>Ga0335072_10003701_pt1 | contig 22927 bp, 23 predicted proteins | sample Lox_Sample_21_FD_206725 | JGI IMG/M metagenome (GOLD analysis project Ga0335072, IMG submission 206725) | Soil microbial communities from Loxahatchee National Wildlife Refuge, Florida, United States - Lox_Sample_2.1 | ecosystem: Environmental > Terrestrial > Soil > Wetlands | place: USA...
TTCGGGTTCCTCGATCGAGCGGAGATTTGTGGACCATCGATCAGTGAAAAGACTATCGCCGTCGGCGGCAATGGAATTTCCGGGCCCGGCTGGCAGCTCAAGCCGGGTCAGACGCTGATCGATCGCTTTGTTATCGTTCGCTTCATCGCAAAGGGGGGAATGGGTGAAGTATATGAGGCAGAGGACTGCTTTCTGCAAGGCACTCGTGTCGCCCTCAAAACAATTCTTCCTCACATCGCTGATCAGCCTGACCTGCAGAGACGTTTCGAGCGAGAGGTATTGCTGGCGCGGGAAGTTACGCATCCAAATCTTTGTCCCATCTATGAAATCTTTCATTGTGATCAGCCGCAGCCCGGTTTCTTCTTCTTAACTATGAAGCTTCTGCCGGGCGAAACACTGGCAGAGCGCCTACGACGGCCGGACGCAATCTCAGTGAAGGAAGGAATGTCCATTCTCAGGCAGATGGCCGCCGGGCTGGCCGCCATCCATGACCAGGGCATCGTTCATCGGGATATCAAGCCGAACAACATCATGCTGGATGGCAGCGGCGAGGAGGTGCGGCTGTGGATCACGGATTTCGGCCTGGCCCGCGCGCATGAATCCGAAACGACGCAGCAAAGCAAGGGCGCGATCGCCGGAACGCCCGGTTATATCGCCCATGAACTCTACTCGGGCTACCCGCCCACGCGGGCCAGCGATCTCTATGCGTTCGGTGTCGTGTTGCACGAAGTCTTTACGGGCCAAAAGCCGACTGAGGGGCCTGAGGGTTCCTCCGTTATCGTCAATCCCCGTCTGAATAGTTCCGGCGTGCCTTCCTTCTGTGCGCACCTCATAAGGGAATGCCTCGACCTGGATCCGAGCCGACGGTCGCAGGCCTTCGAGCAGGCGCTGCACACACTCGGGCTTCGGCGCAGCCCGGCAATGTCGTGGACCCGGCGCCGATTTATCGGTACAGCCGCTGTCGGCGCATGCGCGCTGGCCGCCGGCGGCTGGGTTGAGCGGGAGCCAATCTACAATCTGCTGCATCCGCTGCCGGGAAAACGCTTCGTCGCCTTGCTGAGTTGGCCGAAGACGTACGACAGCCGGGTGACACCGATGCTGACCGGCGCGCTCGCTGCGATTAAAGGCGAGCTGGCACGGATCGAAGCCGTCGACCACAACCTGTTTGTCATCTCTCCCGAAGATGTGGACCAGGATCTTACGCGGGCATCCAATTTCCGCGAGGTCTGCGATCCTCTCGGAGCAAACCTGGTGCTAGCCGCCTCCGGCGTGCCCGGAGGAAAGTATTTCGAGCTGCTCCTGCGCGTGTTCGATCCGGTTTCAGGCCGCGCGCTCCGCGCAAGAAGCCTCAGCTGCGGCCTCCACGAGATCACTTCGCTTCCGGCCAAAGCCGTGCAGGCCGCGGCCGCCCTGCTCAGTGTGAGCCGCTATTTGAAAAACAAGGAAGACGCCCAGCCCGGAACGCAATCCACGGCTGCCTTTACAGCATTCCAGACGGCGGAGAGCCTGAGGAAGCAGCCGAATGACACGGGACTCGACGCCGCGATAGAAAAATACAAAGAGGCTGTGGATCTCGACCCGCAATATGCGATCGCTTATGCAAAGCTGGGTATCGCCTATAGCCATTTATATGGGATAAGGGGCGACCCGGGCGCACTCGAACTGGCCCGCGGAAACTGCGAGCGCGCGCTGGCGCTCGAACCCAATCTGGTGGACGGCCACCTCGCCCTGGGCGGCCTATTACAGCGGATCGGAGATGAGCAGGGCGCACTCAATGAGTTCGCCAAAGCACTGAAGCTCGATCCTTCGAATCCAACAGTCCTGGTCTGGCAGGGGCAGAGTTACGCGCGCCTCAACCGCTGGGCGGATGCGGAGAAAAGCTTCAACAGGGTGTTGCAGGAACGCCCGAACTACTGGCTCGCCTACCACGAATTGGCCGCTGCATTAGACGGACAGGGCAAGTACCAGGAGGCGATCGAGAAATTTCGCGCCGCAACGCTCGCCGCACCCGCCAACGCACAGGCCTTTGCCAACCTCGGAGGCGAATATCTTCAGATTGGTGATTTCGAACAGGCTGCAGACTCTCTGAAGAAAAGTCTGGCGCTTAACCCAAGCGACGATCTGGCCGCGGCGAATACCTCGCAGGCCCTTCGTTTGCAGGGCAAAACCGCTGATGCGCTGCCTTATGCGCAGAAAGCCGTCGAATTGAATCCAACAGAAGATGCCAATTGGCTGGAACTCGGGGATTGTTACTCTTCGCTGCATAATCACGAGAACGATGCGAAAGCTGCGTATCTGCGGGCAGCGCAAGAGACAGAGAAGCATTTAAGAACAGACCCAACGGAAGGTCCACGCGTTATGCTGCTTGCCCTCTACCAGGTCAAATCGGGCACCTCCCAGAATGCCCTGTCATTGATTAAGAAAGCTGAATCGCTGGGAGCGGACGATATGGATTCGCAGCTTTACAAGGCAAGGATCTTGGAACTTCTCGGAAAGCGTGACGAAGCCCTGGCCACGCTCGCTGTCTGTTTTCACAGGGGCGCAACCCCCCTCCAGTTCGCGCCCTTCCCTGATATGGAATCGCTTCGTCGGGACCCACGGTATCAACAGATGCTTCCGTCGAAGTCTTCGATAGCTGAAATTAACTAACCCGGAGAAATCGAGGAGGGATTGTTCGTGAAAAAACAAAAGCCATTACTATTGGCGCTCTGCGTGCTGCTGGCGATCACTGGCTGCCATCATAAGCCTGCCAAATCCGTTGTACTCATACCCGGCTCAGATACCGATGTGCCGTCCGTATACGCGGAACATGGCGGCACCTTGGAATTCAAAATGGACGACGGAACTCCGTCGGGCTCGATTTTTGAGATTCAGTTTTCACAGCCAGTTTGCGATCCGAATGACAATCTCAACGGAACGAACACACAACCCGTGACGTGCCATGTCACCGCTCAAAGCGGCGATTACGACGTCACCATTAACGAAACGATTGGTGGCATAGGTCCCACTCCTCCCCGCAACGTGCCCCCCAAGCACGTAAAGGCATACATCAGGCCCTGTAAAAACTGCCAGTGACCGGCCAGCAAACAATGACCGGTCAAACGCTGTGCAATTCAACTCGGGCTGCGAACCAGCCCCCAGGGAACTCTTAAGGAGGAACCCTTCGTGAAAAAGCAAAGGCTGCTGATATGGATGACCTGCCTGCTTCTGGGTGGAGTCTCGGGGTGCAAAAATAAAACGATCGTGAAATTCGGACCAAGCGGATTACCCGACAACGGGGTTTTAACGATACCCCATGACGGCTCCAAGCCCTATACAGATATGCCGGTGGTCTTTGCCGAAGAGGGTGGGACTTTGAAATTCCAGCCGGATATGGGAAGCCAAACAGATACGAACTATAAGATTCAATTTTTTCAGGGCGGGAAAGAGGTTCAAGTGTGCACGGAAACAACCCTCGAGGGCACTTTGCCGTTGACCTGTGATATTAAGAAGGGCTCGAGCGGAGATTACCTAATTGAAATTAGAAGTTCGCAGTCTGGTGGATCGAACGGGACGGTCCCGCCGCAGCCGCCACCAGCCCAAATCATGGCATACATCCGGCCCTGTCCTAACTGTCAACTTTCTAGATAGCGGCAGATGACCGGATGGATGGTATTCTCCAATTCAACAGAGGGCCGGACCCGCCCAACCAGACAACTCCGGCCTCGCGAAAATTTTTGCGCGCCCCAAGCCCTCCTCAGCCCGAGATCTCTTTGAAGAGCCAGATGCGCGCCATGGCCCAGTCGCGCTTCACGGTCCGCTCGGACAGCTCGAGGACTGCGGCAATCTCTTCGAACGAGAGTCCTCCGAAGAAGTGCAGCTCGACGATGCGACCCTGCCGGGCGTCCAGCTTGCTCAGGCGCTCGAGAGCCTCGTGCAGCGCGAGAATATCGATCGAGTGACTCGGCGACGGAACGATATTCTCGTCGAGCGTGACCTGGACGGCTCCCGCTCCGCGCTTGCCCGCGCCGTGCGAACGCGCGTGGTCCACCAGAATATGACGCATGACATGCGCGGCAGCGGCAAGGAAGTGCGCGCGATCCTTCCAGAGCGAACCGGACGCTTCGGCAAGCCGGAGGTAGGCTTCGTTGACCAGCGCGGTCGGCTGCAGGGTATGGTTTGCGCGCTCGAAGCGCATTTTGCGAGCCGCTAATTTATGCAGTTCCTTATACAGGCTAGGCGCAAGGGTGGCATGGTCTGCGGTCGATGACGATGCCGGCTGTTTTTCCGACGGCTGCTCGCGCGGGTTCGCATTCATGACTGTTCTTCCAGATGGCGGCTATTATAGGCCGGAGCCGGCGGTGTGGCGCAAACCTACACTTTGATGGACGATGGGTGTGTGGTCAGGATAATAATGAAGTTCGCGCTGAAGTTCGTGGATTTGACGACCAGATGAGAATGCGATCGTGTCGCTTCAGCCGGGCTTATCTTCTCGACGCAACTTGCCTGTTCTTCAAGACGACAAGCAAAACCCACTCGGGAACTGTGAAAGGCCACAATGCAAGAGTTACTCAAATCGTTCTGGGGCACGGCAGCCACGATCGTCGAGGGCGCGGCCGCTCTCCTCATTGCCATTGGCGCGGCTGAAGCCTTTGTGATGTCCTTATGGAATTTTCGCGCACGAACCGCGCAGAAGATGCAGATCTGGATGCACTTTGCGACCTGGCTGCTGCTCGGGCTGGAATTCGAACTCGCAGCCGATGTTATCCGCACCGCGATTGCCCCGACCTGGACCGACATTGGACAACTGGCATCCATTGCCGCGATCCGCACGTTTCTCAGTTTCTTCCTCGATAAGGATATTGAAGACGTTTCCATTTCCCGAAGGGGGCAAGCGAAACCATAACCTTTGCAGCTGCCAGCGACTCAGTTACTGATTCTAAATTTCATAAGTGGTGGCCAGAGACGGGATCGAACCGCCGACGCCGGCCTTTTCAGGGCCGCGCTCTACCACTGAGCTATCTGGCCTTGGGGTTTGAGGTCCAAGGGCGGCCTGGGCAGCCGCTGGAGAGTGTGTCCTAAGACTGCTGCAGCAGCCGGGATGAACTGGCTACCGCGTAGTGCGAATCATCAAAACAACCTAGGCCAGTATAGCAAACGACCATTACATCGTGGCAGCGCGGCGCTCGCAGAATTTCCTCCTGCTTGCAGGAAGTTTGCGCGTCTGTCATACACTTTCTGCACCGCCTTTGTTTATTTTCTGCACGGTCTTTCGTTATTTGAGGATAATTGTCCATGATCCGCAGCCTTCGCAGATATCTGTTCCCGCTCCTGCTGCTCATCGCAATTCTGCCCATTTCGCTTCTGGCGCATGCGCAAAAGCCGCAGACTCTTTCTGTGTCCAGCGCAGAGGCCCGGACGTCCGCGGCTTTTGACGCTGACCGCAAGACAGGTACTCCCGCGCTGCGCGCATTTCTCTACCGCATGCCCAAAGGCGCTGATTTGCACAATCATCTTTCAGGCGCGGTCTATGCTGAATCGTGGATTCGCGCGGCAGCAGAAGATCATCTTTGCATCAACACGCAGACGCTTTCTTTTGACAAGCCCGATAGCAATGCGTGCAAGCCTGGAGAGGTTGCGGCCAGTGATGCTCCGCTCGATCAGCACCTTTACGATCGCTTGATCGACGCATTTTCGATGCGCACTTTTATTCCGGTAACGGCTGACTCCGGACACGACCAGTTCTTTGAAACCTTTGACCGCTTTGGCGGCACCAGCAAGGCCCACATGGGCGAGTGGCTGGACGAAGTGGCCGCGCGTGCCGCTGCGCAGAACGAGCAGTATCTGGAGCTGATGGACACTCCAGACTACAAACCAGCGGCCGCGCTTGCCGAGAAGATCGGTTTCAACCCCGACTTTGCGCAGTACCGCCAACAACTGCTGGACGCCGGATTCAGAAATCTCGTTCCCGCGGTGCAGGCCCACTTTGACCAGGCCGATGCGGAGAGAGAGCAGCTCGAACACTGCGGCCGGCCGAATGCCGAACCGGCGTGCAAAGTGGAGATTCGCTTTATCTATCAGGTTCTGCGCGGCAAGCCGCCGGCGGTTGTCTTCGCGCAGATCCTGTTGGGTTTTGAGGCCGCATCCACTGACCCGCGCATTGTCGGGATAAACCTTGTGCAGCCGGAGGACGGCTACCTGGCCATGCGCGACTACCGCATGCACATGCAGATGATCGACGTGCTGCACCGGCTTTATCCCAATGTGCACATTACTCTGCATGCCGGCGAGCTGGCGTTCGGTATGGTGCTACCCGCTGGCCTCACTTTTCATATTCGCGACGCTGTCGAGGTCGGCCACGCCGAGCGCATCGGCCACGGCGTCGACATTATGTACGAAGACCACCCCTACGAATTGCTCAAGGAAATGGCCGACAAGCACGTCATGGTCGAGATTTGCCTAACGAGCAATGATGTCATTCTCAATGTCAAAGGCAACGACCATCCCTTCATGATCTACCGCAAATATGGCGTGCCTGTGGCGCTTGCGACCGATGACGAAGGCGTCTCCCGCATTGACCTGACACACGAATATGTGCGCGCCGCCGAGACATATCCCCTGAGCTATGCCGATTTCAAAGAGATGGTACGCACCAGCCTGGAACATGCTTTTCTGCCGGGCGCGAGCCTTTGGCAGTCCACGACCCCGGAAACCCTGGAAAAGCCGATCGCGTCCTGCGCCGGACAGCTTGGCCGCGAAACGCCAACCGGCGCTTGTGCGCAGTTTATCGCCGCCAGCCAAAGGGCGCAGCAACAGTGGGAGTTAGAGCGGCGCTTCCACCTGTTTGAGGCAAGCTTCTGAGTTGAGGAGCGCACAGGAAACCACGAGCGCATCTCAGGAAGCGCGCGATGGCGAAATGCAATTAAATCTGAGGCAGCAAAGGCGAGCCTCAGCCCGCCCCTGCTGGTAAATCTCCAGCTAACGTTTTTAAACTGCGTGCGTCATTTAGAGAGGCTGGACGTCGGATGCCTGCCAGCCCTTCGGCCCCTTTACGACGTTAAACTGCACGGCCTGACCTTCTTGCAGACTCTTAAAGCCACTAGATGCGATGGCGGAGTAATGCACGAAAACATCTTCCCCATTTTGGCGGGAGATGAAGCCGAACCCTTTGGCGTCGTTAAACCATTTCACGGTACCTTGTTCCATTTTGATGCTATTTCCTGTTTGAATTGCGCTGGAGGGAAACGGAACCTGAAGACAACCCTGTAACAGCACAGAACTGCCGGAATCCGGTTCGGACCTGACGCGCCTACAGTCTACCAGACTTTGCAAGTACCTGTTACTAAAGTTCTTAATATTTGTGCGAAAACGTTACCCCGCGAGCAGAATTTGCCTGCTCTCAGGCTGGCAAATCGCCCATCATCTGCCTTGGTTCTTCTCTTCGGCCAAACGTTTAAACGCCGAATACACAAACGATCCCAGATACCACCCGTCGATGAACTTATAGGGCGTTTCGCCCGTTGTGTAATGCCCGCAAGGCAGGACCTTTGAAACGAAATCCACTCCCAGCTCCGAAAAGCTGCTTAGAACTTCGAGCGAATACTGCTCCAGGAAAGTAAGGTCATAGCGCGCGTGGACCACCAGCACTTTTTTCTGGTTCGCGGCAAAACGTTGCATGTAGGAGACCGGGCTGATCGAGCTCCACACCGCGCGCAGCCGCCCCTGTGTCAGTCCGGCGTCTTCAAACGACTGCCGGATATGCCGCGTGCTCTGCCCGGTCCACACCACATCCCCAAACGATGTTGAGGCATGATTGAAGGCGTTCACCCGTAGGCGCGCGTCGTGCGCGCTGGCGATGAAGGCATAACAGGAGCCGAGGCTCGTTCCCAGAATACCGAACTGTTCGTATCCCTGCGCTCCCAGCCAATCGAGGCAGCAGCGAATGTCCACCACGGCCTGACGGCACGCCGAGATGGTGCGTCCAATGTTCGCGCTTACAGCATAGTCCGATCGCTCCAGCTCCGCCGGGCGGCGAATGTCATGGTAAGGCTTGCTCAGCCGCAGCGCCGAGATGCCGAAGCGATTGAACAGCCCACACAATACGTTGTGGCTGAAGGCATCTGCATTCCATTGCGGCATGACAATAATGGCCTGTTTCGGCTTACCTGCCTGCTTCTCTGCCAGCGCAGGATACCAGCGCGCATTCACCCGGTCGTTCTCAGGATACGGCGTCCGCACCGGCGAGGTGAAGCGCAGAAACTGCGCTGCAGGAAGTTGTCCCTCAGCGGCCTTCTGCCTCAGTTCCGCATCCTGCTTCAGCGTCTCCGGGCGCACGTTAGTAGGAAAAAGCTGAGGAGGGCGCTCTTCGAGAACAAAATCGGTGGGATGCTGGTAGCCAAAGAAAGCATCGCTGTGTGTAACGATGGCGGCGTTGAGCACGTTCATTGCCTCTTCATCGCTTGCGGCCCTGGCCAGGCGCTCGTCGAGCGCCGCGGAAACAATAAAGTCTTCGAGCCAGTTGAAGCCCCATTCCACAGGCCGCACCACGCGATTCTCATCGCGGGTCGTTAGGGCAGTCTCCCAGCGGTACATCCAGCGTGCGTAAAGGCTCTGCGGCATCGGGCGTTCAGTCCACCATCACGCGAGGCACGCGCGCATTGATATTGCAAAGAATCTCATAGGGAATCGTTCCGGCGAGGTCCGCATGATCATAGGCCGTGATCGTCTCCGCACTCTGAGCACCGATCAGAACGGCTTCATCGCCAATCTCGACGCCGGGGATGTCAGTGACATCCACAATCGTCAGGTCCATCGAGACGCGCCCGGCTATTGGAGCGCGTTGCCCACGCAGCAGCACCGCTCCGCGGTTCGAAAGCAGACGATTCAGCCCATCGGCATAACCCACGGGCAGCAGGGCGAGCCGAGTGGGCCGTGTAGCGCGAAACGTGGCGCAGTATCCGGCGGTTTCACCCTGCTCTATCATGCGAATTGAAGCAACGCGCGACTTCCAAGTGAGCACAGGCTTCAAGTCCTCCGCAAGGGCAGGCGTCGGGCCTCCTGTGAATCGCGGGGCATAGCCATAGAGCGCAAGCCCCGGACGCAGCATGGCGTTTGCGCCGTACTTTTCCGCCAGCTTTGCGAGCGCGGCCGCGCCGGCCTCAATCAGTGAGGCCGAGTTTCCGGCATGGATCCAGCGCGGATGCAATCCCCGCGTATATATTGTATCCATCGCAGTTACAAATCTCACAAATTGCTCATGAGTAGCCGGATTGTCGAGAATTTCCGGCGAATGAAAATGCGTGCAGACACCATCGAGTTTTACCGGCGGAAGCGCCTCTAATCTATCCAGCAATACGGGCAGCGCATCCGATCGCACCCCCTGACGTGACATGCCCGTGTCGATCTCAAGATGCACGGGAAGCGGCTGGCCAATGCGTGCGGCTTCTTCCAGATGTACCCTCTCCCATATCGCTGGAGTTAGCCGGTGCGCGAAAGCCGCCTCCGCTTCACCTGGCCACAGGCCACCCATCGCCAGAATCTCCACGCCGGGGTGAGCTGCGCGCACTGCAACGCCTTCGTCAATGCTGGTCACGCCCAGCCATTTCGCGCCGTCAGCGGCTAGAACCCGGGAACACGCAATCGCGCCGTGACCATAGGCGTTGGCCTTCACCACTCCCAGCAACTCTGCCGGTCCGGCAAGTGAGCGCAACAGCCGGAAGTTATGGAGCAGCTTCGAGCGGGAGACCTCCGCCCATACGGGACGCGTGTTCATCGCAATTTCGCCCACTACTGCGGAGCCGGCTGCGGTGAGGTCTGCTGGGTCGATTCCGCGCCTTTATGGAAAAGTGGGATGTGGAATGGCAGCGTGGCATCGCTCTTCTTGTTCTCGGACTTCTTTTTATCCGGAGACTGTTCCACCACGGCTGTGCGCTGCGATTGCACGCAGACCCAGGTTTCGCGCACATGCTGATAGACGTGTGTAAAGATTCCACGTTCCTCATGTTGAATGCCGTTCAGTTTGGTGCGCTCGATATAGGTTCCGTCGACGATTGCAACATCTTCAATAAGACGAACATTTACTACGCGGTGCTCCATGGTCTGCGCCTGCGGCACGCCCTTTTCATACATATCGGCCACGATCTGGTTGCGAGTGGATATCTCACCCGCAGAGGAAATATCGACAAACGTCGGCGACAGAATCGTTTCCAGCGTGAACTGGTCCTGCTTCACCAGCGCTGTACTCCATTGGTCCTCGATCTTTTGAAACTCGGTGATCAGGGGCGGCTGCTGTACGGGCTGTTGCGTCTGCGCTGCGAGGGGAATGACGGCGGCCAGGGGCATAAGCGCAGTGGCGGCCAAGAAAAGCAAAGTCTTATTCATCTTCGATTGGAATCCCTTATTGTTCATGATAAATGCGACGATGGGTGTCAGTCCTGTTTGGCACATAGATGTCCGAATTTCCTCATTTCAGACAGTGGCAACTTCTTCTGCATTCGGGCCTAAACTAATCTCATGGCAATCCAGGCGGACATCTCCTTCGAGCGCGGGCTTCCCGCATCGGTCGATGCCGAGCGCTCCATCCTCGGCGCGATCCTCCTTGATAATCACGCCTTCAACGAGGCCGCGGAAAAGCTGCGCGCTGAAGACTTCGTCCTCGATTCCCATCAGCGCATCTTCGCTCGCATGGCCGAGCTCGTCGATGCCGGGCGCGCCGTCGATATCGTCACTCTGGCTGAAGAGCTGGCGCGCCGTAAAGAAGTGGAGGCTATCGGCGGTGTCGCCTACCTGGCATCGTTGACCGAAGGTCTGCCGCGCCGCCTGTCGATCGAGGAATATGTCCGCATCGTCAAAGACAAATCTCTGCTGCGGCAGTTGATCAATATCTGCTCTTCGGCGATTACACGCGCTGCTGACCAGAGCGAAGAGGCGCTCGAAGTCCTCAACGCTGCCGAAACGTCATTGCTTGAAGTTACGGAAAAAGGCATCACGCGCGGCTTCGCCGGCATTCCAGAGATTGTCCGTGGCTCCTTCGGCACCATCGACAACCTATATAAGGAAGGGAAGGAAGTCACCGGTTTGGCAACCCACTTCGAGGAGTTCGACCGCATGACCAGCGGCCTGCAAAACTCCGAGCTGATCATCATTGCCGCCCGCCCGTCTATGGGCAAAACCGCCCTCGCGATTAACATTGCGCAGAATGCCGCTGTGCGCGGAGACAAAACCGTCGCGGTCTTCTCGCTCGAAATGAGCAAGGAATCGCTGCTGCGCCGCATGCTGGCCTCTGAAGCGCTGGTCGATTCGCAGAAAATTCAGAAAGGCTTTCTGGGGCGCGACGACCACGCAAAGCTTTCGGCGGCGCTCGAGCGCCTGGTCGAAGCGCAGATCTACATCGACGACACGCCTGGCATCTCACTCACTGAGATGCGCGCGAAAGCTCGCCGCCTGCGGCAGGCGCGAGGACGACTGGACCTGGTCGTGATCGACTACTTGCAGCTGATGAGTTCCAACGCAGGCGGTCCCGGCCAGAAGCGCTATGAAAACAGAACGCAGGAGGTTTCATCCATCTCACGCGGACTGAAGTCCCTGGCGAAAGAGCTGAACGTGCCGGTCATCGCGCTCTCGCAACTCTCGCGCGCCTCTGAACAGCGCGGCGGAGACAAGAAACCCATGCTCTCCGATTTGCGGGAGTCCGGTTCGATCGAGCAGGACGCCGACGTCGTCGCTTTCATCCACCGGGAGAGCTACTATAACCGCGACGAAAACGGCCAGCCCGATCCGGACACGGAAGGCAAAGCCGAGATCATCCTTTCAAAGCAGCGCAATGGACCAACCGGTTCCGTGCATCTGGCCTATTTCTCCAAGTACACGCGCTTTGAGAATATGTCGTACCGCGATGAGGGAGACTACTCGTGATATTGCCTAAAAAACTGGCCCTAATAAATTCCAGACAAGTGGTATCAATGCGGCAGATACATCCCTAAATCTCTGGGAAAAAGGACATACTTCCGGGGTAGCATATCGTCTCATAGGGCATGAGCGCGCACCCCCAATCGCACCCCCAGTTGCATTCCAAGTTGCACCGGGTTCCCACCCCGGAACCGGCTGCCGTTCGCCCTGCTTCCCTGGCGATGCAGGTCCTCATTCATACCGACGAGCCCGGAGTGCTGTCACTTCCCGCCCGTCCCAATACGCTCGTTGCCATTCACATGGGCCGTCCCGTTCATCTCTTCTGCCGACGCGCCGGAAGAAGCCATAGCGGCACTGCCATTCACGGTGACGTGGATATCATTCCTTCGGAAACTCCGGCGGTATGGGAGAACCGGGAGAAAGATACGGCGCTCATCTGCAGCTTGCCGCCGGAGCTGTTGCGGGCAGCGGCCGAAGAACTCGACCTTGATCCTGGCTGCATCGAAATTCGCAATCGTTTTCAGATGCGCGACACGCAGATCGAACACATCGGCTGGGCGCTGAAGGCCGAGATGGAGCACGGCTACCCCTCAGGCCGTTTGTATTTAGACAGTCTCGGCATGGCTTTGGCCGCCCGGCTGCTGCAAGTGCACAGCTCGCTTGCTCGCGAACCCGAGACACCACGCGGAGGCTTGCAAGGCCATCGCCTGAAGCGCGTGCTGGCTTTTATTGAGGAACATCTGAGCGGCGATCTTTCGCTCGGGATGATTGCCGCTGCCGCCGGCGTGAGCGCACCCCACTGCAAGGTTCTTTTTCGCCGCGCTCTGGGCGTGCCGGTGCACCAGTATGTGATTCGCCGCCGCATCGAACGTGCTGCAGTGCTGCTCCGCGAGACCCGGCTACCCATCAGCCGGATCGCTCTCGACTCCGGCTTTGCGCATCAGAGCCATTTGGCGCGTCACATGCGCCGCGTGCTGGGCGTTTCGCCGGGAGAATTACGGGACAGCCTCGGTTAAATGTTTGGCCTCATCCGCAACTCCTCCAAACCTGCTTTGCATCATCCATAGGTGCTCGACAATGGCCCTCCGCAGCAGCCAGAATTTGCATGAGACAGCGAGGACTCGATGGTCACCGCTTCCGCGACCGCAGTCGGGAACCGAACGGGAGTGCTGCCTAGGATCTTCCTGGGCGGCACAATTGCCGGTGTTCTTGATCTCCTTATGGCGGTCTTGGACACCCGACTCCGAAGCGGCCAGGGGCCATCCGTAGTTCTCAAGGCGATAGCCTCAGGTCTGCCGGGTACGCATGCATTCTTCCGGGGCACGGGAACTGCTTTTCTCGGACTCGTGCTCCACTTTTTTATTGCTTTTGCATGGGCTTCTTATTTCGGGGCCGCAGCTGTCCACTGGAGCGTTCTGACGCGCAGGGCCATGCTGTGCGGAGCGCTCTATGGCGCCATCGTTTATGCCGTGATGCAAAGGGTGGTACTACCTTCAAGCGCTTATCCCAAACCACTTTGGCAGGGTATTTCCTTTGGGCATATAGCGATAGGCCTTGGGGCGTATGCGTGCTCATTCGGCAGCCGAATCGCGTTGAGCATGTGGTATTGCCTGACGGGTGGATCCCTGTGTAACTGGACCGCTTCTTAACTGGCGTTTTCCTGAAAAGAGGCGCATTATGTTGGACACGGACGTTCGCCCGGTTTCGAAAGTTTCCATTAAGGAGGCTCTTATGCGAACGATTCACAGATTATCGGCAGCCGTGCCGCGCAGTTTGCTCCTTTTCCTCAGCTCTGTGCTGGTACTCGCAAGCATCCGTTGCGCACACGCAGAAGGTCCCCGCGATTTTCCCGCAACTTCTCCCAGCCCTTTTTTTGCAACCTATGGACTGGGGCAGGAAGCCTATCCCTCCGCGCAAAACGTATCTCTTACCTCGCAGTCGCGGCTGAGTGTCTATTCCGTGACCCCGGAAACACTGGGCGATTTGATGATGATTCATCAGCGCTATTTGGCGGCGATCGACGCCTATCAACGCGCGCCGCATGATTCAGCAGTAGTGTGGAATAAGCTGGGAATCGCCTACCAGCACATGTATGCGCTGGATATTGCGAAGCTGCAATACGAAAAAGCGCTGGCGCTTAACCCGAAATACCCTGAAGCGCTCAATAACCTGGGCACCGTCTACTACGGGGAGCAGAATTATCACAAAGCGGAATGGTATTATCGCAAAGCGCTCCGTCTGAAGCGCGACAGCGCCTCGTTCTACAGCAACCTGGGTACCGCCTACTTTGCCGATCATGATTACAAGCACGGCATCGCAGCCTATCGGCGGGCCTTTGCGCTCGACCCGGAGGTCTTCATCACCAGCTCCCTCGAAAGCGTCTCAGAGATGGGGCCCATCGAGGAACAGATCACGCTGAACTATGCCCTCGCCGAGCTCTATGCCCAGGCGGGCATGGTAGATCCGGCAATTCGCTATCTGCGGCTGGCGTTTATGGATGGCTTTAACGACAACAAGAAGCTGATGGAAGACAAGAGCTTTGCCAAACTCCGCCTGACGTCGCAGTTCCGGCTGCTGTTGACAGAGGAGCATGTCAAGGATCCGAATTCTTCTGAGCAGTCCCTGGTTAAAGCACCACTCAAATAATGCTAATTGCGCCGGCTGCTATTCGCAGAAGACGCAGGATGAGCCTAAGCTGGTAGCAGCCTAACCATGCTGCGCCCTCTGCGAATTGCGCCTGTCCTTTCGGTGATTCTTCTGTTCTCCCTGACATATATAGGGGCTGCGACTAATCATCCCGGGCCTTATGTTCCGCTGTGCTCCCGGCAGGTCGTGTTTACCGCCAGTTATCTGGCCCAGTTGCAGAATGGAAACGGCTCCGGCTATCTCTTTAGCATTGAAAACCGCACGGCCAAACCTATCCGGCTGGCCGAGCCGGTGCCGTCCAGCGCGCACTGGTATGCGCGTGTAGGCAACAAGTGGCTGTGGCGTGCCTCCAGCGGTTCGGGCGGAAGCTACGTGGATGCCATCAATGAGCGAGGCCCGGTCTTCGCCTATCAGCCAAAGACCGCGTCTGCCGATCCTAAGTACATGATTGTGCCCGCACATGGAAAGGTTGAGTGGACCTCGGGGGAACGCGATAACCCGGCGCTTGCCTACAGGCCCAGCTGCCAGCGCTGCAATTACCCGGGCGAGCGGGAGTACAAGGCAGCCTTTGCCTACGCGTATGTGCCGCCCGCAGGGCAGCGCGTGGAGGGTTTGCTTCCCTGCGGCCTGCGAACCAACCTGGTCGACATGCCGCCCAAACCGTCCGCAAAGTAAGCCGGGATCATACGACGAATATATTTTCCCGGCTGCGCCGACTTTCCTCTTGTAACCTACGTCCTAACTGATTGTAAGAAACACGCAACCAGTGGCCGCAGGTTGGGTTCTTACCAACGCTGGAGGAATTTAACTTATGAACAGAAAATTATGTACTTTCGCGCTGACCGGCCTTCTCACGCTGGGAATGGCAGCCAGCGCGGCAATTGCTCAGGACGACTCAGCGCCACCGCCGCCCCCGCAAGGCGCAGGTATGCAAGGGCATCACGGCATGAATCCCGACCAACAGCTTAAGCGGATGACCAAGCAACTGAACCTTTCCGCCGATCAGCAGTCGCAGATCAAGCCCATCCTCGATTCGCGCCAGCAGCAGATGCAGCAGTTATGGCAGGATCAATCGCTGTCACAGCAGGATCGCCATCAGAAGATGATGGCCATTCGCGAAGACTCCTCCAACAAGATCGAGGCAGTTCTGAACGATTCTCAGAAACAGCAGTACGAAGCGATGCAGGCAAAGATGCAGCAGCGCAGAATGGGACAAAGGCAGGGCGGAAACGACCAGCCGCCACCGCCTGACTCCGCGCCGCCGGACTCTGCTCCTCCAGCGCCCCAGCAGTAGCCAAAGCCGCCCCGTGCAGGGCAGCGCACAGGGCGGCTTACTTATTTACGATTTTCACGCCCGGAGTCTCCTCAGCCTGTGCGTGAAATCTCTGATAATTGCTGTCCGTGATGCTGACATCGGCGCGATAGCCGATCATGCCCAGGGCATGAGCTACGACGTAAGCCTGCGCATCAACAGGCAGCCACAGCTCATTGTTAACTAACTTCTGGTTAAAGGTGAAGTTACTGCCTTTCCCGACAGAAAACAGCCCAAAACCTAAGTGGAAGTTATCATCGAAGCGCGCGACCAAGCGGCGCACCTGGTGATCCTGCTCGTCGACCCAGAGCGTTCCAGACATCTTTTTCGATGCATCCTCGGCAATGCCGTGCGTTTTGGCATGAGGATCGCCAACAAAGTCGAAGGCGAGGGCACTGCGTCCGTCGATTGCCTCGCGCCGCGGGTGCGATGCCTTCATCATGCTGAGAATCTGCGTGATGCTCACCGTGTTCTTTTCGAGAAACTGGCCCGGAGGCGTTGTCTGTGCCTTCTCGACCGCCTTCATCACGCGATCCTGTTCCTTCTTCTGCTCGTCCTGAGTCAGATCTTTCCCATCTTTTTCGACCATGCGGCGAATCTCGTGCGTGTTGACGAAAAAGATGTCGTCCGCTTCGCTCTCGGTTTTCTTTACATTGCCGTTCTTGTCGAGCAGCCGGGTAACGATGACCTCGCGCCAGGTATAGTTTTCGCGTGTCTTATCCAGCTGACGCTGGTGCTCCTCGACCTGTTCGAGCAGTGCGGGCGGATTGGGAATGGGCGCAACCTGCTGCGCTATGCAGACTGCGGCGCACAGACAGCCGCAAAATGAAAAAAAACACGCGCGCAGCATGGTCATCATAGAATACGCTGTATGAGCAGGGCAGGTTCCGTTGGCTCGGTCAAATGAGAACGAACAAGGGTGATCGAAATGCTCAAGCTTTTATTGCGCTGGATTCTCAACTCACTGGCATTGTTACTCGTAGCCTGGCTCGTGCCAGGCTTCCACATTCGCAGTTTTGCCGCCGCGTTGATCGCAGTCGTGGTCATCGGTCTGTTGAACGCCACGCTGGGACTATTGCTGAAGATCGTTACGCTGCCGCTCGGCATTCTTACGCTGGGCATCTTTTTCTTGGTCATCAACGCATTTATTCTGAAGCTGGCCAGCAGCGTGGTGCCTGGATTCGTCGTCTCCACATTTGGAGCCGCGTTCATCGGCGCAGCGGTCCTGGCGTTGCTGCACCTGCTCTTCAGGCTTCTCCTGGACAACAAATGAAACCGCATTAATTGATCCCTGCAAACTGAAGGCCATCGAATGACCAAAGAACCAGCAGCCGCCACACTGTTTCTCGACTTTTCCCGACAAAAGCTGCTGGAGCAATACTGGCCGCGGCTGCGCATCTGTGTCGAGTCGCTGACGGATGAACAGGTGTGGTGGCGTCCGAACGAAGCCAGCAATAGTGTTGGAAACCTTCTTCTGCACCTGAACGGCAATGTAAGGCAGTGGCTGGTGGCCTCGTTCAACAGGCAGCAAGACGAGCGCAACCGGCCCGCGGAATTCAATGCTCCGGAAAACATTCCCGCTTCCATCCTCCTCCAGCAATTAGACGAGACACTGCGACAGGCAGGCAGGGTCCTTTCCCGATTGACGGATGCTGAGTTGCTGGCAAGCTATGAGATTCAGGGTTACGCCAGCATCACAGGCCTGGCTGCGGTGTATCAGGTGGTGGAGCACTTTGGGCTGCACTACGGGCAGATTGTTTACATCACAAAAATGCTGCGCGGCGAGGATCTCGGCTTCTATCGCGAGCTCAACCAGACTGGCCGAAGCGCGGGAGATCCCCGGGTTTAGCGCGTCCCCTCCGTCGAGGGGAGCGGCTTCGGCACTGCGATTCCCGCCGGCTTCTTGGCGTGCGACGAGATCACGGCGCGGCCATTCTCTGTTTGCCGTACCGAGCGGGGCCGGTCCTGTGGCAGCGTGGTCACAGGCTGCGGCGCAACGTGCGCGGCAGAGGCCGCTCCGACGCCCGGCTGCGACTCTCCCGGCAGATGCAGGCCCGGAGCAATGGGCAGGATGTGCCGCGAATGGCTTATGCTGCCTGCGACGATCACCACGCAGGCTACCGCCGCGGCAGCCAGGCCGAAAACAAGCTGAGGCGGCCGAAAAAAGCGCGGTGTCTCTGCGCTCACATGGGCCTGGGCGAGACGCGCGGCAATCCGGTCTTCCATTCCCGGAACGGGAGTGGCTGAACCCAGCAGTCGCAGCGTACGGTCAATCTGTTCGTCGTAATTTTCCTTCATTGCGAGACCCCTTCCTTCTCCAGCAATGCAGAAAGTTCGCGACGCGCGCGAAAAATACGCGAGCGTACGGAAGATTCCGTTGTTCCCAGCACTGCGGCAATCTGGACGGTCGAAAGCTCCTCGACCGCAGAGAGCAGCAGCGCCTGGCGCTCCTTCGCAGGAAGCCGGTCAATCAGCGCCAGAATGCGCGCGTGCTCCTGTGAGGAAATGATTTCTTCGTCTGCCCGGCGGTCGGCCGAAGGCAGAACACGGGCAAAGTCGGCGATGTCGTCGCTTTCCGGGCGGGTTTTGCCGCGGCGCTTTTTATCGAGCACCACGTTCCAGGTAATGCGAACCAGCCACACGCGTATGTCACGAATTTCGCCCAGCTTGTCGCGATGCTTCAGCACGCGCATAAAGGCTTCCTGCACCGCATCTTCGGCCTCGGCGCTGTTCCGCATGACCGAGTAGGCCACGCGATACAGAGCCGCCGAATATTCGGCGACCAGAGCGGTAATCGTCTCAGTCGAATCCACGGTCATGGCAGGCGAAAAATCAGGCGCCATCCAGCCGGCGATCTGTCCCGAATAGGAACTCATGCCATAAGGACGGACAACCCCTTATTTTCGCTCAGGAACGCGGCTAAGTGCCGGAAGGCTAAAGCTTATTTGGATAGGAAGGGGCCGGCCGGCAGAAGGCCGTAGCAGGCGCGTATGCTGGACGCGCGGCCCTACTTGCCCGAGAGCTTTTGCGCTGCGATCTGTCCGGCGGCTGTGGTCTTGTCCTGATCTTTGAGCTCGGCGTAGAGTTTTTTCGCTTCTGCGGGATTGGTCGTCTCATACAGCCCGGCCAGTTCCAGTTTGGCTGCAGAGGCCGGAACGGTAAGCGTCGGGCTCTTCATCAGCTGCCGGTAGAGATCGACAGCCTGGTCGTCGCGGCCAGTCTGGCGGTAGAGTCCGGCCAGAGCCATCTTTGCCAGCGCGGCCAGCCCGCTGTCGTGCGAATTGGCGGCCCTTTCAAGCTCCTTCTCGGCACTCGATGTCTGCCCCATATCCAAGTAAGTCAGCCCCGCGAAGTACTCAGCATTCTTGCCCGTCTTCAGCCAGCTGTAGTGGTCGGCCGCCTCCACAAACAGCGGATTCGCGGCCTTGGCCCGCGCTGCCGCCGTCGGATAGGTTTTTACGCCCGGCGGTGGCGGCTGATCGGGCTGCAGCAGCGGTGTGTTGTAGATATCCATGGCCTGGCCGAACAGATCCTGGGCCTTTGCAGAGCGCGAGTTATAAATCACCGTTCCGCCAATAATGAGCACGGCAAGAACCAGCACGGCGATCACGCCGGCAATCGTGTTGGTACGGTTGGCCTGCAGCCAATCGAGGCCGGAGGCGGTCGCCTCGACAAAACGATCCTGCTTAAGCGCGTGACGAGTCTGTGTATCCACGGATTTCCTTCAGAAAGCCTTCCAGGGCGGGAACTTCGCGCAGACAGAGCACGAAACCCGGCTGCCTGCTTTGAGATACATCAAGTTTAGCAGCGGCTCGCAAGCGGGGTCAACGCGCAATGGCGCTGGATTCTTAAACCTTCGGAGTACTATGTTTGTGGATTGGCGATGCTTCTTTCATTGAAGAGAATCAACCAGAAGCCACCGATGAGCGTCCCGGCCCGAAGAATGCGCCTCCAGCATCGCCGAAGGAGCGTGCCGTCGATCCCTAGGCAACTGTCTGTCTCGCTCGTCTTTTTACTTCTCTGCGCCCCGGCATATTGCCGCCAGTCCTGGTGGGTGCATTTGGGCCCGGACGGCAAACTGGTTTACGCGCAATCGTCCAACGGCGATCGCATTCCTGACTTCTCTTATGCGGGATATCGTAGCGGAGGCGTCGCTCTGCCGGTTGTCGCCGCGCGCGTGAGCATTGCCCCGACTGGCGGAGCCGACGACACCCCATCCATTCAGAATGCTCTGGACACCGTGGCGAAGCTTCCACCTGACGCTGAAGGCTTCCACGGTGCGGTGGAGCTTGCACCGGGTACATTTCACCTTGCTGGAACGCTGAAGATCACAGCTTCCGGCGTCGTGCTTCGCGGCGCTGGCTCTGCGGACAGGAATGCAACCGTCCTTGAGCTCACTGGTGCGCCGCATCTGGCGATTGACATTCAGGGTGAATTTCATCAGCAGGCTCTCGCCCCGGCAACTATGCTGACCGACGCCTACGTTCCCGCCGGCTCCATGGTGATTCACCTGGCGGACGCATCCGGCATCCGCCACGGCGACACACTCCTGATCGTAAAGCCTGTCACCCCAGGTTGGATTCACTTCATGGGCATGGATCAACTCTTCCGGGACGGCGAGCCCGAGGTCTGGGTCAAGAATGACATCCGAGTCTACCGCCGCGTTTCTTCGGTGACCGGAAATACCGTGACTCTGGAGGTCCCGCTCACCGATTCGTTTGACTCAAAGTTCTACCAGGGCTTTCTGCCTCCGGTAACACGTGTCGAGATCACCGGACGGATCGCCGAAGTTGGCGTGGAGGACCTGCGCATTACAGCGCCGAATCGCTCTATCAACTACAGACAGGACCCCGAGTTCGACGGAATTCAGTTGAACAATGTGGTGGATGCGTGGCTGCGCTCGCTGGCCTTTGTGAACACGACGAACTCGGTGCGTATTGACAGAGGCGTCGCGCGCATGACGGTGACCGACGTGGATGTGCTGCAGCATGACGCAGTCACGAGTAGTGCCAAGCCCTTTGATTTTTCCATCTCCGGCGCGCAGGTTTTGCTGGATCGGTGCAGCGGCAAGGGGGACAAGGTGTTTTATGTTGCCACACAGTCGCAATCCGAAGGCCCATTTGTTGTGCTGCACTGCCGGTTCTTGGGCGACGGCGCGATTGAGCCGCACCAGCGCTGGTCTACCGGACTGCTGGTCGATGGCTGCGAGGTGCCGAACGGAAGCATCGACCTGAAGAACCGGGGTGATATGGGATCGGGGCACGGATGGACGATCGGGTGGTCCGTTCTGTGGAACAACAAAGCCTCAAGCATTCTCGTGCAGAGCCCTCCGGGCGCGCTTAACTGGTCCATCGGCGATAGGGGTGAGCAGACGAGCGCTCCGATGCCCACGTTTGGGGAGCGCGACGGCTTTCCCCTTCCACGCGGCATCGTGGAGTCGCAAGGCAAACCGGTTGAGCCTGCCAGCCTTTACCTAGAGCAGTTGCGGGAGCGCCTGGGTCCGGCAGCTGTGGCCGCCATCGGCGATCAATAATGACCGTGCAGAACCACTAGAATAGAGCCCATGGAATATCCCATCACCCGCCTGCGCCGTCTGCGCCGTACCGAAGCCATGCGCAGCCTCGTCCGCGAGACTCATCTCGAACCCGGCGCCCTGATCTATCCGCTCTTCATATGCGAGGGTGAAGCCGTGTGCCGCGAGATTCCCTCCATGCCCGGCGTCTTTAATCTTTCCGTCGACGAAGCCGTGAAGGAAGCCGAGTCCGTCGCGGCTCTGGGCATCGGCGGTCTGCTGCTCTTCGGCCTCCCCGCCACAAAGGACGAGCACGCTACCGGAGCCTGGGCAGAAGATGGCATTGTGCAGCGCGGGCTGCGCACTCTCAAGGCTTCAGGCGCGGCGAAAAAGCTTGTACTCATCGCCGACGTCTGTTTGTGCGAGTACACCTCGCACGGCCACTGCGGCATCGTGAAGAAACAAGGCGAAGACTATGAAATAGAAAATGACTCCAGCCTCGCGCTGCTCTCAAAGACCGCCGTCTCGCTCGCTTCTGCCGGAGCCGACATTGTTGCACCCAGTGACATGATGGATGGCCGCGTGGCCGCCATTCGCGACCATCTCGACGACGAGGGCTTTGAGCAGACGCCCATCCTCTCTTATGCCTCCAAGTTTGCCTCCGCTTTCTACGGGCCGTTCCGCGAGGCGGCGGATTCGGCTCCGCAGTTCGGCGACCGGCGCAGCTACCAGGTCGACCCAGCTAACCTGCGCGAGGCCATGCATGAAATCGACCTCGACTTGGGCGAAGGCGCGGACATGATTCTGATGAAGCCCGCCATGCCTTACCTCGACGTAATCCGCGAGGCCAGAGAAAGATTTGACGTGCCTATCGGCGCGTATCAGGTTTCGGGCGAATACTCCATGCTGCAGGCCGCTTTTGCCAAAGGCTGGCTCGAACCTGAGCGCACCATGATGGAGTCGCTGCTCTCGATTCGCCGCGCCGGCGCGAGCATCATTCTTACGTACTTCGCGAAGGATGCCTCGAAGCTGCTGGGCTAGCCGGCGTGGACGCCGCTACGTTGCGATTTCGACGACTGAGCTGCCACGCGACCGAGTAGAGCACTATCTCCGCGCACAGCGCGCTAATCGCCGCAATGATCATCTGCACTATGGTCCATTTCCAGCCGTGATGCCCGATGTGCCGATGAATACCCACGGCAACTCCAACGCCGCACGCCACAACAACACCACAGAACACGGCCATCCACCGCGTCACCGGCGAAAACTCCGCCGCTACCGGATCTGTCACCAACGGTGCCTTGAACCAGCTCCACGCCACCGCCAAACCAATCAGGCCCAGCCCAATCACGCTACACAAGAGCTGCAGCGCCTTAAACAGCCGGTGGACTCCATGCAGTTGCACCGGCTCGCTGAGCCACGGCCAGATCTGCACAAAGTAGCCGGTGTCGTGCGTGAAGCTGTCCCACAGCAGGTGCGTGAAGACTCCGATCAGCAGCGAAACCACGATCAGCAGAAACGTGCTCGCCGGCGCGAACCGAAACTGAAAATCGCGCTCCGACATCCGGCGG
>Ga0335072_10003702_pt1 | contig 22926 bp, 19 predicted proteins | sample Lox_Sample_21_FD_206725 | JGI IMG/M metagenome (GOLD analysis project Ga0335072, IMG submission 206725) | Soil microbial communities from Loxahatchee National Wildlife Refuge, Florida, United States - Lox_Sample_2.1 | ecosystem: Environmental > Terrestrial > Soil > Wetlands | place: USA...
GTACTTGGCAGGCGCGAGCGTGGAAACCGATGAAGCGTTGCATCCGCCGGTCATCGACTGCCGCGGCGAGAATCTTTGGCGATTCGACCCCGCACTGGCGATGGATGGGGTTTTGATTGAACTCCGGGGTCTCGCTTCGGGCGTGTCAGTGCCGAACTGGCCGGACCATCCGAAAAAAGCGAGTGTGGTGCCGATCCGGCTGGGCGAACACAGCGCAGCGGTGGGTTTCCTTGTCGCGGGAATCCACCCAGGCCAGGCCTTTGGTGACGCGTACCGCCAGTTTGTCCGTCGAGTAGCGGAGCAGATCACTATCGGGCTGGCCAGCGCCCGCGCCTATGAACAGGAGCGCCAGCGCGCAGAGGCTCTGGCCGAGCTCGATCGCGCCAAGAACGCGTTCTTCAGCAATGTCAGTCACGAGTTCCGTACGCCCCTGACGCTGATGCTGGGTCCGCTTGATGAAGTGTTGCCGGCAGCGAAGGAGCGGCTGAGCCCGGAACATCACGAACTACTGGTTGCGGTGCGGCGCAACGGGCTCAGGCTGCTCAAGCTCGTTAACACACTTCTAGACTTCTCGCGGATTGAAGCCGGACGCGTGCAGGCCTCCTATCAGCCGACAGACTTGGCAAGCTTCACCACAGAAATCGCCAGCGCATTCGACTCTGCGATGCAGAACGCCGGTCTGCGCTTCTCGGTGGAATGCCAGCCAATCGCCGAGCAGGTGTACGTAGATCGCGACATGTGGGAGAAGATCGTTTTGAATCTGCTCTCCAATGCATACAAGTTCACGTTGGCTGGCGAGGTTACTCTCACATTGAAGACCGTAGACGGCGCGGTGGAATTGCAGGTCCGCGACACAGGCGTGGGAATTCCCGAAGAGCAACGCGAGCAGGTGTTCGAGCGCTTTCACCGGATCGAGGGCACCCAGGCCCGGACATACGAGGGCACAGGGATCGGACTGGCCCTGGTTCTGGAACTCGTGAAGCTGCACGGCGGCAATGTGCGAGTGGAGAGCGCCGTTGGTGGGGGCAGCACATTCACCGTGACGATTCCGCGCGGCAAGGAGCATCTGCCAGCGGAGCGCATTCAGGCCGCACAATCGCTCACCTCCACCACAATTCGAGCCGAAGCTTATGTCGACGAGGCACGACAGTGGTCGGGAAATCAACCCGGAGCGGCGGTCCATGCGGCAGCGCCTCCCAAACAAGCTTCACTCGCCCCCAGGCTGGAGCCCTCACCCTCGGGGAAGCGCGAAATGATCGTCTTGGCCGATGACAACGCGGACATGCGCCAATACCTCACACGCCTGCTGAGCGAGCGATATGAGGTGCACGCGGCTGCTGACGGCCTCCAGGCGCTGGAAGCCACCCGGAAATTGCGCCCCGCTCTTGTGCTGGCGGACGTCATGATGCCGCGGTTGGATGGGTTTGGCTTGCTGCGAGGGATTCGCGAAGATTCAGCCCTTGCCGGCATGCCAGTGATCCTGGTGTCGGCACGGGCAGGCGAAGAGTCGCGCGTGGAAGGACTGGAGGCCGACGCGGACGATTATCTCATCAAGCCGTTTGCAGCCCGGGAGTTGCTGGCGCGTGTGGCTGCGCATGTAAAAATGACCAATCTTCGCCGCGAAGCTGCGGAACGCGAAGAACGGCTGCGCAGCGAGGCAGAACTCGAACACGAGAGACTGCGGGCCAGCGAGGAGCGGTTGGTGGAGACCAGCCGCCATTATCGGGAGTTGCAGCGGGCCGATGAAGAATTGCAACTCCAGGTTGGGCTGCTGCAACAACTTCCTGTATCCGCCTGGACGCTCAATCCTGATGGCACACCGGATTTCGTGAATCAGGTTTGGCTTGAATACTCCGGTCAGACCCTTGATTTCGTCCGGTCCCATCCCGAGGCATGGATGACCGCAGTCCACCCTGAAGATCGCGAAACAGCATCGAGCGCCTTTTGGAAGGGAATACGTTCGGGAACGGGTTTTGCGTTCGAAACCAGGTCTCTACGCGCCAAGGACGGGACCTATCGCTGGCATCTTAATCAAGCTGTGGTCTTGCGCGAATCTGAAGGAAAAGCTCTCAAATTCATCGGTACGACGACAGACATCGACGACCAGAAGCGGACCGAAGAGGCTTTGCGCCAGGCGCAAGGCGATCTCTCGCGCATCAACCGGGTCACGACTATGGGTGAGTTAGCAGCATCCCTGGCTCATGAAGTAAATCAACCGATCGGTGGCGTCGTCATCAACGCCAACGTTTGCTTTCGAAAGCTGGCGCACGATAACCCCGATCTCGATGAGGCGCGCGCAGCTGTTACCAGGATTCAAAGAGATGCACAGCGTGCCGCTGATGTTATCCGCAAGATTCGTTCACAATTCGAGAAGGCTGCCCCGAATCGACAGATTCTTGATATTAACGAGATCATTCGAGAAACCGTCGACCTCCTGCGCAGCGAGGCATCCCGATACAACATCTTGGTTCGGACGGAACTTGCGGCCAATCTTCCTCAGATCATCGGAGACCGCGTGCAATTGCAGCAAGTCGTGATGAATCTGATCGTCAACAGCCTCGAGGCGATGAAGGACGTTGAGGGCATACGAGAGTTGGCCATCAAATCGCAGCTGGGTGAAAATGAGCAGCTGCTAGTGACCGTGAGTGATACCGGCATGGGATTTCCGCCGCAATTGGCGGAACAGATATTCGACCCGTTCTTTACGACGAAACCCCACGGTACCGGCATGGGTCTTCGCATCAGCCGGTCGATAATTGAGTCTCATGGCGGGCGCCTGTGGGCGGCCGGCACCACTGAGCGCGGCGCGACTTTTCACTTGAGCCTGCCCGCCGCGACTGCGCCACATCGATAAACTGAGCGTATATGTGGACCAGGCCGAAAACGGGCATGCGGCCCGCCAAAATACCAATACCAAAGTATTAGAGGCGATTGTGCAACGCGTCCGTAATGATATTGTTGCTTCAACTGGTCCCCAGCAAGTGAATCTGCGGATGCTTACTGAGCGCATTGCTGGTGTTCGGCCCGGACAAGAAAAAATCTCGAATGATCCGAGCGCATCGACCTTCCCAGACCGCGCTATAGGAACGGAGATGTTTTCCGTGTTGTCTATGAATTCTGCTTCAGCTGCGGGGTGAGAGCGTCTCGATGAAAGCACGATTGCTAGTTTCGCTTGTCGACGATGACCAGTCATTTCGCGAGGCGTTGCCAGAGTTATTGAAGGAGTTGGGGTTTGCGGCCCGGACATTTTCCTCGGCGAAAGACTTTCTAGCCTCCGATGCCGTTTTGCATTCGAGCTGCCTGATTCTTGATGTCGTAATGCCAGTGATGACCGGGCCCGAGCTCTTTCGCGAACTTCGCCGCCGTAACGTGAAGATTCCGGTTGTCTTCATTACCGCTCGCAGGGACGAAGCCGCGCGATCGCAATTGCTTAATGACGGAGCAGTCGAATGTCTGTTCAAGCCTTTTAACGATGCAGCCATGTTGCAGGCATTGAACAAGGCACTTGGCGGAAAGTGAATGTTATGACGATCGAGGCAGGTGGCTACAATGAACACAACAAGCGTGATCTGCTGTGAAGAGAGTTCTTGCGTAATGACAAATGCCCCGCCGATTGTCTTCGTTGTGGATGACGATATCTCGATGCGAGAGTCATTGGGAGCCCTGATTCAAGATGAAGGATGGCGCGTGGAGACTTTCATGTCTGCGGAAGCGTTTCTTAACCGCCCGCACGAGATTGTCCCGCACTGCCTGGTCCTGGATATTTCAATGCCCGGTTTGAATGGACTGGAGTTGCAGAAACGGCTGGCGGTGCAACAGCCGGAGATGCCGATTATCTTCATGACGGGGCACGGCGACATCTCAAAGTCCGTACAGGCCATGAAGGCCGGGGCTGTGGAGTTTTTGACGAAGCCCTTCAATGACAGCGCGCTCCTCTCTGCTGTTCGTGATGCCATTGAGCGGAGCAAAGTGCTGGTCGATCGCAATGCCGAGCTCCAGGCTCTGAAATCGCGATTTGCCCGCCTCACCTCTCGCGAGCGCGAGGTTTTTGCTCTTGTGGCCGCCGGCCTTCTGAATAAACAGGTAGGCAACGAACTTGGCATCAGTGTAATCACGGTGAAAGCACATCGTGGATGCGTGATGCGTAAGATGAAAGCCGAATCGCTGCCGGAACTAGTAAATATGGCCGCGCGCCTCCGCCTTCCGCGGCTGAAGAATTCGAATATACCGGCCAGCAAATAGCTCAGGGCCCTACATTTGAGGCATCCGCGGTCGAAAGAGAAGGTCCGCACGCAAGGCCTTCGAATTTGCCAGGAGATTGGAGCTCTCGGACCGCTCCTTTCAAGATTATTGCTCCAGAATCACTTCGAGCCGGAGCTCCTGTCGGAAAAGGGACTACAGCGGATTGTAGGCAGACTTTTCGATGCTCTTTTTTGCTCATGCTTGACAGATCGGATGAGCCGCAGTGCCGAGCAACGCTGAGCTGTCGTCCTCATGGAGGAGACCTTTCACTATCTGACGCTGGGCGTGATCTTCGCCGTGGTGGCCATCTTCCTTCTCCTGGCCGCGAACTTCCAGTCCATCCGCCTGGCGCTGATCTCCGTCTCCGCGGCGCCCGCGGTCATCTGCGGCGTGATTCTGGCGCTGCTGGTCTCCGGGACCACGCTCAACCTGCAATCCTTCATGGGAGCCATTACGGCGCTCGGCGTCTCGGTGGCCAACTCCATTCTGCTGGTCACATTTGCTGAAAGCCACCGGCGCAACAGCGATGCGTCGTCGGCTGAAGCGGCTGTCTTCGGTGGGCGGACGCGCCTGCGGCCCATCCTGATGACCAGCATCGCCATGATCGCCGGCATGATTCCCATGGCGCTGGCCTTCGGCGAAGGGGCTCATCAGACCGTACCCCTGGGCCGCGCCGTCATCGGCGGTCTGGCCGCCTCCACGCTGGCCACGCTACTCATCCTCCCGGCAGTCTTCTCCGCCGTCCAGGATCACGCTCACCGCTCCTCTGCCTCGCTCGATGTCACCGACGAGCAGAGTCCATAATCGAATAAGCGAAAGCGCGGCTTCAGCCAAACGAAAATCAAGTCGGTGAGTTTAATTAGCGATCCCAACAGACTTCTCGTCTTGCGGAGGGCGGAACCTGCCGACTCCACGTGTAAATCTCGTGCTCATGCACATCGATTCGCGTTCCATAGGCCGGATCGGAGTTTCCCCTCTTACGCCACACTTCCCGACAGGGCAGCCCCGCATACGTCACTTTTTCGACAGCGATGAATTCTGGGACTTGCAATCGCTCCATCCGGAGGGCGTCCGTGAAGCCCTCCGGAACGCGGCAATATATTGATGCATATCTGACAACTACTTCCGGGTCGTGGATCAGGCCACCACAACCCATGCCCCCCACTCCGGATCCAAGCCATTCACACAATTGAAGGTTTCCAGCAGCATCTGACTGCCGCACTTGGACGAAAAAGCTATCAATCAGCGCGTCGTAGCCCACATCAATCGTGCCAAGTTTGCTGGGCATTTGGATACAGCTCATTGGTCCTCCTCGCTGACGTGTAGGCTCGCCGAGCCCTGTCCGTTGTGTTCCGTGAAAATCTCTCCGACACTCATCATGTTGCGGTCTCCAAAAGCTCTCGGCCCGCCGCATCAATGCCTACGGGCATCGAGCGACGGGCCGCAAGTTAGATTTACGTTAGTGTTATACAGCCCGAACTGCGAGGCGAACGACTATATCCGACGGCGCCAATCTGGACCGAAAGGTTAGAGACTGGAAACTGCTTTGCGAGTTAATCCATCGCACCAGCAGCTGCAGTGCCGCAGCATTGACAACGGCAGACTGTCCAATTGTGAAAAAGGGTGCGCTCGACCGGATAATCGGGATTCATGTCAGCATAGAATGCTTTGCGGCTTAGCCCCGAAGCTGCGCGTGCTCCACCGCGCAACGACGCCGCTCCGGGCCTAGAAGTTTCCCCGTGCAATGTCCTGAAGAATTTGTTTGTCCAGGCTCAGCTCGGCCACCAGACGCTTCAGCTTTGAGTTCTCCTGCTCAAGTTCTTTCAAGCGCTTGGCCTGGTCGGTCTTCATTCCGCCGTATTCCTTCCGCCAGCGGTAGAACGTCTGTTCGGTGATACCCGCCTCGCGGCAGGCGAGCGGGTGAGTTTTGCCGTTCGCGCCCGCCACTTCAATCTGCCGAAGTATGTTCACGATCTGCTCGGGACTGTGCTTTTTCGCCTTCCCCATTCCTTGCTCCTCCCATACCAGTTTGTCTCAAAACCACTGGTACAGAATTTGCCGGGCACTCCAAGTTGGATCAAATCTTGAACCGATTTTCAGGCCCCGACTTTATCGACTTCGAAAGAACCGCCCCGGCCTTTCAGGCCAATGAGCGACTCGGGCTGTCTGCAACAATCGAGCTGACCACGGCGCCAACCACCTCGGGTTTCGAGACGTGGACTGCGAAGGCTCACAGCGGCTTCAGACACGTGAGAATCTGGCTAGGTGGCCATCGTGCACGGCGCGGGGTGCAGGATCATCCCGAGCCAGTAGATCGGCCTTGATCGATGCGTGGGTGCGCCCACGTGCCCTCAACGCCTCGATTTCCCGATAGGGCCTGCGAGTCGGCCATGAACGCAGCGAGATCCGGACGAACATCAGCGGCGTCCAACAGTCTAATTATCTATTTGGGGTTCCGTAAATCTAGAAGGAAGATGTAATGGAAGTGCTTGCACTCTGAAGCTAATATCACGCAGAACCTTTACATCCGGAAATGCTCGTCAAGCCGGATTAGAGACGGGAGGAGCTGCGCATGAAGAAAATTGAGGGCCTGATTCCGGAATCAATTTACGCTGCCCTTCAGGCAAGAATATCTGCGGATAAAGAGACCGCCGATCACCTTCTTAGCGTGGCACTCGCCGAATATCTGGATCAGCCGCTACACACACTGTTTTCTTTTTCTACTTCGGCAGCCATCGTTGAGGGCCTGTATCAAGGGGCACTGCGTGTGGGGCGCCTTTTGGAGCACGGGGACTTTGGAATCGGCACGTTTATTAATGCCGATGGAGAAATGATTATCCTCGACGGTGTCGCCTACCAAGCGACAGCCGAAAGCAAGGTCCGAGTCGCTACCCCAGACACGCTGATTCCTTATGCCGTAGTCACGCGCTTCAAGGAGGAAATCTCCGACACGAAGGTTGCGTTCGGCTCATTCAAGGAAGCCACAAGCCTCTGTGATGCGATGAAGGCCTCGGAGAATCTGTTCTACGCCTTTCGCATCGACGGACAATTCGATAAAGTCAGCGCACGGGTATTGCGTCCGGTTGAACACGGCACGAGTCTGGCCGCGGCAGCTCAAGGCCAGGAGGAGCTTACTTTCCAACAGTTAGCCGGAACTATCGTGGGGCTTTACTCTCCTGCTTATGCCAGCTCCTTTAGCGTTCCCGGATATCATTTTCACTTCATCTCAGATGACCGCACGCGTGGAGGGCATGTACTTGACTGCGTAGCAAGCCACGTCTCAATTCGTGCCTGTTCGATAACCGATTTTCACGTCGCTCTGCCGGAGACGGCGGAATTCCTGCAAGCGGATCTTAGCCGCGACCCAAATGCAGACCTGGAACTCGCAGAGCGTGCTCACCCGAAATAGATGACAACAGCATCGACTTCACGCTGTGAGGCTTCGAGTTGCGTTCATTACGGTCCCATGACGCTTCTGAGTGCCCGGTTTCTCCCTATCGAGTCTCGTGCTGCAAATGCTCGCGATTCTCGTAGAGAAAGTTCATCAACGCACCGCAGATTGCTTCTGGCTGCTCGTCTTGGAGCCAATGGCCCGCCCCGTCAAGTAGGGTGAACGCCTGCAGTCGTGTGCAGATGCGCGATCTCATGACGTCGACTGCGCCCGGAGTCAGGTACACTGCCCAATCGTTTTTACCACCAATAAAACTCGATGGCACATCGATCGTGCGACCGGCGAAGAGCTGTAGCTGAGCAACCAATAAGGGGTCGAAGTAGGTTCGGTACCCGTTGAGCGAACCCTGAAAGCCAGTCCGACCGTATTCGCTCACATAAACCTCTAATTCTGCTTCCGTCAGCCACGGAGTGTCCTTGATAGTGATCGTCGACGGTACGAGCTCAGCTACGGTTTCCGCCATGCCCTTATTTTGATCCATGATGTAGTAGCCAGGTATTTGTGCCATCTCAGCAGTGTTTTTGAGCGCAGTCGGCTTATTTCCCGTCCAGTTTGCGCTTTTGAGATAGAAATAGGCCAGTAGAAAATCGCGCAACCCTTGCGGGGGATAGCGCAGATTATCGTTTGCTTCTCGCGATGCATAGTATTGCCAGTAATGCTTGCGTGGCGGATGGAGCGCGGCAAGCTGATTCCATATTTTGTGAACCGAGTCTTCCGAGTCTGAGGCGATCTGAGATCGCTTTGCGGTATTGAACGGCAGCGCGGGAGGGCCGGCAAACGGAACACCCATCAATACGACGGAGCGGAATACATCAGGACGCGTCAACGCACACCAAGCAGCAATAAGCGAGCCCGCATCATGGCCAACGACAGCGGCCACATGATGATAGCCGAAGGCCCGAACCAAGGCCAGCGCGTCGCGTACCATCGTCAACAGGCTGAACGATTCAAGATCAACATCGTATGCATCGTCCCAGCCGGTTGTGCGCCCATATCCGCGCACATCAGGGGCGATGACGTGGTAGCCCGCCGCAGCTAAGGGGGCCATAATCTTGCGCCAGCTGTAACACAGATCCGGGAAGCCATGAAGAAGCAGTACCAGCGGTCGATCGGGTTCTTCGACTCCAGCCTCGAGGACGTGCACCGAGAGTCCATTGATGTTGTCTACTATGCGGGAGCGAATGCCAGGCGCCAATGTTCCATTGCCATACGGAGGCAACGAAGTTTTCGTGGTGATCATATTCGGATACTCCCGACTCGCGAGGTTAGGAGAATGTGAGGCAACCAGCTATCCGCGATCGTAGCCATCGGTGGTTCCATTGCCAATTACATAATGTTGCTAGCACGAAGATCCAACCGCACTCTACTCACAGAAATATGTAATTGCCGAGGCTTGGGCCCATGGCTACGATCACCTAGCGTGGTGGGTTGCCTTTACCCAGAGCGTCTCTGGCACGACGCCGCGTTCAACGCCAACAAAGAGGTGCATGGCATGGAAGTTGCGCTGATGATCCCCTGTTATATCGATACCTTTTATCCACAGGTCGGAATTGCCACTCTTGAGTTGCTGGAAAGACTCAATGTCAGCGTTACCTATCCCGCTGAGCAGACCTGCTGCGGACAGCCAATGGCGAACAGCGGCTGCTACAACGAGGCGAGAGGTACTGAAGAGAATTTCGTGCGAATATTTGGAGATTTTGAATACATCGTAACCCCGTCAGGCAGTTGCACCCATCACATCCGGAATAAGTTCACGGCGGTGGCGGATTCTCCGGCTCGTCAGAGAGTGCAAAACCGAACGTATGACCTGGTCGAATTTCTTCACGATATCCTCAACATTCGCGATTTTCCATGGGCGACATTTGAAAAAAAGGTCGCTCTGCATACCAGTTGTTCGGCAATCCGCGGACTCAACATGGCCTCCATGAGTGAGCGCGTACACGATGTTAAGTTTTCGAAGCCCAAAAAGCTCCTCGAAGGTGTACCTGGTCTTCAATTCGTCGAGTTCGAGCGATTCGATGAGTGCTGCGGATTTGGCGGTACGTTCTCCGTGACGGAAGAAGCGGTTGCCGCAAAAATGGGCTACGACAAGATCGGTTTCATGACCAAGGCCGGCCCAGATGTGATTGTGTCTTCTGACATGTCCTGCCTCATGCATCTTCAAGGTTGCGCACGAAGGCTAAACCAGGATCGTCCATTTCTCCATATCGCGGAGATACTTAACGGAGTAACTCTATGAGCAGAGTTGACCAAGCAGAAGCAGCAGTGAAGTTCATGGAAGACCACGTCCATGAGGAGCGTCTCGACAAAATCCTGTGGACAGCGCGAATGAGGAGGGATCAAGCCGCTTTGCAAGTTCCCGAATGGGAGGAGTTGCGAGACCTCGCTTCTCAGATCAAGGAGCACACGCTTTCGAATCTTGCTCATTACCTTGAAGAGTTTGAGAAGAATGCAAAAGCAAACGGGGTCACCGTTCATTGGGCTCGCGACGCGCATGAGCACAATGAGGTCGTCTACCGCCTATTGAGTGAAAAGCGCGTTACGACTCTGGTGAAGTCGAAGTCCATGCTCACCGAAGAGTGCGAAACTCGACCATTCCTGGAGACCCGTGGCATTCGAGTGACGGAGACTGATCTCGGCGAACGTATTCAACAACTCGATGATCAGCCTCCCAGCCACATTACCGGGCCGGCGATACATAAGACCACGGAAGACGTGGCGGATCTTTTTTCGAGGGTCTACGGTTCTGACAAAACCAAAGCGGATGCTGTCTACCTTGCCAATGTCATGCGCGAGAACACTCGACCTGAGTTTCTCAAAGCCGGAGCTGGAATGACCGGAGGCAACTTCCTGGTGGCGAGCACCGGCGCGGTCGTCACCGTGACAAATGAGGGCAACGCCGATCTCTCGGGCAATGTTCCTCTTCTGCGGATTTGCTCAGTTGGGATTGAAAAGATCATTCCGGCGGACGAACACCTCGCAGTCTTCATTCGTCTTCTCACACGCAGTGCGACCGGCGAAAAAATTACGCAGTTTACCTCGACGTTCCGTAAACCCCGGAAAGACGGCGAGATGCACATCATCCTGGTGGACAATGGCAGATCAGCCCGACTGGGTATGGAACGCTTCTGGCCATCGTTAAAATGCATCCGTTGCGCGGCCTGCATGAACACTTGTCCCGTGTATCGGAGAAGCGGAGGTTTAAGCTATGGTTCCAACTACATGGGGCCGATCGGGATCATCTTGATGCCCACCTTCGATGCACACAAGTACAGCGAACTTCCATTCTCGTCTACATTGAACGGTAGTTGCACCAATGTCTGTCCCGTAAAAATAGACATTCATGAACAAATCTACGCCTGGCGCGAAGTGATGGAAGACAAAGATCAGATTAAGATCGTCAAGAAAGAAGCGATGATCGTCGCGGGTAAGGTCCTAAGCAGTCCCCAACTTTATCAAATCGCCACAAGCTCCACGGAGACAGCCCTGAAAATCTTACCCCACTTTGCTATTTATAACCCGCTGAACTACTGGGGTAAGCATCGTGATGTTCCACAGGCTGCCGAAGAAACCTTCCACGAGTGGTATAAAAACCATCGTTTGAAAGCAAATGAGGTATTAGGACTATGACTGCTCGAGAAAATATTCTTCAGAACATCCGGACCAATCAGCCGGCATCTCGTAAGTTGCCGGCTGTTCCGAAGTTCCATTCAGACAAGGTGCTAGATCTCCCGCAGCTGTTTGTACAGTCTCTGAAGAAGATGGCCGGCGACGGCGTCCCGGACTATCCCGCCGATCTCGACGCTTTTCTTCGAGACAGGTTTCCAACTGCAAAGCGTTTCTGTTCTGCAGTATCGGAATATAAGGGAACCTGCACACCCGCGGATTTTCCGGTGTGGGCGGATGCGGCTGACATAGATGTCACTGTTGTCAGATCCCCGTTAGGCGTCGCTGAAACCGGGTCCGTGCTGCTTTCCGAACGTGAGTTTCAAGTGAATCCGGTTGGATTCCTCGCTCACGATGTTGTCGTCCTCCTTGATCCGAAGGACATTGTCGAGAACATTCACGACGCCTATGCTCATCCCTATTTTCAGGAAACGGGATACTGTCTCTTGATGACCGGGCCATCAGGTTCTGCGGACATCGGCGCGGTTACTGTTCATCCTGCCCAAGCCAGCATGACACTTACTGTCTTATTCGCGCCTCGCAGCTGATCGCCGGGACGCCTCTAAGCAAAATGCGTGCCTGTCCCCGGTTGGGAAAGGCACGCATAATATTTGGCCGAATAGAATCCGAGTGCATGCTCATTCAGCAGAATGACGATAGCCCTACACATTACAGATGGCAAAAGCCTCCGTCAGCGCGGCGAGCGGTTCCTTTGTTGGAATGAACTCGTGAGCGACATAACCGGTGAAACCTGTGTCGACGATTGCGCGCATCACGGCAGGCCAAAATATCTCTTGGCATTCATCTAGTTCGTGCCTTCCTGGTACACCGCCTGTATGGTAGTGATGAAACCACTGGGCGTGCGTCCTGATGGTTTCAATCACGTCACCCTCCATGATCTGCATGTGATAGACGTCGTAGAGTAATTTGACATTCGGGTGCCCAACCGCTTCCACGGCCTCGAGCCCCCAAGCGGTGGTGTTGCACATATATCCTGGATGATCCCTTTTATCGTTTTGTGGTTCCATGCAAATCGTCAGCCCATAATCGGCCGCGATAGGAGCGAGGCGTTTCAGTCCTACGATCGTGTTGCGCAACCCTTGCTCGCTATTCAGATCGTGAAACGATGGTCCCGAGAAAGTGATAACGCTTGTAATTCCAGCCTTCTGAGCGAGTGGTCCATTTTCACGCAGAGACGCTTCGAATTCGTTATGGTATTCCTGACGGTTCATGCCAATCTGCTTGTTGTCGCCGAGGCCTGCGAAGGCCATAGTACAGTGGAGACCATATCGAGTCGGCACCTCGTATTCTTCTGGGTAGAGAACATCGATGCCTTCGAGTCCAATCTCGGCCACTGCCTTGCAAAAGGTATCGAGAGGAATTTCTTTGAATGGCCATCGAACAACGGACTGATGTATGCGATGAAGCGACGACTTGGGTTGATGCTGTTCCATGTGACGGCCTCGCTGCGATTTCGATCATTCTTCCAGGCGCCGACATTGAGGAAATCTGATGGTGCCTGTTTGGACCGAGAGTAGCTACAGAACTCATGCAAGAAAATTACATATTCATGTAGCGATCTTAACGGCGGTCAGACTTCCGGGGAGCGAGGAGCGGGAGCCTATGGAAGAGCTTGCTATTTATAATTCGAAGATCGCAACCGAGGGTACACTTGCTAATGCCAGAGCCAAGCATTCAGAGCCTACCACCGCAGATTGACGAATCCGAGATAGCCTATACGGGCTGGAAGGTCGTTCTTGCTAGCTTCTTCGGCGTGATGGTAAGCGTTGCGGCTGTCGTGCCCTACACGTTCGGTCTTTTCATCAAGCCGCTTGCGGAGAGCTTCGGCTGGAATCGCGAAGCCATTTCCGCGGGATTCAGCATTGCCGCGCTCACCATCGCAGCAACGTCGCCCTGCCTTGGCTTTCTGCTCGATCGCTACGAGCCCCGCCGTATCATTCTGCCGTGCATCGTCGTTTTCTCAGCCGCCTATGCTTCTCTGGCATTGCTCACGCCGCACCTGCTGCGCTTCTATCTCACTTTCTTCATCATAGGCCTCGTAGGACAGGGAACTGCCTATATGGGTTACTCCCGCGCTATCTCTACATGGTTTAACCGGCGACGTGGTTTCGCGCTTTCCATTATGCTCGCCGGCAGTGCTCTAGGAGCCATTGTGCTGCCGGTCCTTGCTCAGGCCGTCATTACGTATCGTGGGTGGCGTTTCGCTTACGTCATCCTCGGGAGCCTTGCATGTGTTGTCGGGTTTCCCCTCACTGCAGTCTTCGTACGCGAACGGCCTGCCGCCCAACAAGATCACCATGTTTCCACGGAACAGGGCATGCCTGTCGCCAGGGCATTCGCTACACCGAGTTTCTGGATCATAGCCGCGACCGCGTGTCTGTGCGCCATAAGTGTCAACGGCACACTCGCACACCTTTCAGCCCTCCTTACCGATCGCGGAGTTTCCCCGGGCGGGGCAGCCTGGTCTGTAGCCATCATCGGAGCCACGGGGTTAGGCGGAAACCTGCTCACCGGAATCTTTCTCGATCGCTTCTTCGGACCGCGCGTCTGGCAGGTTATGCTGCTCATGACTGTTCTCGGTATTGTGCTGCTCTCAGTGGCAAACAGCCTGACGGCGGGTCTCGTCGCTGCAGCACTGATCGGCTTCAGCATGGGCGGTGAAGGCACCATCATGCCCTATCTTCTGGGTCGATACTTCGGTCTCAAGCGCTTCTCCACACTCTATGCCTTCACTTGGACCACTTTCACCATCGGCGCTGCCATTGGTCCCGTCCTCGTCGGTCGCGCGTTCGATACGCTGGGGTCTTATCGGCCTATTACCATTCAGTTATTGGCACTGCCTGCCCTCATTCCTTGCCTGCTGATGTTCCTGCTTCCCCGTTACAGGATTCAAATGGTGGTGGGCCAATGATTGACATCCTTCCGCTTCCGCGGTCGAACCGTCCGGCACATACTCATTCTGCAAATAACAAATCACAATACATTTATGGTGCGGGTTGATTCCGTGCGTACGGCTGGCAAGGTGAAGTGGAAAGTCGTGCCGCGCCCGCCGCCGTCATCGACCCAAATCTTGCCGTCTTGCGATTCGACTATAGACTTGCTGATTGCCAAGCCCATGCCGCTGCCTTGCGGCTTTGTCGTGAAGAAAGGATCGAATATCCGGCTGGCCGATCCCAGGGGCAGCCCGGGGCCTGTGTCGTGAATAGAGATCTGGATATCGCCGTCCTCATCCAGTCGCGATTTCGCCGTGAGTACACCGCCCGTACCCTCCATGGCCTCGAGGCCGTTCAGCATCAGGTTCATCAGCACTTGTTGAAGTTGCACCCGATCTGCCACGGTTTTGGGGAGTTTATCGGTTAGATAGGTACGGATCAATATGCCATGTTCTCTGGCCTTGTCTCCCATCATCCGAGCCATTTCGGCGATGACTTCATTGATCGAAAGTAGCTCCAGGTCGAGAGGTGCCTTCTTGTACAACGATCGCAGACGGTTGATGATTTCCGAGGCCAAGGCTCCCGCTTCAATGATCTTCTCCGTTCCTTTGCGAGCTTCATTGACGTCGGGTGGGTCATGCTGAAGCCATCGCAACGAGGCCTTGGCATGAGCGGTAGTGATCTGAATGGGCTGAGCGAGCTCGTGCGTGATGGAAGCAACCATTTCTCCCATGGTGCTGACCCGGCTCGCATGGGTGAGTTCGGGGTGAAGCTGCTCGTATTGTTTGCGGTCTTCAATGTCACTTCCGAAAACAAACCAACCTATGATCTGTCCCTTGTCGTCGCGCAATGCATTGTTACGGACCAGAAACCAGCGATACTTTCCGTCTTGCCTCAGTATCCGCGCTTGGTACTGGTCGGGGGGACCGCCGTCCGGCCCCCACTGGATTTGTTCCAAATCTCCTGGATAAAATCTCGCTCGGGGCTCCTGATTCTTCCACTCCTCAAGGCGAAGACCGAAAAACTCCAGCAACGCTCTGTTCGCATAAATGCCTTCCTCCGAGGGCCCTAGGATAGCGGCGCATAGCGGCATAAAGTCCAGGATTTGCCGAAGCTTCATCTCATGCTCAAGAATCATTTGTTCGGCGCGCTTTTGTTCAGTCATATGGAGAATGAGCACGACCCTTTCCTTGCCTCGGTCCCGGTGAATGCGCCGCGGCGCAGTATAGGCCCGCGGCTGCCATCTTTGCGAAGTACTCAATTTCATAAGCCGAAAGGAAAGCCGGCTACCCACGTTTCTGAATGCCTAATCACGCGGCATTACCGGGAAGCTTGTCTCGTCGGAAGCTACCGGCAAGGTGAAGTGGAACGTCGCACCGGGGCCTCCGTCATTGCCGGCCCAGATCCGGCCACCTTGGGATTCGACTATCGACTTACAGACTGCCAAGCCCATACCGCTGCCTTGCGGCTTCGTGGTGAAAAATGCATCGAATATCTGGTCGGCCCTGCCCACAGGTAGCCCAGGGCCCGTGTCATGAAGAGAGATCTGAATCTCGCCGTCTTCCCCAATTTTAGATTTCGCCGTAATCACCCCCCCCGTATCTTTCATTGCCTCGATGCCGTTCAGGATCAGGTTCATGAGCACCTGCTGCAGTTGCACCCGATCTGCCAAGGTCATGGGAAGATCGTCTTCGAGATCGACACGAATCGATACACCATGCTCACTCGCCTCACCACCCATTAACTTTGCAATCTCCTCGATGACCTCATTCATCGAAACCAACTCCAGTTTGGGCGGATTTTTTTTGTAAAGTGATCTCAGACGGCCGATGATCTCCGAAGCCAGGGCACCCGCTTCGATGATTTTTTCCGTTCCTTTGTGCGCTTCTATCACATCCGGTGGGTCACGTTCGAGCCATCGCAACGATGCCTTGGCATGAGCGGTAGTGATCTGAATGGGCTGCGCGAGTTCGTGCGACAGTGAGGCGACCAACTCTCCCATCGTGCTCACTCGATTAGCATGAGTAAGATCGATCTGGAGTTGCTCGGTTTGTTTGCGGTCTTCAATGTCGGTCCCGGCGACGCACCAACAGATCGTTTGTCCCCGCTCGTCACGGATCGGATTGTTACGAATCAGGAACCAACGATAAGTTCCGTCGTGTCTCCGTAAACGCGCCTCGTATTGGGCCGCGTGCTGCGCGATTTTGTCGAAATCATCTGGATGAAACCGTGTCTGAGCGTCACGACTCTGCCATTCCTCAAGGCGTAGACCGAAATAATTCAGAAGGGTTCGGTTTGCGAAAATGCGTTCTTTGCTGTTCCCATAAATAGCGAGGTGATGCGGTGTGAAGTCCAACATCTGCTGGAGCTTCATGTCCCGCTCCCATATTTGTGGTTCCTCGTTCTGTTGTTCGTTCAGTTCGAGAACGAAAGCGACACCTCCGCTCTCACTGTCATCGGATAGAACGCCGCTGCATAGTACCGGCACGCGTCCTCCATCTTTCCGGAAGAACTCTTTTTCGTAGGGCTTGAAGAGCCCGGTCGCCTTTAATTGAGATAATGCCCGCTCATCGCGGTCGCACCATTCTGGCGGTGAGAGGTTCCTCAAGCGTAGCCGACCGGAAGCGATGTCTTCCCGATCGTACTTCACCATTCGGAGAAATGCCTCATTGGCCTCCGTGATCGTCTCCTCGCGACTCCAAGCGAAAATACCTACAAGATTGGATTCGACGAGGCGTTTCGTTATCGAATTTGCCATCCCGTCCCCTGGCATGCGGCAAGATTAACGCCTCTGCCTAACTCTGAGCAATCAAATCTGGCAATATGGCAACGTCCAATTACCGGGAGTACTCAAGAGAGAGCCGCGGAGCCCATTAAGCCGCGTTGATCTGCTTGGCCGTCACTCGTTAGAACCGAATCTTCCCGCTGATTTGGATGGTGCGAGGTAGGTTCTGACCTGTTGACCTTCCGAATTCGCCGTTGGAGAGATCTCCAACAGGCGTCGTGAGATTGACTCGGTTGAACAGGTTCAGGAATTCGCCTCTAAGTTCAAGCCGCCCCCCTTCACCGATGAATGGAATTAGGAAGGTACGATCGGCAGCGAGATTGACGTTGGCGAATCCGGGACCGTCGTATGTGTTTCGCCCCAAATCTCCCTCCACACCGAGAGCAGGGACAGGAAAGTCACTAGCGTGGAAAACCCCTTTCAAGAAGGCGGTTCTGTTCGCATGAATTGTCCTTCCAAAACTCGGAACGTCGGGCATGTCATAGCCGTATCCGTCTCCGTTCCAGTCTCCCGATGGCCAGGAGGCTGATGTGTAAACAGTGAACGGCTGTCCAGATTGAAGCGTAATCACTGGAGAGACCCTCCATCCGCTTGTGATCCAGTGTCGGATGCCACTTGAAAAGCCGGGAATGTTCCAAACTGAATCGACTGAGAATCGCTGACGCGAATCGTAATCAGAACGCCCATAGTTCAAAGCTGGCGTGTTCACATCGAATACGTTTTCGGCTCCCGTCACGCCATTGTCGTTACTGCTGGTGTAGTCAAGGGATTTTCCATAGGTGTAGATGAAGTGCAGAGACCAACCACGGCTGAACGACTTGGAGAAGACGAGCGAACCCGTTTCGCCATTTTCAAGACCAATACTTCGACCATAAATCACTGTGCCAAAGCTTGGATTAAGACGCTTCAGTGTTCCGTTGTTCATAATCAAATCGCCTGAAAAGCGATTCGCGTCGGTCTGGAAGAAGAGATGTCTCCCCGCGGTACCAAAGTAGTCGACTTCGATTACCATACTTCTTCCCAGGCCGCGCTGGAGTCCCAGCGCCCAGTCATGCACCATTGGGGGAGAGAAGTCTTTCTCAATCCCCCCGACATCGATACGCGACCCGACGAGACCACCCTGCGGACCAACCTGATATTGGATGCCAGGCGGCGGAGTGAATCCGATAGGGCCGTTGTCACTTGGTGCATAAGAAAAGTCAGCCAGCGTCGTTCCGGAATTGAATATGCTCACGCTCGGATCTGCATATTGGGGAGGATTCGTGCGGATGGGGTTCAAGTAGGACAAGTCACCAATTTTATTGCTGAACAAGCCATATCCCCCGTGGACTGACGTGGTGCCATTCCCAAACACATCCCACGCAAATCCAAAGCGGGGCACAATACGCGTGACAATGTTTTGAGTCACTTGTCCGTTCGAGCCTCGAACCTCCATCGTGCCGTTCGCAATCTTTTCCTCTTCCGTATTGCCTGATCCGGGGGTAAAGAAAGCTAAAGGATTGGAACCATATGTCACAGTGGCCAGATGGCCAAAGTAATCGAAGCGCAACCCCGCGTTTAGCGTCAGCTTCCGATTCAGCTTCCAATCGTCCTGAACGAAAGCTCCGTCTTCCAGCATTAAGACTCGAGAGTAGAGACTGGTAGCGGTGCTTGCGGTACTCACGTTTACGATCGGACCACTCTGAGACGCTGGATGATCAACAGCGAAATCGATTAAATTTGCAAAGTCGAAGTTGGGGCGAACCAGACCGCCAGTAAAATTATCGAGATCCTGCTCTCGATCGACGTCTACGCCCACACGGACTGTATGTTGTCCACGCACATAAGTGACAGCGTCATGCCAGTTCCAATTGTTGTGGACCCAGCCGCCTGGGCCCAACGCATCGAAGTCCCCACCTATTCCGTCTGGAAATACATTGGGAAGAACATTAAGATCGCCCAAAGGCTGTGGGAAAATGCCATCTACCCTGACGTACGATACGCTCGCGTCGTTGAGTAAATTCCGTGCAAGCATGTGAACGTAGTCAAACTTGTGGTACCAGGTCGCGTTTGGACTGACGTAGGACTCGTTGGGTCGAGGACTGGGGACTCCGCTCTCAGTCGTGTTGTGAAATAGGCTATAAAAGAGCTTGTCGTTTCCGGAATGCACATTGTGATCGATTCTCACATGCCCCTGAAAACCATTATTAATAGGCTTTTGACTGATTGAAACATTCCCGACCGCAACAAGATCGCCCGGGATACCGGGAACCGGGTAGGGACTAACAAGCGATTGCTCGATCTGGCTTACCGTCTGAAACCCGCTCGTCGGAGTGCCCCCTGAGGGGGCAGCTTTGAAGTATCGGGCCGCCATAGAATTCGGATAGTTAGTTTCAACATAGTTGACAAAGTCGGGAGTCTCCATTGGCTGGGTCATAGTCACACCTTGATCGCTCTTGCTCCAAAACAGGGAGCCAAAGAAGAAGGTCTTATCCTTATGGACTGGACCTCCCAATGATCCACCGAAGTCGTTCCGGATGTATGCTGGCACAGTTGTCTGAAATTCAGTCCGAGCTGTGAGCGACGCGCCTGTGTAGACCTCCGATAAGGTGCCGTGGAACTTGTTTGTACCTGGCCGTGTAAAGACCTCGATCAGCACGCCACTTTGACGCCCTTTATCGGCCGAGAACACATCCGTCGTGAGTTTCACGAGGGCCACGCTGTCCGGTTCGGGCGTGATGTTTGCGATACCATCCCTGGAGTTACCATCCACGCTGGTTCCATCCACTTGATATTCGTTGTCCTCCTGGCGCTGGCCCGCGCCTATGATCTGGTAGCCGGGTTCCGCATTGAAACTATTCGTTCCCTCCGTGCCCGCTATGCTACCCCCTCCGAAAGAGTTGCCAAGTCCGGTACCTGTGGTATCCGAGCGGCGGCGTGGAAGCCGGCATTGATGGACGGATGGAGATCCGGAACGAAGACGGTGAAGTGACCAATATGATCGTCTCGGTACAGAGCAAGGCCACCGACGGGGATTTTGAGAGGGAAACCGATACCGAGCTGACTTACACCTGCGGCGAACGGGATTTGCGCTATTGGCTCAAAGGTAATCTACCGGTCATCCTGGTTTGTTCTCGGCCGAAGACCAACGAAGCGTATTGGCTCTCCATCAAAGACTATTTTTCTGATCCGATTCGACGCGCCAGCCGAAAGCTGCGCTTTATCAAGGCAAAGCATTCATTTGATCTGTCGGCCAAGCAAGCTCTGAAAGAATTGGCGCTGCCCGATCATGGCGGCCTTTATCTCGGTTCGACGCCCAAGCAAGAGACTATTTTTACTGACTTACTTCCGGTCCTAGAGTTTCCTAATCGGTACTATCACGCACATTCCATGTTTTCCTCTCGCAAGCAGGCGCTAGACCATCTTTTTGAACTATTCCGCGGCACAAAGAAAGAGGTTTGGAGAGGTTTCATCATTAACGGTTCGACCGTTTACTCGTTCTATGATCTTTCTTCGTCGCAATGGGAGTCGATCATGGATGCCGGCACCGTAGAAAGCGACCTGACGTTTGAGTGGTCCCAGGACCATAATCTCGATCAGCAGAGGCTGTTTGTTGAATTGTTGAATGTGACCCTGCAGGAGCAGCTACGGGAAGATGACATTTACTTCTCCAATATGGATAAGTTCTATTTCCATCGCGCCAGCGACGATCTGAAAGACCGGTCTCGGACCTACCGCAGCCGGCGAAAAAATGCCAGCCGGGAAGTATTCAAGCGGTATCAATCGAAACTGGACCCGGAGCATACCGCCTATTTTCGTCATGTGGCGTTCTACGGCCATTTTCTGGAGATGGATGGGAATTGGTTTCTTCAAATCACGCCCACCTATCGATTTACCAAAGATGGCTATCGGGACAGCCGTTTCAGCGCCAGCGCGCTCAGCGGTATCAAACGCTTGGAAAACAACCAGGCCGTACACGGGCAGGTGGTCATGTGGGCCGAATTTCTCCAACGGGAGACTCTGTTCAGCCAGCACAACATGATCAAGTTTCGTCCCCTGATGCAGTTTGCCGCAGACAGCGGCGTCAATGATCCCGACTGGCTGAAGCGGGAGGAGAAAGAGCGGCAGGAGACGCTTGAGGCAGGAGATTCCGGGGAACAGACGGAGTTCGATCTATGAATTTATCCATCCTGGAAGAGCCTGAGCTGGAGTTCGGTGGCGGCAACCGCCATGTGGACATTCGTTTTGGGATCAAAGATTATGGACCGTTTGATCTCCAATCCCCGCGGGCGCCGAAAGAGCTTCGCGTCGGCCTGATTGGGACTCAGGAGACCGTCGAGGGAGCCAGAGCGTGGCTGGAGAAATGCGCCCAAGGCATTGCCCGCAAAGAGACCAAACAGCCCAATCTATTTCCCGCTTTCCCGGCGTTATCTTCGGCCAGTTCGTTCTGTTGCGACCTGTCGATCGACAATGCGCATGTTCGCACCTTTACCAGCTCGGCATTCGACGCTGTCTCCTCTATTTCAGGGATTAACGCCCGCATCGATGCGGCCGCGCAGTTATTTATCAAGGAGATTCAATTCCTCGCCGAAAACGGAAACCCCGGTGTGATTCTTTGTGCGTTGCCTCTCGAACTTCTCGATCTTCTGGCCGAAGAGAAGCGGATTCAAGGACAGATTGACATCCACCATTTGCTGAAAGCGCGCACGATGCAGTGGCGGATTCCGATTCAGCTAATTCTCCCAGGGACGTATGACGAATCGAAAGCGCGTAAGCAGAAGCGTGCAGGGACGCCTCGCCCCTTGCAGGATGAGGCCACCCGCGCGTGGAACATCTTTTCTGCGCTCTACTATAAGGCGGGGGGCACCCCGTGGCGTCTCATGCGGGATTCGTCGCAACTGTCTGCGCGTTTTGTCGGCATCAGTTTTTTTGAGACTCTGGATCGATCGCGGCTTACCACGAGCATGGCGCAGGTCTTCAATGAACTCGGTGAGGGCGTCGTGGTTCGCGGGGGAGCCGCTTCGCTTTCGAAAGAGGATCGCCAGCCGCATCTTTCGGGAGAGGACTGCGAACATCTGATCACGAATGCTTTGGCAAAATACCGGGATGTGCACCAGACCCTGCCGGCCAGGATTGTGATTCACAAGAGCTCCCCTTTTTCAGGGGACGAAGAGGCCGGCGCGAAGAAGGCTATCAAAGAGGAGCGCATCAACATCTTCGATCTGGTTCACGTTACCGATTCCGATATCCGTTTATATCGGGATGGCGTCTATCCGCCGATGCGCGGGACCTTCCTGCAGACGAGTGGGAGAAGCGGTGTTCTGTACACGCGGGGCAGTGTACCGTTTTTCGAGACCTATCCTGGCATGTATGTGCCGCGCCCTGTGTCGATCAAAATAGCGGCCGGCGATCATACTCCCCTGGCCCACGCGAAGGAGATCCTGGCGCTGACCAAAATGAACTGGAACAGCACACAGTTCGATGGTGGGATGCCGTTGACCCTGACTGCGGCGCACAGCGTGGGCAATGTTCTCAAGCACTGCGAAGAGAATCAAAGAATTGAGCCACGGTACAGTTTCTATATGTAAAGAGATGTATGCAATGGTTTCCTGGGATGCGACGTGAGGCAGAAGTGTGAGCACAATCCTTGGCAAAGACGAAGTCCCAGCACACGTTTCGAGTATCGGTAGGCTGGATTTTTCTGGAGACTACTTCGTTGACCGCCTAGTACTACTGTGTTATAAAATGGATACCCTTTTTGTGATTTCCCTGGCGTTTTCGGCGGCGCGGCGATAGGTTGGTGGCGATGAGCCGCCGCCAGAAACCAGACCTCGCGCAAATGCCTGATC
>Ga0335072_10003703_pt1 | contig 22925 bp, 16 predicted proteins | sample Lox_Sample_21_FD_206725 | JGI IMG/M metagenome (GOLD analysis project Ga0335072, IMG submission 206725) | Soil microbial communities from Loxahatchee National Wildlife Refuge, Florida, United States - Lox_Sample_2.1 | ecosystem: Environmental > Terrestrial > Soil > Wetlands | place: USA...
CCAGCCAGCGGACCGTTCAGCGCGCGCTTGATTCACTGGCGGAAGCAGGGAAGGTTCAGTCGTTTGGCCGCGGGCCGGCGCGCCGCTGGGTGACTCCGCCGATACCGGGATTCGCGACGACGTTGTTACTCCCTGCGCCGCTGCCGGGCGATTAGCATACGGACTCAACGCGGCGCGCGCTTTCACAACAGCGGAGACGACGGTGGCAGACATGACTCAGTCGGCGGCAGAGATCGTGCAGGAGTTTGGACCATTTCCGGGCGTGGAGCGTGTGAATGGCGTGACATATGACGGCCGGCACGTGTGGCTTGCATCCGGCGACAGGCTGCACGCCCTTGACCCCGAGAGCGGCAAGACGGTGCGCTCGATCGACGTGCCCGCGCATGCCGGTACCGCATTCGATGGCCAGCATCTGTTCCAGATCGCCGAGGACCGCATTCAGAAGATCGATGCGAAAACCGGCGATGTGCTCGCCACGATCCCGGCACCCGGGGGTGGTGGCGATTCAGGACTGGCGTGGGCCGAGGGGACGCTGTGGGTGGGTGAGTACCGGCAGCGCAAAATCCATCAGGTCGATCCGGAAACGGGAGCGATCCTCCGTACGATCGAATCAAGTCGATTTGTGACCGGGGTTACCTGGGTTGATGGTGACCTTTGGCATGGCACCTGGGAGGGCGAGGCGAGCGATCTGCGTCGGATCGATCCGGCAACGGGAGCAGTGGTGGAAGCGATCGAGATGCCGTCGGGTGTCGGCGTCTCGGGTCTTGAATCCAATGGCGCCGACCTGCTGTTTTGCGGCGGCGGCAGCAGCGGGAAGGTTAGAGTAGTACGGCGGCCCACCCGAAGGTCGGCGTGAGATTCGTCTTGCTTTCAGTGTCAATGCGGGGAGCGCAGCAAACGGAGCAATCTCGATCGTGCGGCACGCGGAAGGATCGCGCGCAGTGTTTGCAGGAGATTGGTTCGTCGCTGCGCTCCTCACAACGACACCTGTCCGCCTCACACGCCGCTGGCCTCCGCCGCAGGGCGCGTTATCCCAACAACCCCGTGCCGTTCGGCCTGCCGCTTGGCCTCGGCCGTCTCCGCCGACGGGTCCACGGCCAGATAGCGGGCAGGCGGCCGGGTGCCCGGATCGTGTCGATAGGCTACGGCACTGGCGAGTACTGCGCGGTCCTCCTCCGACATTCGGCCGACCTCGCGCAGATGGTCGGTCCAGTTTTCCATCGACCATAGCTCCAGCCAGCCATCAGGATGCGCCACATCCTCGTAGAGCTGCCAGAACACCGCGCCGGCCCGGCCCCGGACCTGCCGCACTTCATGCATCAAGACCAGGAACGCGCGGCGTTGGGCGGGGGCGACGCGGTAGTGCATCGTCTCCATCACCTGCCCGCGGACATGGCGCAGCAATGGCACCAGTTCGGCCGCGGGGGCTTCTGGCGCCGGTGCCGGTATTGCCTCTGGCGGCACGGCGGCGGCCGGCGCAACTTGCTCGATGCCGAAGCGTTGCACGGCGAAGGTCAGCACAACGCCCAGCACCGACGCGGCGAGCAACGCCTTCGACATGCCGATCTCGGCGCCCACCGCACCCCAGATGAAGGAGCCCACCGTCAGCGCGCCGTTCTGCGCCAGCTGGTAGATGGCCAACGCCCGCGCCCGCACCCAGGTGGGGCAGACGAGCTGGGCCGCTGCCTGGATCGTCGCATAGGCCGAGGTCCAACCCAGGCCGAACAACAGCATGCCGACCGCGGCGTGCAGCCAGTGATGTGCGAGCCCCACCAGCGCGATGCCGGCACAAGAGAACAAAGAGCACCCGACCACGGTGGCGTTGCGGGTCAGCCTGCCGCGGGCAAGTGGCAGCAGCATGCCGGACGTGACGCCGCCGACACCCATCATCCCCAGGATGAAGCCATACATGCCGGCGCCCAGATGCAATTGCTCGCGCACCACCAGCGGCAGAAGTGCCCAGGGAGCGGAGCAAGGCAAAGAATAGGCGATGGTGCGCAGCATGGCGGCGCGCACCGCCGGGGTATTTCGGACGAAGCGCACCCCGGCGCGCATGGCGGCGACGAAATGTTCGCGCGGCAGGCCGGTGAAGCGCTTGCCGCGGTGCCAGGATACCAGTGCCACGATCACCGCGATGATCGACACGGTATAGAGAGAGAACGCCAGGCTGGTGCCGCCGAGCAAGATCAGGAAGCCGGCCAGAGCGGGCCCGACGGCGCGGGTCAGATTGTAGCCGATGCCGTTGAGGGCGATGGCCTGCACCAGGTCCTCGCGCGGGACCAGTTCAGGGATGATGGCGCTCCAGGCCGGGGCGGTCAGCGCCGAGCCGATGCCGATGGCGAAGGTCAGCACCAGCAGCACGGCGGCGGTCATGGCGTGGCCCAGCGTGAGGGCGGCCAGGGTGGCAGCGGCGAGGATGGTCCAGATCTGCGTGCCGATCAGGAACACCCGGCGGTCCACAATGTCGGCCAGCGCGCCACCGGGCAGCGCGAGCAAGAACACCGGCATGATGGTAGCGGCCTGCACCATGGCGACGATCAGGGGGCGTGGCGCCAATACGGTCATCAGCCAGCCGGCGCCGGTGTTCTGCAGCCATGTGCCGAGCCAGGCCACGACGCTGGCGATCCAGAGGCGGCGGAAGGTGGCGTTACGCAGCGGCACCAGGGCGGGAGGCAGGCGGATCATCGTCGCGCGGGCTTCCGGTGGTTTGGTGGAACAATAGCAAATCCCGCCGGAGAAGTGGGAGGGACGAAATCCTCTCCTGCGAAGTGAGGTTGGGCCGCGTAGCGGACCAACGCGAGGCGCCGAAAGCGCCAAGGGCGAGGGCGATCGGGAGGGCAGATTGTTATTGTCTGCCTTCTCGATCACCCTCACCCTCGCCGCTTCGCAGCTCGACCTCTCCCGCGCTCAGTGCGGGAGAGGTTTTGCGGCAACCCTTTCGCCTTCGCTTTGTTCAGGTTCCCTTTAACGCGCAACCGAGGCCACGACCCATGGCTCGCACCACCGCCGCCGCACCGCGGGACACTTCGATCCGCACCTATCGGGCGAAGCGCGACTTCACGCGTACCGAGGAGCCGCCACCCCGCGAAGCACGCCCAGACGACCATGCGCCGATTTTCGTCGTGCAGAAGCACGAGGCCCACCGCGCCGGCCTGCACTACGACTTCCGCCTGGAGCATGACGGCGTCATGTGGAGCTGGGCAGTGCGCAAGGGGCCTTCGCTCGATCCGTCGGTGAAGCACATTGCGGCCCATGTCGAAGACCACCCGCTCGACTACGCGGACTTTGCCGGCACCATCCCGGAAGGCCAATACGGCGCAGGCAGCGTGGAAATCTGGGACCGTGGCACCTGGGAGCCGGTGAACGACCCCGAGAAGGGCATGCAGAAGGGCGAACTCACCTTCGTCCTGCACGGCACCCGCCTGAACGGCCGCTTCCACTTGGTGCGGCTGCGCCCCAAGCCCGGCAGCCGCAGCAAGGCCGACAACTGGCTATTGTTCAAGGGCCACGACGAAGCAGAACGCGCCGGCGCCGATGCCGACGAGATCGAGCGATCCACCCCTGCGCCTCGTCCAGCCAGGGCCGACGTCGCCAACCTGGCGAAATACGGCAAGGTGAAACGCGACCTCGGCGATCCCAACGACCCGCCCGCATCGGGGGCCAAGCGCAGTGCTCTGCCGAAGACGCAATCGCCCCAGCTCTGCGCCATAGCCGACGATCCCCCCGAAGGCGGCGACTGGATCAGCGAGATCAAGTTCGACGGCTACCGCCTGCTGTGTTGGAACGACCACGGCAAGCCTCGTCTTGTCACGCGCAACGGCAATGACTGGACCGATCGGCTACCCGCCCTGGCCAAGGCGATCGCGGCGCTGGACGCGGACACGGCCCTTCTCGACGGCGAGCTGGTCGCACTGGACAAGAACGGCGTCAGCAGCTTCCCCGCGCTGCAGGCGGCGCTCTCCGCCGGCCGGGACCACACCTTGTTCTTCTATGTTTTCGACCTGCTGTACCTGAACGGCTGGGACCTGCGTCCCTGCGCCCTGCTTGACCGCAAGCGCGTGCTGCAAGGGATCGACGCCTGGCGCGGCATGTTGCGCTACAGCGACCACTTTATCGGCGACCTCGCGGCGATCCGCCGGCAGGCCTGCCAGATGAAGCTGGAGGGCATCGTCTGCAAGCAGGGGGAGGGACAGTACCAGGCCGGTCGCGGCCATGGCTGGCTGAAGGTGAAATGCCAGGGGCGCGAGGAATTCATCGTCCTCGGCTGGACGCTGCCGCGCGGCAGCCGGACCGGGCTGGGGGCGCTGCATCTCGGCTATTACGATCCGCAGCACCGGCTGCACTATGCCGGCGGCGTCGGCACCGGGTTCTCCGATGACGAGCTGGGCATATTGCGGGAGAAGCTCGACGCGCTGGCGGACGATCCGCCCAGCAGGCTGCTGGTCGCGGGCGACCCGCTCGACAAGACCATTCACTGGGTGCGGCCGGAGCTGGTGGCGGAGGTGCAGTTCGTGTCCTGGTCGGGATCGGGTCGGGTGCGCCAGGCGGTCTATCTGGGCCTGCGGGAGGACAAGCCGGCAGCCGACGTGGTGCGCGACGTGGCCAACCCGGAGGCAGAGCGTACGCCGATGACCCCGCGGCGGGCCGCTGGTGCGAAGCATGGGCCAAAGATCGCGGTACCACCGAAGGCCAGGCCGCGCTATGCAACCCCGGCCAGAACGAGTTCCTCCATCGTGACCGCTCGCAAGCCGAAGGCACGCAACACTGTTCTGGAAGGCATCACGATCACCCATCCCGACCGTGAGCTGTGGCCCGGCGTCACCAAGCAGCAGCTTGGCGAATACTGGGAGGCGGTCGCGGACCATGCCCTGCCCGGCCTTGCGCACCGGCCCCTGGCCGTGGTGCGCTGCCCGGAAGGCATCGCGGGAGAACATTTCTTCCAGAAGCACGGCCATGGCCATCTGCCGGACGCCATCCGAACCGGCGAGGCTGGCGGCCAGCCCTATCTCGCCATCGACGACGTCCATGGGCTGATTGCCATGGCGCAAGTTTCGGCCATCGAGCTGCATGCCTGGGGCGCCCCGGAGGCCGATCCGCAGCACCCGGATAGGATTGTATTCGACCTGGATCCCGGCGAGGGGCTGGACTTTGCCGAGGTTGTGCGCGCCGCCAAGGATGTGCGCGACCGGCTGCAGCAGCTTGGGTTGCAGTCGTTCTGCCGGACGACGGGGGGCAAGGGATTGCACGTCGTCGTGCCGTTGGCGCCCGAACACAGCTGGGACGAGGTAAAGCCGTTCTGTCGCGCCTTCGCCGAAACGCTGAGCGAAGAGCAATCGGACCGCTTTTTGTCCACCGTCAAGAAAATCGACCGCCGCGGCCGTATTTTGCTCGACTGGCTGCGGAATGGGCTGGGAGCGACGGCGGTGGCGTCCTTCTCGCCGCGTGCGCGCGCTGGTGCGACCGTGGCGACGCCGGTGGCATGGGACGAAGTGACGGCCAGTCTCGATCCGTCCCGCTTTACGCTGGCGACGGTGCCGCAGCGCCTGGAACAGCAGCGCAGCGATCCCTGGAAGGGTTTCGCTGCATTGCACCAAGAGCTGCCGGCGTTTTCTACGGCGGCGCCGGATCGGACAGCGGAACGGTCAAAGCAAGAAAAACAACACGCTGGCAGGACTGTGATTGTTTCTGCCAAAAAGCCGAAACGGCGCGCGTAAGTGTGAGGTTGATTTTTTCCGCAGGCGTCTAATCTAGAGGAGTGCGGCGGGCGGTATTCCCGTTCGCTGCGTGACGTTTCCCCCCCAAACTTGGCGGTGCCCTCGGGCACCGCCTTTTTGTTTCTCACGCTCCTGTCATCGCATGGGCGCTCTACCTACCCCCAGTGCGCCCGGTTCATCTGAGCGGCAAACGACCGCAGCAGCGACGCGCATGAGCGACGGCACGGGTAGTGGGCCATTTGCTCATTACAATCAGGCAAGCTGTCTCACCGAGGAAACTTTGCGAGGGAACGCGACGGTGATTTGGAAGCGCGGACGCTTGTTCATTGGAAGACGACCGGCGTGACGCCGTCGATGCCAATAACGAACGTGTCATAGCTGTCTGACTGTGCTACCCGCCGCGTCCTGGCTGGATCGCCTGCCAGATGCGATGCGGCGTCGCGGGCATGTCGATATGGGTGATACCGAATTCCGACAGCGCATCGACCAGCGCGTTCATCACCGCTGGCATTGAACCCGCGCAACCTGCTTCGCCGCAGCCTTTGGCACCCAACGGATTGGTGCGGGCAGGCACCGGATGGCTTTGAAAGCCCAGGCCCGGCAGATCGGACGCGCGCGGCAGCCCGTAATCCATGTAGGAGCCGGTCAGCATCTGGCCGTCCTCGTCATAGACCACGCTCTCCAGCAGCGCCTGGCCAACGCCTTGCGCAATGCCGCCATGCACCTGGCCCTCGACCAGCATCGGATTCACCAGCACGCCAAAATCGTTGACCGTTGTATAGCGGACGATCTCTACCATCCCAGTGTCGGGATCGACCTCGACCTCGGCGATATGGCACCCGTTGGGGAACGCCGACGGCACACCCTTGAAGACGTGCCGCACGTCGAGCGTGCGTGGCACATCGTCCGGCAACGACGCCGCTGTACGCAGTTCCGCGGCCAGATCCATGATGTGAATGCCGCGATCGGTGCCAGCGATGCTGAAACGGCCGCGGAAGAATTCGATGTCCTCCACCGCCACTTCCAGGAAATGCGCCGCCACCAGTTTGCCCTGCCTGATGACGATCTCGCCGGCCTCGACGATCGCGCCGCCGCTTTGCATCATCGAGCGTGAGCCGCCGGTGCCGCCGCCCGCAACCAGTTCATCAGAATCGCCTTGCAGCAGCCTGATTTTCTCGAACGGCACGCCAAGCCGATTGGACAACACCTGTGCGAACGGCGAGGCGTGGCCCTGGCCATAATCCAGCGTGCCGGTGATGATCGTCACGGTGCCATCGGGTTCGAAACGGATGCCGCCCATTTCGCTACCGGCATCGGCGGTGACTTCCAGATAGTGGCCGATGCCACGGCCACGCACCTTGCCGCGCGCTTGCGCCTCCGCCTGGCGGGCAGCGTAGCCATCCCAATCCGCCGCCCTCAGCGCCTTCTCCATCACCAATGGAAACTCGCCGCTGTCGTACAGCATGCCCGACGGTGCACGATACGGCATTTGCTCCGGCGCAATGTGGTTGCGGCGACGCAGTTCGACCCGATCGATGCCCATCTCGCGGGCCGCCGTCTCCACCAGCCGCTCCATGTAGTAGTTGCCCTCGGGCCGCCCGGCACCGCGATAGGCGCCAACCGGCGTGGTGTTGGTGAACATGCATTTCGACGATACTTCGATCAGCGGCGTCGCATAGACGCCGATAATGTTCTTCACCGTGTTCACGGTGGGCGGAATGGTCGTGGCATTGCTCAGCCAGGCGCCGAGATTGCCGTAGCCGGTGACTCGCAGCGCGAGGAATTTGCCCTCCGCATCCAGCGCCAGCTCGGCGGTCATTTCATGATCCCGGCCGTGGCTGTCGGACAGAAAGCTTTCCGAGCGTTCGTCGGTCCATTTCACCGGGCGGCGCAACGCGCGCGCGGCGTGCAGCAGACAAATATATTCGGGATAGGCCGACGCCTTCATGCCGAACGATCCGCCGACATTACCGGTGAGCACGCGGATTTTCTCCACCGGCACGCCGAGGATGGAGGACAGCAGGTTGCGCTGGCCGAACACGCCCTGGCAGCCAAGGCGCAAGATCAGGCGATCAGCGTCCGAGTCATACTCGCCGATCGCAGAGCGTGGTTCCATCGGGCAGACGACGATGCGGTTGTTGCGCAGCGGCAGCCGCGTGACATGCGCCGCACGCGCGAAGGCGGCGGCAACCTTTTCCGTGTCGCCGTAATGGAAATCCATGCAGACATTGCCGGGCGCTTCCTCGTGCAGCCGCGGTGCATCGGGCGCCGCCGCTGCGCTGGCGGTGGTCACCGCGGGCAGCGGGTCGATATCGGCGAAGATCGATTCGGCGGCGTCCTTGGCAAGCTTCGGCGTGTCCGCGACCACCATCGCGATCGGCTCGCCGACATAGCGAACCCGGCCGGTCGCAAGTGGCCGTTGCGGCGGACGCGGCGTTGGCGTGCCGTCGAAATTCTTGCCCGCGGCGGCGGCCATGTTGCGGATGCCGGCTTCATCAAGGTCGGCGGCGGTTATGACCAAATGCACGCCTGGCATGGTGCGTGCGATGTCGGTGTCCAGCCCACGCAAGGTGCCATGCGCGATCCGGCTACGCAGCATGACGCCATAAAGCTGGCAGGGCAGGTTGAGATCGTCGGTATAGCGGCCCTGACCGCGCAGCAGGACGGGATCCTCCTTGCGCGAGACGGGCTGGCCGACGGCAAACTTTTCATTCATCAGCAACGACGGATCGAACGGCGCATTCATCAGGCGGCAACTTTCATGGCAATGGCGTGATGGTGTACAACGTGATATTTAGATGGATATAGCGATGCGGCGCAACCCGCGGTCCCCCGTGGCATTGCCCGCCTGGCGGCACAGTTGCTTCACCATGCGCGGCGTGGTGACTGATGCAATCGACCGGGAAGACCGCGATGTCTGCCCGGCTGGTCAGGCCGCCAAGCAGGTGCAGGTGATTTTCGATCCCGCCGTCGTTGCGCAACAGGATGCCGCCGCATGCTCTGCCGCCGCGCGCAGACTTGCCGAGGCATGGCGCTGCCGTCGCCAGCAGCTATCGGTTCCGAGGCGACGCGCTGCGCCAAAGCTCATGCAAATCACGGATGCGTGCGTCGCGCATCACGACGGCGTCGCGAAACGTGAGCTGCCGATGACGCTCGGCCAGCGCCCTGTGCAGCAGCTTGGCCGCCTTGTCGTGGCGGCCGGCGAGACTCACCGCGGCGGTATGCACCTGGACCTCCCGCGCCCGCAACGTGCCGTCGGGCTGCCGAATTGCCGCGGTGCCGCTATAGCTGCCCTTGGCGACGTCGCCGGCAGGCGTAAGCGCTTGGTCAACAGTCTTATGCGAGTCATCCTTTGTGATCGGTCCGAGAAGCCGGCCGTAGCGCCGCGCTGCTGTATGCCCATATCTCGACCGAACGCGAAAGAACCGGCCGGCACGGTAACCCGAGCGGCCGCACTTGGTGGCATTGTACAAACTTGGGTATAGCGTTCGCGGCGCGAACGCATGCGAGGTCGTCGCCGCGATTACAAGAAGAGGGAGACAGTCGGGTGAGTTTTTCGAATGCTTTTTCACAAGTGGTCGCATTCGTCGGTGGGGCAGCGCTGCAGTTACGGCGGATGCGTCAAGGCGACCCGACACCGGCCTGGGGTGCCAGCCCCAGGATTCCCGAGGCGAGACCGCAGGGCGCGATCCCGACGCTGAAGATGCCGACCGCGCGGGGTTGGCCACAAAGGCAGACCCCCATCGCGGCGCCCGGCCTCAAGGTCAATGCATTCGCGAGCGATCTCGACCACCCTCGCTGGATCGAGGTACTGCCGAACGGTGATGTTCTGGTGGCCGAGTCGATGAGCGCAGACCGGCCGCCACGGTCTATTTTCGACTACGCAATGGTTACGACCATGCGCCGCGCCGATGCGATGGGCGTCAGTGCCAATCGCATTACATTGCTCCGTGACGCCGACGGCGACGGTGTCGCGGAAGTCCGCGAGGTGTTTCTCGACGGCCTGAACCAGCCGTTCGGCATGGCCCTGTTGAACGACACATTCTATGTCGGCAACACGGACGGATTGGTGGCTTTTCCGTACACGCCGGGGGCGATGCGTATCACTGCGCAGGGACGTCAGCTTGCGACATTCAAGCCGGCGGGCCACTGGACGCGCAGCCTGCTGCCAAGCCCCGACGAGCGCAAAATCTATATCGGCGTCGGCTCGCTCTCCAACATCGCGGATTTTGGCATGGAGGCCGAGGAAGGCCGCGCCGCGATCCACGAATTCGATATCGCCAGCGGCACGGATCGCATCTTCGCATCCGGCCTGCGCAACGCCGTTGGCACGGCATGGGAGCCCGGCACCGGCGTGCTTTGGACCGTGGTGAACGAGCGCGACGGGTTGGGGGATGAAACGCCGCCTGACTATCTGACTTCGGTGCGCGAAGGCGGCTTCTACGGCTGGCCCTATTGCTACTGGGGGCCGACGGTGGACGACAGGGTGCCGCAGAATCCGGCGATGGTGGCGAAGGCGATCACGCCGGATTATGCGCTGGGCGGCCACACCGCATCGCTCGGTCTATGCTGGCTGCCCGCCGGCACGTTGCCCGGCTTTCCCGACGGCATGGCGATTGGCCAGCATGGGTCGTGGAATCGCAGCAAGCTCAGCGGCTACAAACTGGTGTTCGTGCCGTTTGCGAATGGCCGTCCCTCCGGTGCGCCGCGCGACATCCTGTCGGGCTTTCTCTCGGCCGACGAGAAGGACGCATACGGGCGCCCGGTGGGGGTGGCCATCGGGTCTGATGGGGCTGTGCTGATGGCGGACGATGTGGGGAACGTGATCTGGCGCGTCAGCGGCGCATAGTGCCGACTGTTGGAGCAGCGCGAGTCATGCCCCTCGTAAGTGCCGAACCCAGATCCGGCGGATCTCAGCGCGCTGTCACGCGTTGCCGCGCTCTTTCAGGTCCCGGCATCGCCTATGGGATCAATCTGCGCGTATGGTAGCCGTAATGTCACCTTTACGCCATGTTGTGGCAGGTACTCGGCCGCCACTGCCAATCCCGGGGGCACAATTTCGAATTTCGGCAAGTCGTGCGCGACCGACTTAATGCTGCCGTCATCGAGAATCTCGATAGCGACACTGTCGCCGCGCCGCATTGCAGTTATCAGCACGCCACTGTCGGCACGGTCGATCGCTCCTGCAAGCAGTGCACGCAGGCAATTCTGGCAATCGTTGGGATCGGCCTTGGCCGCCAGAAGCGGTTCGATCGCCATTTGCAGGGCTACGAAGCGACGGCGCGCGGTATCTTCCAACGCGGTCAGCGCGGCTCGTGCTTCCGTCGCCACATCGACGACGCCCCGCGGCAATGGGGCTGGAGGGTTTTGAATAGGTGTTTGCACGGTAGTTTGAGGACCGTGCCGACGGCCTGCGCGAGCAGACCGCCCACTTGAGCCGATACACATACGAATCCCCTCTAAACGAAGCCGGCTAACTCAAGCGAGGTGCCGTCGTCCTGATGTGCGCAACGATTTGGCGCCGATCGGTGCGCTTCCGGATCACGGCTCCGGTCCGATTAAACGCCCCCTTCGCCGTCGGCGGCCCTAACCACGAAAGGCCAAGCTCCACGCATAGAAGCCGATCGAAATTTGGCGGGGCAACTCCATCGTCCGCGGTGATGCGGATATGGATGGAGCGGCGCTGGCGGCGCTTAATCGGGTGGATGTCTACGCCACGCGTAGTAGACTCAACCAACTCGAGGTGCAATTCTCTATCGTCCAGCGAAAGGTGCCCACGCCAAGCGACTTTGACAGCCTGGCCCATCTGAAGCATGCTCCGATGGCATTCTACGCGCGCTATCAGCGGGCTGCCAAATCGCGCTGAACATGCTGAAAGAGCCTTGCGCTTATGCCAGAAAATTTTTGCGCCGTACTACGTCAGCGTAATTGCGACTCGCTGTACTTGGTGTCCGTCTGAATTCGGTACCACACCGTTCGGCAGCCCATTATCGATGTCGGATTCAATATTGCCGAGCATGACCGCTTGAACAAGCAATTAGATTTCAAACAAGCCACAGCCTCCGCCGTTACCCCCCTTGCACGAGAAGAAGAGTCTGGACAATCGTAATTTTCCGATCATCTCCAAGCTGGGGACGATCACCCGCCACACCGCTCAAGCGGATGGCATGGTACAACTCGTTCGGCGCGGTCAAGCAGGACTCGGGCGTGCGAGCATGGCTGGCACCGGCCCCCGGGCGGCCAGGCCCGCTGATCGCTTCCGGGGCGTCAGCCCGCTTCGCGGCCCGACCTACGGCAGCTTGATCATCCGGGCGCTACTCGCGCCTGTCCTGGTCAACATATTCTGCGATAGTTTGCCGCTATATCGCCAGGCGCAAATCTTTGCCCTGCAATGCACGACGCCGGGAATGGTTTGATCCTGCATCTCAATGACATGGGGTTTGGAGACGGCCCCCAGCTGAACCGTCGACCAGAATGACGGTGCGAATCCAGCCTATCGCTTGCCGCCATCGAGGCATCGCCGGCGGCACGAATCGAGGCGTCAATTTGCGAATCCGGCGCCAGGCTACCTGGTAAGGCCAGCTATCAACAATTGCCGACTTCGGTCAAGGCCCATTGCTGCCTGGTCTCCACCTCGGGTCCGGTAGCATCCGGTTGTGTGCCAGCATCGCCCCGAAGTTCGCGGATGCGACGCCATATTTCTCCAGTCGCCTTGTCGGCTCTTAGAAATGCCTTAGATTCCAATCCGTACCGTGTCAGAAGGGCAGCAGCGTGTGTGCTGGCTCGCCAGTGATCCTCGTAGAGTTGCCTCAATTTGTCCCGTTCCGCCGCCGTAAGCACGCGCTGCTCCATGACCCCTCCTCCCCTCATGCCAAACCTCGCGCAGACGGCACCTAGCGTTGTGATCGCAACGATTCAATCCCAGTCTCCAGCGTCGTGGACCGACATTGCCATCGGCGGTGGGATCGATGCGTCAGCATCAGAATACGAGCCGCAAGGAGTGTCTTATTGTCCTTACAACCGTTTCACACGGAAGCCTCCGGCCGGCACCAATACCCCTGCCGCTGCGCGTTACCACCCAGGCACTGCAAATGTCGAATCACCCCCAACCGCATAGGTACACGGATCGGTATTGATTCTCAACGGTTGAGATCGCGCTGCCACCAAGATGGCCGTACTTGCGGAGTGACAAATTCTCTTGCTGGTTCCAACCAGCGAAGCGGAATGCGTTTTATCGGCGAAACCGGTAGCACGCAAGCGGGTCGTCCGCCCCTGGGTGGGCTATCCAGACTGGGGGCATCGCGTTAAGCAGTCGTTAATTTCCTGCTCCCAGCATCCCGGCACGGGTCATTTGCGAGAGGGTCATTTGCGAGAATGGTACCAGATGGACTGCGGCCTCTACGCGACCGCTATCCGTGTGCGGAGCAATTGGCGCAGCTTGGCTGCCCCCGCCGCACCCTTCACAGCCTCGCGCCAGCCCGCCTCCGCCACGCGCTGATGGGCGGCGATCGCCTCATCCGCCCCGGTGATCATGGCGACGCCAGTATGCGCACTGGGGTGGGTGTCCGTCCGGAACGGGTTGATCGCCAGGCTGACCCGGTCGCGCGCACGCAGGATCTTGAACGCCGAACTTGGCTCCGCGCCGGCGAGCAAGCCGAACTGCAGGCCCATCGGCTCGGTCTCCATAAGATGCGCCATGTTTTCGATCTCGCTGACGGCAACGTCGCGGCAGATGGCGCGCACGCGGTCGGACACCGCGGCGCTGCCGGCGATCCCCGTCTCCAGCATGCGCTGCACCGAGGCCAGCGAGACCATGGCGATGATCCCTGGCCGCCGCATCGCGTACATCCGCTTGCGCGCCGCCAGGATGTTCAGCACTTGTTCTGCCATGCTGCGCATCGCCGTACGCTCGTGGCCGGCCTGGTCGGCAACTTCCTCGAATGCCTCCGCCAGGGCAGCGTCGTATGACGCCGATGTGGTCAGGTAGCAGACCGGCCCGAACAATTGCAGGATCTGGTCGGCGGTTTCCTCGATCTGGCGGACGCGTTCGAAATAGCCGATCGGACGGTTGCAGTACGTGACGCCGATGCCGAGCAAGGAGAGTGGAGAGATTTTCAGCAGTTCGGCGAGGCGCTTGAGGGTGTCGAGCTTGATGACCTCGCCCTTCTCGTAGCGGTAGAGCGCGGCGCGCGACACGCCCAGGCGGGCAGCAATTTCCTCTGCGCGCAGCCCCGACTCAAGGCGATAGGCCCGCAGTTGGTGGCCTATCTCGGTATAACTCATGGACATCAGCAGCCCCTCCCTGACCGAATGACGCGCTGCGGGTTATGCTGCGCTTCTCTGATTCTGGGTACTCGTTTCATGACTCAACTTCGTCGACCAAGAAGCGTTTCAAACAGTCCTCTAAAGATATCAACAGACAATGATCTTCGTGCCAGGTCGAACCAGGCATGTCAGCATACATTAGAAGCGGCAATATACTCGTAAGAGCTCGCTGGAAGAGGAGGCAAAACGGCGCCGCCGCGCATAGGCGTATGCTCGTTTCATAAATCACCTGAGATGCCCGTTCTGGCAACCACAGCGGAGTCGTCGTTCGTTACGTCGTACGGTTGGAAACGTCTAAGTCGAATTCCTGTGCGAGCTTGCCCGGTGCGCGCGAATTTTGCATCAACTTGGTAGTCGCCGATGCCCATGAGGGTCTGAAGGTCGCCGTGACACGATTATTCGGCGTAACCCGCGCAGCGCTGCCGGGTCCAACCGATCGGCAACCTGCTGGCGCAGGGGCGCCCACCAGAGCACCGGTCTTGCCGCCACGTGCATCGCCGCGCTTTGCAGAAGAAGTTACCGCGGCCGCCGCCAAGGGATCGCGGGCGAGGTCGCCGACCAATCACCTTCCCAGCTGCCAAAGCTTGCATCGATGATGGGCCACTCCGCAGCAGCCGTACCCGCTTGCATGAACTTTCAGGAGCTGCATCGCGCCAAACTGCATTGCTTCAATCCGCTTGGACGGCTCCGCGGCGAGGTAAAGCGGCGCACTGACGCTCTGAGTATCTTCCCCTATAAGGCAGCCATTCGAGGCTTGGTTCGAGCCATTCGTATTGCCTAGGGCGGCGGATGACCGGTACAGCGCGCACGCTGCATGCGGCGGGACATCACGCCAATTTGCTCGATAGCGTTCTCGTCAAGCTATCCGCAATGGCAACCTGCAAGATCGGCAGCCTCGCCCAGGAGCGTCATGCCGCCCCTCCGCTCCCCACACGGGACACGGTCCAATGCGGCGCCGTCCTCCGACGTTAAAATGCCTGGATCCTGCCTACGAGACGGATTTCCGGTTGTCTCCTGGACAAAGCCGAGCTTCCGCAATCACCCTTCCCTGTAAAAGGCAGAGTCTACAGAATCCAGCTGAGACGTCTTGGTCGCCTTCCCTACCGGGATGCGATCAACCACCAGCACAGCTTCGCCATCGCGATCTTGGCCATATTAAGGCCGGGCAGGCAAGCTGGAACTCAGTTTCACAGCGCAGTATTTTCTATATCAACCTCATCGCCGCAGCGCAAGAGATTGATAACGCGAAATTCCCTCAGACCACGCGAAGGGAGAACGGCCTCACCGGCCTGGATGACCCACCGGGTCGCAGACGCGAGCCCTGGCCGGCGACGGCGGCGGTGTGCAGCGTGCTGGAGAAGGCAGTCAAACCGGCGACGCTTGGACCGCTGGAGCTGCCTAACTCAAGCCGCACCTCTCGCGCGCCTTCCGCCGCGCTCAACTACCTCGACGGCAAGCTGATCAACCGAATCCCCGGCGGCTATCAAGCTGGATGTGCCGGCCATGTCCAGACCGATGAAGTCGGTCTCCATCGAGATCACCGCGCCATCGGTACGCAGGGCCGCAGCCTACGGCGCTTCCAATCCTCGCCGCGTGACGCAGCGCAGCATTTCGCGTCGCTCATGCAGATCGCGCAACGCCCTCTCAACCAGCGGTCCGGCAATTCCGCGCCGATCAACCCCGTTTCGCGCAATGCTGCCAGCAGCGCAGGATCGGTGCCGGGACGATCGGCTGCACGAAATCGCCACCATCGAGCACGTGCCGTCGGGCCCGCGTGGATGGCATCGGTCGTGGCAATGGCGCCGGAAGTTGCAACTCATTTTGGCGGAGAAACCGTACTCTCGTTCCGTGCCGGCATCGGCGTTGGCCCGCACACTGAGGCAATCTGCAACACCCGTGGCACCGCCCGGCCCGCGCCCGCGATGATCTGCATCAATGCGTCAGGTGCTTGCGCTGCTAAGAAAGCGATGCCGAAGCCGTCCAGCGCTTAACTTCTTGTTAATTCTCAAGGCTCTACAACAAGACCAGCGCGAGATGCCTCGCGCCGGCCAATCGATCGGCGCGGGCGATGCAGTAACGGGTATGCCACCATTGCTATATAGATACGGAAACACCAACACCCGATCATGGAGGAACAACCCATGCCCAGGACGATGCGTGCTGCCGTGGTTCCCGCGCTTGGCGCCAGGCTGGAGTGCCGGGAACTGCCGGTCCCGGAACCCAAGGCCGGCGAAATCCTGATCAAGGTCGCCGCCTGCGGCGTGTGCCACACCGATCTGCACGCGGTCGAAGGTGATTGGCCGGTAAAGCCCACCCCGCCCTTTATCCCCGGGCATGAAGGCGTAGGCCACGTTTGTGCCGTCGGGGCGGGCGTGAAGCACGTGAAGGAAGGCGACCGCGTCGGCGTGCCCTGGCTCTACAGCGCATGCGGCCATTGCGAGCATTGCCTCGCCGGCTGGGAAACGCTGTGTGAGCAACAGCAAAATGGGGGCTATTCCGTGAACGGCGGTTTCGCCGAGTATGTCATCGGCGACCCGGACTATGTCGGTCACCTCCCGGCCAATGTCGGGTTCGTGGAGATCGCACCGGTGCTGTGCGCCGGCGTTACCGTGTACAAAGGCCTGAAGATGACGGATGCGAAGCCCGGCGACTGGGTGGCGATCTCCGGCATCGGCGGCCTGGGCCACATGGCGGTGCAATACGCCAAGGCGATGGGGTTCAACGTCGCCGCAGTGGACGTTGCTGACGACAAGCTGGATCTCGCCCGCCGGCTGGGCGCCGCCGTCACGGTGAACGCGCGCAATGCCGATCCCGCTGCGGTATTGAAGAAGGAGATCGGGGGCGCGCATGGCGTGCTGGTGACGGCGGTCTCGCCCAAGGCGTTCGAGCAAGCGCTGGGGATGCTGCGGCGCGGCGGCACGGTGTCGCTGAACGGCCTGCCCCCAGGCAGTTTCCCACTGCCGATCTTCGACATGGTGCTGAACGGAACCACGGTGCGCGGCTCGATCGTCGGCACGCGGCTGGATCTGCAGGAGTCGCTGCAATTTGCCGGCGAGGGGAAGGTGAAGGCGACGGTCTCAACGGACAAACTGGAGAATATCAACGCAGTGTTCGACAAGATGCGGAAGGGACAGATCGAGGGCCGCGTGGTGCTGGATATGGCCGCGTAGTACGAAACCTCTCCGGCGCGCGAAAAGCGCGCGCGGGAGAGGTTAGTCGGCGGCGTCCGCCACGCTCTCCTTCGGCTCCTGGTTCTTTGCCCGGATCCGCGTCAGCGCTTGCTCCACATGCCGGCTGAACACGTACTCCGCCGGCCGCTGGCTCTCCAACGGGATGTCCGGAGCCATCGGACCCTCGGTCCTGATCCCACGCACCGCCTGGGCCGCCGCGCGCCACGGCCGGCGCATCGTCTCCGTCACTGCGGTAGCCTCATACCCCGAATGGACCATGCAATCGGCGCATTTTTCGTAATTACCCGTGCCGTAGCGGTCCCAATCCGTCGTCTCCATCAGCTCGCGGAACGTCTTGGCGTAGCCCTCGCCAAGCAGGTAACACGGCCTCTGCCAACCAAAATAGGTGCGCGTCGGATTGCCCCATGGCGTGCAATGGAACGTCTGGTTCCCCGCCAGGAAATCCAGGAACATGGAAGACTGGTTGAACGCCCATTTCTTCTTCCATGTCCCCTTCCCTTCCCGCGCAAAGATCCCGCGGAACAATTCCTTCGTCCTCGACCGGTTCAGGAAATGTTGCTGGTCCGGCGCGCGTTCATACGCATAGCCGGGTGACACCGAAATCCCGTCCACCCCCATCGCCATCACATCATCGAAGAAGGCAGCCACCTTCGCCGGCTCGGCGGTATTGAACAATGTCGCGTTGATGATCGTACGAAAGCCGCGGCGCTTCGCCTCGGCAATGGCGGCCACGGCGCGGTCATACACCCCGGTCTGGCATACCGAGATGTCATGCTCCTCGCGCCCGCCATCCAGATGCACCGACCAGGAGAACCACTTGCTCGGCTTGAACAAGTGCATCTTCTTTTCCAGCAGCAGCGCGTTGGTGCACACGATCACGAACTTCTTCCGCGCGATCGCACCATCCACAATCTGCTCTATTTCGCGATGCAGCAGCGGCTCGCCGCCCGCTACCACCACCACCGGAGCACCACATTCGTCGATCGATTTCATGCATTCGGCGACCGACAGGCGCTGGTTCAAAATTTCCGCCGGATAGTCGATCTTGCCGCAGCCAGCGCAGGCCAGATTGCAGCGGAACAATGGCTCCAGCATCAGCACCAGCGGATAGCGCTTCCGCCCGAGCATGTGCTGCTTCACCACATAGGCGCCGACGCGCAAAGCCTGGTTCAAAGGAACAGCCATACGGGCAAAACTCCTTACGCGTCGGCCAGTTCGGCCGGAAAGCGAAAGCGCACATTCTCTTCCACGCCGCTCAGCGTGGAGACCTGGATCTCGTCGAACCGGCGCAGCCCCGCGATCACGCCCTGCACCAGCGTCTCCGGCGCCGAAGCACCGGCAGTCAGCCCGACGGTCTCGACACCCACGAACCACGCCGGATCCAGCGCGTCGGCATCGTCGATCAGATAGGCAGGCTTGCCCAATTCTTCACCGATCTCGCGCAACCGGTTGGAATTGGACGAATTGCGCGATCCCACCACCAGAATCACGTCCACCGCATGGGCCAGCTCCCGCACCGCCTGCTGGCGGTTCTGCGTGGCATAGCAGATGTCGCGCACATCGGGCCCGACGATGCCCGGGAAGCGCGCCTTCAGCGCCGCGATGATGTGCCGCGTGTCATCCACCGAAAGCGTGGTCTGCGTGATGTAGGCCAGCTTGTCCGGATCAGCGACCTTCAACCCGGCGACGTCGTCCACCGTCTGCACCAGATGCACTTTGCAGGGCATCTGGCCGATCGTGCCTTCCACCTCCGGATGGCCGGCATGGCCGACCAGGACGATCTCCCGCCCCTGGCCGGCGTACCGGCGGCCCTCATTGTGCACCTTGGCAACCAGCGGACAGGTCGCATCGATCACCGGCAGGTCGCGCGCCGAGGCCAGTTCCTCGATTCGTTTGGCCACACCGTGTGCGGAAAACACGGTACGCGCGCCGGGCGGCACTTCGTCCAGCTCATCCACGAAAATCGCGCCCCGGGTCCGCAGGCTTTCCACAACGTGCCGGTTGTGCACAATTTCGTGACGAACATAGATCGGCGGGCCGTACTTCTTCAGCGCTCGTTCCACGATCTCGATCGCCCGCTCGACGCCGGCGCAGAAGCCGCGCGGCTGTGCCAGTACCACCCGCATCATGCCCTTCAATCTCCCGGACGGCATTTGGCCGACTTGCGCAGTCGGATATGACATGCCGCCCCCTGCCCGACAACGCCGCGACCTGTCCAAGCCATGAACGTGGGGATAGTCGCGAGTCATTCCATAGGCTAAGCAAGCTCGGAAGGCGGCCCCCGCCAGCAAGCTGTGGCAAAAGCGCAACAGCCATCAGCGGGGCGCACGGTGCCGCATTCTGCGGCTGGCACCGGGATATCATATCCTCCTTTGGGGCAATCGTGCCCGATTCGGGGATCAATCAGGGGCTGACGTGGCATTGGACGCTATCGGATCGAGGGCGTTGGGCGAGACCCTGCCAGAAGCGATGACGCGCGTGGCGCGCACCGTGGAGACCGCTCTCGACACGCTTCTGCCCCAGCCTGACGGCGCCGAAGCCAGGCTTCTGGAAGCCATGCGCTACGCCACGCTCAACGGCGGCAAGCGCCTGCGCGCCTTCCTGGTCATGCAAACCGCCGCCTTGTTCGCCGTCTCCGAGACATGCGCTGCCCGCGTCGGCGCCGCGGTGGAGATGCTGCACGCCTACTCCCTGGTCCATGACGATCTGCCCGCAATGGACAATGACGACCTGCGCCGGGGCAAGCCGACCACCCATCGCGCGTTTGATGAGGCGACCGCGATCCTGGTCGGCGACGCCTTGCAGACCCGCGCGTTCGAGGTACTGGCGGAACCGGATACCCATTCCGATCCACAGGCACGCTGCGAACTGGTGCAGGCGCTGGGCAGTGCCGCGGGCGCGCGCGGCATGTGCGGCGGCCAGATGATTGACATGCTCGCCGAAGGGCAGACTCTCACAGGTCCTGAGATCACCCGGTTACAGGCGCTGAAGACCGGAAGGCTGATCCAGTTCAGCGCCGAGGCGGGCGCAATATTGGGACGCGCGCCGTTGCCGCAGCGGCACATGCTGGCGGCCTACGGCCGTGACCTGGGGGCGGCTTTCCAGATCGCGGACGATCTACTGGACACCGAGGGCAACCCGGAGGAAACCGGGAAGGCCACTGGCAAGGACGCCGCCGCCGGCAAGGCGACGATGGTTGCGATTTTGGGTCCGGAACGTGCCCGGGCCCATGCCGAAATGCTGGCCCAGCAGGCCGCAGCACATCTAGACAGTTTCGGCCCAAGGGCCAAGTTGCTGCGAGAACTGGCTGACTTCGCCGTGAACCGGCGAAGCTGACGGGAGAGAAAATACAAATGAGCCCGGTGAACACGCCTATGCTCGATCGCGTCCGCTTTCCGGCGGATCTGCGCAACTTCTCCCCGGAGCAATTGCGTCAACTTGCCGATGAATTGCGGGCAGAAACGATCGACGCGGTGTCGGTCACCGGGGGGCATCTCGGCGCCTCGCTGGGCGTCGTCGAACTGACGGTGGCGATTCATGCCGTGTTCGACACGCCGGATGACCGGCTGATCTGGGACGTCGGCCACCAGGCCTATCCGCACAAGATTCTCACCGGCCGGCGCGATCGCATCCGCACGCTGCGCCAGGGTGGCGGCCTGTCCGGCTTCACCCGCCGGGCAGAGAGCGAATACGACCCGTTCGGCGCAGCGCATTCGTCCACGTCGATCTCCGCCGGCCTTGGCATGGCGGTGGCGCGGGATTTGAAGAATCAGCGCTTCAAGGAAGAAGGGCGCACAGAGCATGACGACCGCCAGGTGATCGCGGTGATCGGCGACGGCGCGATGAGCGCCGGCATGGCCTATGAGGCGATGAACAATGCCGGCGCGCTGCATTCGCGGCTGGTGGTGATCCTGAACGACAACGACATGTCCATCGCGCCGCCGGTGGGCGCGATGTCAGCCTATCTGTCGCGGCTGATGTCGTCGCGCAGCTTCCTCGGCTTGCGCGAGCTTGGCGCGAAAATGGCCAAGCGCTTCCCGCGCGGCATCGAGCGCACGCTGGGACGGGCGGAAGAGTACGCGCGTGGTATGCTCACCGGCGGTACGTTGTTTGAGGAGCTGGGCTTTTACTATATCGGCCCGATAGACGGGCACAATTTGGACCACCTGCTGCCGGTGCTGCGCAACGTGCGCGAGGCGGAGGAGACCGGCCCAATCCTGGTGCATGTCATTACCCAGAAGGGCAAGGGCTACGCAAAGGCGGAGGCGTCCGCCGACAAGCTGCACAGCGTTTCCAAGTTCAACGTCATCACCGGCGAGCAAGCCAAGGCGCCGCCCGGGCCGCCGAGCTACACCAACGTCTTCGCCTCGGCGCTGATAGCGGAGGCAGAGCAAGACCCGAGCATTGTCGCGATCACCGCGGCGATGCCGTCCGGCACCGGGCTCGACAAGTTCGGAAAACGCTTCCCGACGCGCTGTTTCGATGTGGGGATCGCAGAACAACACGCGGTGACCTTCGCAGCCGGCCTGGCGACCGAGGGGATGAAGCCGTTCTGCACGATCTATTCCACGTTCCTCCAGCGCGCCTACGACCAGGTGGTGCACGACGTGGCGATCCAGTCGCTGCCGGTGCGCTTCGCGATGGACCGAGCGGGGCCGGTGGGTGCCGACGGTGCCACGCATTCCGGCAGCTTCGATCTGGCTTACCTCGGCTGCCTCCCAGGCTTCGTGTTGATGGCACCATCCGACGAAGCGGAACTGATGCATGCGGTGGCCACCGCGGCCGGCATCAACGACCGCCCGTCCGGCTTCCGCTATCCGCGCGGCGAAGGCGTCGGGGTTGCCTTGCCGGAGCGAGGCACGGCGATGCCGATCGGCAAGGGCCGCGTGCTGCGCGAGGGCAACAACATCGCGATCCTTTCCCTGGGTCCGCGTCTGGCCGATGCGCTGAAGGCCGCCGACGAGTTGGCGGCGCGCGGCTTCCGGACAACGGTCGCTGATGCCCGTTTCGCCAAGCCGATCGACGGCGCGCTGGTGGAGCAATTGGCCCGCCACCACGAAGTGCTGATCACCCTCGAGGAAGGCTCGATCGGCGGCTTCAGTGCGCAGGTGGTGCAGCATCTGGCTTGGAAAGGCTTGCTCGATCGCGGGCTGAAGCTGCGGCCGATGATGCTGCCGGACATTTTCATCGACCACGACAGCCAGGCGAAGCAACTTGCCGTGGCGAAGCTGTCCGCGAAGGACATCGTGGCGACGGCACTGGCAGCGATCGGTGTCGGCGAGGTGCTGCCTGGCGGCCAGGCGATCACTGCACGATAACCTCCCGAGCCGACCTGCAGGGCGGCGTAAAGCGTTAATGATTAATGATAAAATAACGCAGTAATAATCGATTCTGCCCTGGCTCAGCCCGGGCTCTCTCGATATTGTGACCTGGGGTCGAGCACGACGCTGCCACACGGCACCGGTGCATGGCGACGGCCGACGAATCGGGGGGACGGAAAGATGAGCCAGCCTTTCATTGGCCAGATCGTTGCTGTCGGCTTCAACTTCGCGCCGGTGGACTGGCATTTCTGCGACGGCAGCCTGTTGGCGATCTCGCAGTACAGCGCGCTCTACAACCTGATCGGGACCACCTATGGCGGGGACGGCGTCTCGACCTTCGCGCTTCCCGACCTGCGCGGTCGGTTTGCCATCCA
>Ga0335072_10003705_pt1 | contig 22916 bp, 19 predicted proteins | sample Lox_Sample_21_FD_206725 | JGI IMG/M metagenome (GOLD analysis project Ga0335072, IMG submission 206725) | Soil microbial communities from Loxahatchee National Wildlife Refuge, Florida, United States - Lox_Sample_2.1 | ecosystem: Environmental > Terrestrial > Soil > Wetlands | place: USA...
GCTTTGACCACCGCGGGACAAGGTTACGCTGGTACCGGATGGCGGCTGTCCCTCGCGACAAAAAGCTAGCTTTTGGTCTATGACATGGACTATAGTCTAATTCGTGGACACGCATACAGAAGCGGCAGCGGCCGGACAGCCCACTCTGCACGGACGGAGAAAGCAGCAGACGCGCGGAGAGATTGTCCGGGCGGCCTTTGAGCTCTTCGGGCAGCACGGGTACGAAGAAGTCTCGATGGACAGTATCGCGGCGGCGGCCGGGGTTTCGCGGGCGACGCTGTTCAACTACTTTCCGCAAAAAGAGCTGATGCTGCGCGAGATTGCGGCGGCGCGCGTGGCGAAGCTCAAGGCGATTCTCGAGGCCTTTGCGGCAACCGGAAAGAAGCCCCGCTTCGACGACATCGTGGCGCTCATCCTGCGCCTGTGCGAGGAGAACGCGCGCATCAGCGGAGGGTCGAAGAAGCTGCTGCTGGAGACCATCTTCCGGCAGGCCTCGCAGGGCGTGCTGCTGATCGCGCGAGCCGAGGCGGTGGAAGCGCTGACCGCGTCCCTGTCGCAGTTCGTGCGGCCGAAGAAGAAGGCGCAGCGGGTGGCCGAGACCGTGTTCGCGGTGTACATCGCGACGATGCTGGAGTGGCTGATGCGACAGGCGGCTCCCCAGCGGTGGCTGACGGAGACGATGCGGGAGCGGCTGCAGATGCTGCGGGAGGGAGTGGCATGAAGCGGCGGTTGATCCTGGGAGGCGCGGCGGCGCTGGTAGTGATGGCGGGGATCTGGATTGCGTTGGCGTGGGCCGGATGGCGCAGCCGCAACGACTACGCGGGGACGGTGGAGACGCGCGAGATTCAGATCGGATCCAAAGTGGGTGGACGCGTGACGGCCGTGGGTGTCGAAGAAGGCCAGGTGGTCAAGGCCGGCACTGTGCTGGTGCGCTTCGAGTGCGATGAGCTGAAGGCGCAGCGAGAACAGGCCGCAGCGAGCGTGGTACAGGCGCAGGCCGACCTGGAGCGGATGCTGCGGGGCAATCGACCGGAGGAGATTGCGCAGGCCGAGGCAACGGCGCGCGCGGAAAAGGCAGCGCTGGAGGAGGCGCAAAACGGTCCGCGGCGGCAGGAAGTCGATCAGGCGAAGGCGGACTACGCGGCCGCCGCGGCGGATGCCACTAACGCTGAGACTTTCTACGGGCGGATGCAGGAGCTGGTCAGGAACGACATCATTTCGAAACAGCAATTCGACGATGCGCGAGACAAGCGCGATGCGGCCGCGCAAAAGGCGGAGAGCGCGCGGCAACGGATGGCGATGCTGGAGGCGGGAACGCGGGTCGAGGATCTGAACGCGGCGGAGGCGAAGTACAAACAGGCGGCCGCGGCGGCGGCGCTGGCCAGGAAGGGCTTCCGCCGGGAGGACATTGAGGCTGCACGTGGCAAGCTGGAGCAGGCGCAGGGAGAAGTGGCGGAGCTGGACGCGCGTTTGCGGGAGGCGCAGCTGACCGCTCCGGCCGATGCCGTGGTGGAAGTGGTGAGCGTACGGGCGGGCGATCTGGTTCCCGCGGGACGCATTGTGATGACCATGCTGGAGAGCAGCCAGCTATGGGTGAAGGTGTATGTGCCCGAGACCGAGCTGGCGCATGTCCAGGTGGGGCAGCGAGCGGCGGTGCGCGTGGATAGCTTTTCGCGAACCTTCGACGGACACGTCGGGATGATTGCGAGCGAGGCGGAATTCCTGCCGCGCAACGTGCAGACCAGGAGCGATCGCGAGCATGAGGTGTTCGGGGTCAAGGTCTATGTCGATAACGCGGCCCAGACGCTGAAGTCGGGGATGTCGGCGACGGTGAGGCTGGAATGACGGCCATCATCGAGGCCGATCATCTGACGATCCGGTTCGGCCAGGTCACCGCGGTGAACGCGGTGAGCCTGGAGGTCGAGAAGGGCGAGATCTTCGGATTCCTGGGGCCGAACGGCTCGGGAAAAACGACGCTCATCAAAGCGCTGTGCGGGTTGCTGGCGCCGACCGAAGGGACGGGGCGGATTCTCGGCATGGATATCCGCAGGGATGCGGCGGAAATTCGTCGCCATGTCGGTTACATGTCGCAGAAGTTTGGATTGTATGAAGACCTGACGGTGGCGGAGAACATCGCGTTCTACGCGGGCGTGTACGGGCTGGATGCAAAACGCGCGGAGGATCGCACGCACGAGGTGCAGAAGCTGACCGGCATCGAGCCCTACATGAAACGGCGGGCGAGTCAGCTGTCGGGCGGATGGAAGCAGCGGCTGGCGCTGGCCTGCGCGATCATTCATTCGCCGGAGGTGGTGTTCCTGGACGAGCCCACGGCGGGGATCGATCCGGTGGCGCGGCGGGCGCTGTGGGATTTGCTGTTCCAGCTCTCCGGCCAGGGCGTGACGTTCTTTGTGACCACGCACTACATGGATGAAGCGGAACGATGCGGCCGGGTGGGCTACATCTATTTGTCGAAATTAATTGCCATCGGCACCGTGGCGGAGCTGCAAAAGCTGCCCGAGGCAAATCCGGCGGGAACGACGCGCGTCCAGATCGGCACGGCCAATGCCGCAGCCATGCTGGACCGCGTGCGCGGGATGAAGGGCGTGCGCGAGGCGACGATCTTCGGGCGTTCGATTCACGCGCTCGCGGCAACCGATCATCTGAACGAGCTGCGCGCGGAGCTGCCGGATGCACAGGTGGAGACGATTGCGCCGTCGCTTGAGGATGTATTTGTAACTCTGACGTATCAAATTATGGAGGCGGCGAAATGACGGCTCTCTTTCGCGGCCTGATGCCGGTCTGCCGCAAAGAATTCCTGCACATCGTGCGCGATCCGGGAACGCTGGTATTCGCGCTGGCTCTGCCCATCCTGCAGCTCTTCCTGTTTGGATTCGCGGTCGATACCAATATCCGCCAGATTGCGACGGTGGTGCTGGACGAGAGCCAAACCCAGGACAGCCGCAGATTCCTGGAGAGCCTCGCCGGCTCCGACGTCTTTCATCTGGCCAGCTATGTCACCTCGCCGGATGCGATGTATGAAGCGATCCGGTCGGGGAAGGTGCGCGCGGGGATTCGGATCCCGTATGACTACGCGCGCCGCCTGCAGGATGGCACGGGCGCGACGGTGCTGGTGCTGGTGGATGGTTCTGACTCGACGGTGGCGGCGCAGGCCATGAGCACGTCGACCGGGGTCGCGCTGCAGCAGTCGCTGGTGCGCGTGCTGCCGGATGGCACGATGCCCATCGAAGTGCGCCCGTCGGTGCTCTACAACCCCGCAACCCGATCGGCGAATTTCTTTGTGCCGGGGCTGGTGGCAATTCTGCTGCAGGTGATGACGATCCTGCTGATCGCGCTCAGCCTGGTGCGCGAACGCGAACACGGAACGCTGGAGCAGTTGACGATGACCCCGGTGGCCCCGCTGGGACTGATGGTGGGGAAGATGATTCCCTACGGCGTGCTGGCATTTGGCGAGTTATGTGCAATCCTGGCGGTCATGCGCCTGGTGTTTCTGGTGCCGGTGCACGGAAATCTGCTGTTGCTGCTGGCGCTGTCGCTGCCGTTTTTGCTTACTGTCCTCGGGCTCGGGCTCGTGATTTCGACCAAGGCGCACACCCAGGCCGAGGCCTTCCAGCTCTCGATGGGAACGATTCTGCCGTCGGTATTTTTGTCGGGCTACATTTTTCTGATCGAGAACATGCCGCTGCCCTTCCAGTGGATCAGCCATTTGATTCCGGCGACGTATTACATTCGGATCCTGCGCGGGATCGTCCTGCGCGGAGCGGGAATGGCGGATCTGTGGCGCGAGTCCGTGATCCTGACGGCAATGGGGTGCGCGGCGATTCTGCTGGCGGCGCGGCTGTTCGTAAAAAGCAGGCAATAGCGGGGAGCCGGAAGCTGTTCACTCGTTGCGTAAGGCCTGGGCCGGATCGATGGAAGCGGCGCGGCGCGCGGGGATGAGTCCGGCGACCGAGGCAGCGACCACCAGAGTCGCGACCGCGATCGCGAGGACCATCGGGTCGACGCCTTTGATTTCGTACAGCTGCGCCTCAACATAGCGCACGCAAAAATACGCCGTGGGAATGCCGACAGCGAGGCCGAGCGCGGTCTGGATCATGGCGCCCCGGAGCACCGTGCCGATCACACGGATGCGCTCTGCCCCCAGAGCCATGCGGATGCCGATTTCGCTCGTCTGCCGGGCGACGGTATACGCGGTGACGCCGTAGAGGCCGATGGTGGCGAGCAGCAACGCCAGTCCGCCGAAAAGCGTAGTGAGGCGGGCGATGAGACGCTCCTCGGTGAAGCGGTCGGCGATTTGCTGGTCGAAGCTCTGGAACTTCACGATGGCGAGATTGGGATTGATGCTGGTCAGGGTCTCGCGCGCAATGGACTCCATGTCGGGCATGGGATGCGCGGTCTGGAGAACGATGGCCCCGGCGTAGAGAGAGCTGTCGGTATCGATGGAGCCCTTATCGCTGGCCGGGCGCTGCAGCATGGGGAAGAACACCATGCGATGATCCTTCCACTGGGCGGCGGTGTAGGCGGTGTCGTCGACGACGCCGACGATTTGAAACTCGATGGGACTGCCGGGACCGGCGAAGCCGAGGTGTTTGCCGATGGGATCGGTTCCGGCGGGGAAGGCATCCTTCACGAACGTCCGGTTCACAATCGCGACCGTGGGCGCGCCCGGAGCGTCCTGGCGGGTGAAGACGCGGCCGCGCAGAAGGCGCGTGCCGACCGAATCGAAGTATTCGGCAGAGACGCGAAGGCGGGATGCGCCGAAGGTGTGGTCGGGCCGGCCCTCGACTCGAAAGCCGCTGCCCCAGTTATTGTCTTCCATCGGGGTGTAGCTGGCGGTGCTGACATGGACGACGCCCGGAATCGCGTGGAAGCGATCTTCGAAGGCCTGGTAGAGCGGAGCCACCTGGGAGGGCAGATAGCCGGCGGCCTGCGGATTGATGTGGACGATGTAGCGGTTGTGGGGGTCGAGCCTGAGGTCGGTGCTCTGCAATTTGTTGAGGCTCTGCGCGAAGAGTCCGGCGCCGATCAGCAGCACCAGCGAAAGCGCTGCCTGGAGAACAACGAGCGACCGCTGCAGGAGCGAGGCTTTTGTGGCCGTCGTGCGCGCGCCGGTGCGCAGCGCGTCGGCAGGCTGGGCGTGGGCGGCGATCCACGCAGGCGCAACGCCGAAGACGATGCCGGTCACCAGGCAAAGCGCACAGGCAAAGAGCAAAACCGTCCCCGATGGACTGGCATCGATGGGGACGTTCTGATCGCCGGGGAAGGCCATGGCAAGCAGCGCGCGCGTGCCAAGCCAGGCGACGACGAGGCCGGCCATGCCGCTGAGTGTGGCGAGGACGACGCTCTCGGTCAGCAGCTGCCGGATGATCCGGGAGCGCGCGGCGCCCAGTGCCGTCCGCAGCGACATTTCCGCCTTGCGGTTCATGCCGCGGACAAGCAGAAGATTGGCGATGTTCGCGCAGGCGATGAGGAGAACCAGGGCCGAGATCCACATGAGCATGTGCAGGTTGTCTTTGTATTGATCCTGGAGTCTCTGGATCCCGCCCCCGGCGGGAGTGAGGACGATATGAGCGCGTGCGAGCGCAGCCTTGCCCTTATCGCTGGCGTAAACAGGATCGGAGGCGACGATCTGGCGGAAGAGGACGTTGATTTTCGCCTGCAGCGGAGCCAGCGCAACGCCAGGCCGGATGCGGCCAATCATGTAAAGCCACTGCGTGTTGGGGTCTGAGACGTAGTCGGCGCCGAGAATCACCGCCATCGTCTGAATGGGCAGGTAATAGTCCGGGGGCGTATTGATGAGACGGTCGCCGTAAAAGCCCTCGGGCGCGATTCCGGTAATGAGTACGGGTTTGGTGTTGATCCAGAACGTGCTGCCAACCACGCTGGGGTCGGAGGCGTAGTTGTCGTGCCAGTTCTCGAAGCTCATCACGGCCACCATGGGCGCGCCTTTGCTGTCGTCCGACTCGAGAAACAAGCGCCCGCTCCGGGGGCGAAGGCCGAAGGTGCGGAAGTAGTTGCCGGACACGAACTCGCCCATCACGGAACGGGCGGCTTCCTGCGAACCATTGCGGCGAACGGTGACCGGACGGAAGGTGAAGCCGGATTCCACCGCGGCGAGATCCTGAAACTCGGGAAGTTTTTGCCGCAGCTGCTGCCAGGTGTTGGTGGAGAAGAGGGAATAGGAATCGTTGTCAGCAGTGCCGCCGGAATTCTCGCAGCAATCATTGGTGTTGCCGAGGCGCACGAGGCTGGCCGGATCGGCAACGGGCAGATTGCGCATGAGAACGGCGTTGACCAGGGTGAAGATGGCAGCGTTCGCGCCAAGGCCCAGCGCGAGCGTGAGGACCGCGGTCAGGGTAAAGCCCGGCGTCTTCTTCAGCTGCCGCAACGCATAGCGAATGTCCTGGCTCAGGGTGACCATGGGTCTCTCCTCGACGTGGGGTTCGGACAACGGGCGGGGGACAGAAAAGAAGGGCAAGCCACGGGCCAGAATCGAACCGCGGCAAAGTGCTGAATCCGCAGGCGGGGATGCAACGCGGCGGCGGGACGAACTGTTCGACCGTGGAAAGACGGTGTCCGGAAAAGGACAATTCCAGAGCCCGGCCCGGGAAGCGATCCGAAACCAAAACCCTCTGCGAGGGGCACGTTGCTCAGAGAGAGTTTCCGGGAGTTGCGTGTGCGGAGCCGTGCGCGCTCAATCCGCCTCTCAACTCACAGCACGTCAATATCGACGATCCCGTAGGCCAGAAACTTCCAGCCCGCACGGTCCAGTTGCCGTTCGCGCTCCTGATATCCGGCCCGGGTTTCTTCGCGGCGTGCGTCGGACACATAGTATTTGCAGTCGGCCTTTCTGCTGAGCGAACCAATCGGCATTGGATTTGTCTGTTCCTTTCTGCCGTTGATGCGCCACATCTTCTCCCCAAGCAGGACGGTGTACTTTACTTTTGCTTCTCCAAACAGTTTTCGCGCCTCCTCTTCGATGAACCAGGGCCCTCTCGAGCTCCGGCCGACGCTGTAGTTGAGAATGCAGGCGCGCGCCCGCTCCGCCGGGATGCGGGAAGCGCATTGTTGGATGGCCCTCAGAGCGGCCAGCGTGAAATCAGCGCCCATCTCTCCACCCTCGGCGCTCATCGGCAGCACATGTCCTCCGGACTGGAGCAGCGGCGTGATGGCGAACGGCATGTTGACGACGAAAAGAACCCGACCGAACAGCCCACGGACCAAAACGTCGGGCAGGCCGAGTCGGATGTCGTTGGTGCCAATGAGAAAATTACGCTGTTCGCCTTGCCCGTTCAGATATTTGTTCAGCACACAGTAGGCTTGGGCACGCACGCTGATATCCAGACCGATCCGACTCTCCACATGGGACATATAGAGCGGATGGTGACCGCTGCCGGTCGCGGGATCGACCAGGGCCGTAGGCCAGGAAAACAGTGGTTGCTCCCCCTCCTTCGCACCGCGGATGTATTCCATCAACCGCTCACTCTCGTCGATGAATGGAAAGACCCGATAGCGGGGAGGCGCCCAAAGCCCGTCGGTCAGGCAAATGGCATCGCCGTGTCTCTCGACTTTTACCTGCAGCTCGTCTTCTCGTACCAGAGTCAGGTTTTCCAGGAGATGTTTGTGTTTCGGATCTCCCGGCCACTGATAGGGCAGGGTAAAGCGTTCTTCGGCAAACTGCTCTGTCTCCAGCCAGCGGCCGTATTCGGCAGAGCGAAGAAGCGCATTCAAAGCGGTCACCAGAGCTTCACGCAAAGACGGCTGCTCGCGCAGAGTAAGAGCCAGATGATACAAGCTATCGGTCGTCAGCATCGGGCCCGTCGTTCCTCTCGTCGGTGAAGTGAAGCGCCTGATCAAGGCTGGCCCATGCGTCGGTATGCCCTTTGGGCATGGGATCCCTGGATACATCGACATAAGGCCTGATGATGGTTTCGGTCTGCCGCTTGCTGGCTTTATCGTCCGCTTCCATCGAGGCCACCCACTCGTCAATCACCTGCCGTATCGCACTGTTGCTGGAGTCGGCATTCGGTTGCAACAAGGCTCGGGTCAGATCGCAGTCGAAACCATCCCAGGGAAAGCGCCGGGCGGGTTTGCCGAGGAGAATCCAGATGATTGGGTAAGGTTTCTCTCCATAGCATCCGCGCAGGGCCTTCCACCCCACATGGTGGAAGTGGAAGCACCGGTCGGGGGTGAAGTAGGACAAAAATCGAGCGATGTCGATGGAGACCGCCACCCGGCCAGGGCGGGTGAAAGCCGATAAGCGAAAGCCTGCGTCGATCTCCACACCCAGATAGTCCTGATACTTCGATTTATGCGCGACATACTCAAAACTCTCCTCGATGTCGGTCAGATCCCGGCTGATTTGCCGCCATGGAGGATCCATCCGCAGTGGGATGACAGCGGGGTGAATGTCCAGTTCGAACATACGGTTGCGGATAGAGAATCCAGCCGACCAGATCGTTCCCTTCAGGCCCATTCCCCTGTCCTTCAGCTTCTCGTCAAGATCGATCAGCGTGGTGTAAAACGCGAGCACCTGCAGGTACAGGAGGCGACGTTCGCTGGGAATGATGGATGTGTAAAGCAATTCGTCGCCATTCATCTTCCAGAAGTCGGGCATCGTCGGCGCCGTTCCCTTTTCCGAACGCAGGACAGGGTCGTCGGCATCGATAGCGGACCTCAGGTTTTCCCGGAATTTTCGGTCGAAATCGTTGAATGCTCCCCTGAAAACGTCAGGCCATTCGTCCTCGAGTCTGTGCTTTGTCGGAGGAAAACGATGCTTGTAGGCCGTCGAATTCACGATGTCGGCGGAAAAGAACACTCGCAGTTTCTGGCGGCGATCTGTAAGCGGGTCTGCCAATCGAGTTCTCGCGGAAATGTTATGCGTGAATGAGAACGGATAACCCCGCCGCCACGATGCCCAGCAGCAGAGAACCAACAGCGAGCGTGATCAATCGAAATTTCGCCCGATTAATCGAGGAAATCGCGTAGTTCGATTCGAGAATCTGCTCCAGCCGCTGCTCCTGAGTCAGGGCATGGTAGCTCTGCACGTACGTCTGGATGGACCCATGCACCAGCAAATCGGTGAAGGCGACATGCGCGCGGCCCGCGCTCCTCCGCATGCGCGGCAGGATGGCTATCAAAGCAAACAACCCGGCAAGCAGAAAGAAGCCCATGGCGGTTGCCATCAGGCAGCGCATCAGAAGGGAAACGGGATGTGCGCCGGCTGGAGAAGCGCTCATTCTCGCAGCCAAAGATACAAACAGCGCGGCGGTAAATGCGACAATGGCGGCGGCTTTGGCGTCCGCGAGCCGCGTTTGCTCGTGGAGGGTGTCATTGACGTGCCAGGCAAAAACGAGCGAGTCGTTGATCTCGTCCCTGGTAAGTCCGGACATCGGGTCGGTGCCGGTCATCTGATTCGTGCGGAAATCCTGACGACTAGATACCACATGCCATGGCCGGAAACAATGATTTTCCGACAAGTTACGACCGCGATCGTTGAAACCCCGCATCGGGAGACGCTGGCTGCGGTTCTTACGCGAATTGCGCTCAAAACACCGGAACCAAACCCCTCTGCGAGGCGTATCGTTGCTCAGAGAGATTTTTCCGGGAGTTGCGTATGCGTATCCGTGTGCGCCTGTTGCCGCAAGCGTTCGTCCTCGGAGCGCTGCTGGCCACGGTCGGCTGCCACGTCTCGGTCGACAAGGGAAAGAACGGCGAGGACAAAAACGTCAGGATCGACACGCCGCTGGGCGGCCTTCACGTCCGCAGCGATCAAACCTCGGCTCTCGACCTGGGTCTGCCGGTTTATCCTGGCGCGCAGTTCGTGCCCAGCGACGATGGCAATAAATCCGCCGATGTGCACTTTGGCTTCGGCCAGTTCCAGCTGCGCATCCGCGTGGTTGAATACCAGACGCCCGACGATCGCGACAAAGTCGTTACCTTCTACAGGAACGCGATGGGCCGCTTCGGCGAAGTCCTCAGCTGCGACGGCAACCATCCCGTCGGGTCCCCCACCATCACCTCCGAAGGCCTGACCTGCAGCGACGAATCCAAAGTCCAGGTGCACGGCAACAATTTCGACCATGACGACGGCTTCAGCCTGCGCGCCGGCTCCAAACACCACATGCACATCCTCGCCATCAAGAACAACGCGAGCCCGGGCACGCGATTCACGCTGGTCGAAATCCAGCTGCCCACCGGACTGGAAGAGCGAGCGTCAAAGACCAGCGACTAGCGCCAGCGCTTTCGTTCGCGAGGCGACCCAATTCGCGCATTGCGCTCCGCGTCCGCGTGCGATAGGGTCGAAGTATGGAGACGCTCTGCCATCGCTGCGGCAACACTCTGCATGAGGGCGAAGGTTTTTGCCCGCACTGCGGCGCGCCGCAACTGGTGGTGGACACCTCGGAACCCGCGGGTCCGCAGCAGCCCGCACAGCGGCTGGGCGTCGATCCCAATCGCGTGCAGTGGCGCCCCGCCATTCTCTACGCGGTTCTCATCGCGGTGCCGGTTGGATTGCTCTCCGCCCTGGCCGGAATGAGTTCGCTCTTCGTGATCGCGGGAGGATTTGGCGCCATCGCTCTGTATCGCAAACGCACCGAAGCCTTCACCGATGGAAGCATCGGCTGGCGGGTCGGCGCCATCCTGGGCGCGGCTGCCGCCTCCATCGCAACGCTCGCCGATGGCGTTCGCCTGCTGATCGAGCGCTATCTCCTCCATCACGGCGCCGAAATCGACAGCCAGTTCGCCGGAGTCGCGCAGCAACTCGCCGATCAGGCCCTGCGGAGCAACAACCAGGCCATGCAGCAGGCGCCGCAGCTGATGCACGCCTGGGCCGGCTTCTGGCTCTCCGCCGACGGCCACGCCGCCATCCAGCTCCTCACCGCTTCGATGGTTTCGGCCGGCATGGTTCTCTTCGCCGCCACCGGTGGCGCCATCGCCGGACGCATCCTCTCCGCGCGCCCTCGCGCCCAGCGCACGCTGTAGTCCCCATACAACGCGGACTCTTTCGCTCTGAGGAAAACTGTCCCCAAACGCGGCACTCTTCTGTCTTGCGGCAGCGCAGGCAGCCTCGTATCATCGGCTTTACGCCTATGTCTGAATTGCAGGCTGTCGCTACGCCCAAACTGCGCGAGAAAGGCCGCATCATGTCGGCCTCGGAGATCGAGCGCACGCTGGTCCGGCTCGCTCACCAGATCATCGAGAAGAACAACGGCGCGGCAACAATCGGGCTGGTCGGCATCAAGCGCCGCGGCGTGCCCATCGCGCAGCGCCTCGCCACGCTGATCAGCGGCATTGAAAAGCATTCCGTCGATACCGGCGTGCTCGACATCAGCTTCTACCGCGACGACCTCTCCACGCGCGACGTGCGCCCGGTGGTGGTGCCCGGCTCGCTCGGCTTCGATGTCAACGGCCGCGACGTCATCCTCATCGATGACGTTCTCTATACCGGCCGCACCATTCGCGCCGCCCTCGATGCGCTCTTCGACCATGGTCGCCCGCATCGCGTGCAGCTCCTGGTGCTCATCGACCGCGGCCATCGCGAGCTGCCCATCGAAGCGACGTTCGTCGGACGTTCGGTGCCGACCTCGCAGCGCGAGATTATCGAAGTGAAGCTCAGGGAAGTCGACAACGACGAGCAGGTGATCCTCGTCGAACGCGTCTAGCGGATTTGCATCAGGCGCCGCGCGGCGCCGCGACGGCAGAAGCTGCGGCCTTTAGGCCGCGGGAATGGATGACCAGAAGGGAAAGACCTTAGGCCCGGCTTTGATCTGAGGAGATGGCGAAGACCCGAAGACCATCCCGAACTCCGCAAAAATCCGCCGCACTCCCGTTTTTCTCCCAACCGATCCATCCCGGCTCCGCGATCTCCGCCGCCGACTTCACCGTTCCCGAAGTGCGCCGCATCCTTCAGACCGCCGACGCCCTGGAGAAAGAGAATCCCTTCCGCCGCGCCAGGCGCCTCGCCAAGCGCCGCGTGGCACTCCTCTTCTACGAGTCGAGCACGCGCACCCGCACCTCATTCGAGCTCGCCGCCAAAGCTCTCGGCGCTGACACCACGCTCGTCAGCTCTCTCTCTTCGAGCATTGAAAAGGGTGAGTCGCTCAAAGATACCGGCATCACGCTGAAGGCTCTCGGTGCGGAGTGCATCATCCTGCGCAGCCCGTACTCCGGCGCTCCGTATCTGCTCGCGCGCGCCACCGGCCTGCCGGTGCTGAACGCGGGCGACGGCATGGCCGAGCATCCGTCGCAGGCGCTGCTCGATCTGCGCACCATGCTGCAGTTCCTCGAGATTCCCGCGCGCAGGATCAGCGAGAAAGCTCTGCGCGGCGTGACCATCAGCATTGTCGGCGACATTCTCCACTCGCGCGTCGCGCGCTCCAACGCCCTGCTGCTGCCCAAGCTCGGCGCCAAAGTGATTCTCTGTGGCCCGCCCGAACTGCTTCCTGACAGCGCGGCGTGCATGACTCCCGGCCTGATCGTTGAACGCGACTTCGATGCCGCGCTGCGCGCTTCGACCATCGTCATGATGCTCCGCATCCAGGCGGAGAGGCTGGCCGGCCTGCAAATCGATCTCAACGAATATCGCGCGCGCTACCAGGCCAACAGCGATCGCATCGCCGCGCAGGCGCCGAAGGCGCTCATCCTGCATCCCGGGCCCATCATTCGCGGCATGGAAATCACCGCCGAAGTCGCCGACGGTCCGCAATCGGCCATCGCGCAGCAGGTCCACAACGGCGTTGCCATTCGCATAGCGCTGCTGGTCCGCGCCCTCGGCAACTCCGCCGCCAGGACGAAGAAAGGCGGACGCCGATGACAGCGAAGCCCATCCTGATTCGCAGCGGACGCCTCATCGATCCGGCCACGAATACCGATGCCGCGCGTGATCTCCTCATCCGCGACGGCAAAGTCGCCGACCTCTCAGCCCCCGGCAAGATCAAAGCCGGCGGCGCCGACGTCATCGATGCAAACGGCCTCGTCGTCGCCCCCGGCCTCATCGACATCCACGTGCACCTGCGCGAACCCGGAGAGGGCTACAAAGAAACCATCGCCACCGGAACTGCAGCGGCCGCAGCGGGCGGATTCACCACCGTCTGCGCCATGCCCAATACCATCCCGGTGAACGACACGCCGGAGATCACCCGCTGGATGCAGGCCCCCGAGCGCGGCGCTGCGATCCGCGTCCTCCCGATTGCCGCCGCGACCCTCGAATCCAACGGCGAAACCCTCACCAATTACGCCGCCCTCAAAGACGCCGGTGCGATCGCCGTTACCGACGACGGACGCCCCATCCTCGGCGACGCGATCATGCTCGAAGCGCTGCGCGCCGCTACGCGCGTGGGGCTGCCCGTGATCCAGCACGCCGAAGACACGCGCCTGACCGGCGGCTGCTCCATGAACGCTGGGGCCCTGGCCTTTCGTTTGGGCCTGCGCGGCATGCCGGTCGAAGCGGAATCGAGCCTCGTCGAACGCGATATCGCTCTTGTGCGCCAGGTTCCCAAGGCACATCTCCACGTCGCGCACATTTCAACAAAGAAGGCCGTCGACGCCGTCCGCTCCGCGCGCCAGGCAGGTCTCCGCGTCACCTGCGAAGTCACCCCGCACCACTTCGCGCTCACCGAAGAGCACGTCGGCCGCTACGATACGAACGCGAAGATGAATCCGCCCCTCCGCGCCGAAGCCGACCGCCAGGCCATGATCGAGGGCCTCCTCGATGGGACCATCGACGCCATTGCCACCGACCACGCGCCGCATGCCGCGCATGAGAAGGAGCAGGAGTTCGACCGTGCACCGAACGGCATCACCGGTCTTGAAACCGCCCTCGGTCTCGCGATTCGTATTCTTCACTTGCAACACAAGATGCCGCTGGCGAAGGTCCTCGCGCTTTTCACCACGCGACCGGCCCAGGCCCTCGGGCTCAAAGGACCGGGAACCCTCGCACCCGGAGCGCCCGCCGACCTCGTCCTTTTCGATCCCCTCGCAAAGTGGACCTTCCACGCCGCCGATTCAAAATCCAAATCGAAGAACACTCCCTTCGACGGCTGGGAACTGAGCGCGCGCGTGCATGCGACGATAAGCGCAGGCCACATCGTCTGTCGGCGCGACTGACTCCCTCTTACCGCCGCTTCTTTTTCTTCCCCAACACGCTCGCCTTCGGCGGGCGATATTTTCCCTTCTTCCCATGCTTCACGGCCTGCGCCGCGGCTTCTTTCCGCGCCGCCTTCGCCCGCTTCTCTTCGCGCAACGCCTGCTTGCCCCTGACCTTCCTGCTTCCCGCCTCCGCCTTTGTGCCTTCTTCTTCGAGGATCGAGAACTGCAGCCGCTTCTCCACCGCATCCACGCGATCGAGCACCACTCGCACCCGTTCTCCGACCGAAAACTTCCGCCCCCAGCGATCCCCAATCACCTGCCGCGTGTTCTCGCGATAGGTGTAACGATCGCCGTCGAACATGCCCAGGCTCTGCAGCGGCACCAGACCCTCGACGAACAAATCGTCCAGCTCCACGAACAGCCCGTACTTCGTCGCGTTCAGAATCATCCCGCTGAAGCTCTCGCCCACGCGGTCGCGCATGAACTTGATCTTTTTCCAGTCCACCAGCTCGCGCTCCGCATCCGCCGCCCGCCGCTCGCTCTCGCTCGACTCCTGCGCAATCGCCGCCAGTTCGCCTTCCGCGATGGGCTCGACAGACCCCTCCCCGTCGCCGCGTTCCCGCTGGCGCTGCGCGGAGCGCGATTGCCTGGACGGCGAGTCCGGCGCGAAGCGCGTCCCGCTCGACGCGGAGTCGCCGTTCACTCCCGCAGCCAGCAGCTCCTTCGCAATCCGGTGCACGATCAGGTCCGGGTAGCGCCGAATCGGCGACGTGAAATGCGTGTAGCACGGAGCGGCCAGCGCGAAGTGTCCCTCATTCTTCTCGCTGTACCGTGCCTGCCTCAGCGACCGCAACATGAGATACGAGAGGATCCGCTCCTCGGGCTTGCCCGCGATTTTCTCGGTCAGCTTTTGATACATCCGCGGCGTGATCGGAATCTCCTGCGGCACCTCGTAACTTCGCGCCGCTCGACCGCCGCCACGCTTCTCCTCGCGCCGCTCGCTCTTCATCCGGAAGGTCTGCACCGGCAGGCTTCCGATGCCCAGCGAATACCCGAATGCCGCCGCAATCTCCTCGAACTCCACCACCCGCCGCGGCTCCGGCTTTTCGTGGATGCGATACAGCGAAGGCACGCCCAGATTCTCGATCCAGCTCGCCACGCACTCGTTGGCCGACAGCATGAACTCCTCAATGAGCCGGTGTGCCCAGTTCCGTTCCGCGCGCGTGACCGCCTTCATCGCGCCAAACTCATCGAACTCGATCAGCGGCTCGGGCAAATCGAAATCAATGGATCCGCGCCGGTCGCGCTTCCGGTTCAGAATTCGCGCCAGATCCAGCATCCGCTCAAACTCGGGCACCAGCGCCGCAAATTCCGTACGCAGATCCTGATCGCCCTCGAGGATCCCGTGCACCTGTGTATAGGTCATCCGCCGCGCCGAGCGAATCACGCCCTCGCAGACCTCGTAATCCAGGATCTCGCCCTGGGCATCGAGGCGCATCAGGCAGGAGAGCACCAGCCGATCCTCCTCCGGCCGCAAGCTGCAGATGTCCGTCGACAGCTCCATGGGCAGCATGGGAATCGCGCGATCCGGAAAATACACCGAGGTCCCGCGCAGCCGCGCCTCCAGATCGAGCGCCGTTCCCGGCCGCACATACTGCGCCACGTCGGCGATGTGCACCTGCAGCTCCCAAACGCCATCCTGGCCGCGGCGCACCAGCACCGCATCGTCGAAATCGCGCGCCGTCTCGCCGTCGATCGTCACGATGGGCAGTGCGCGAAAATCCCTTCGACGCGCCGCGATCGCAGCATCGAGACGCGCCACCTCCCGCGCCTCCGCGAGCACCGCCTCCGGAAACACCCGCGGCAGATGATGCTTCCGGATCACCATCTCCACGTCGACGCCGAAATCGTCCTCCGCGCCCAGCACTTCGATCACCCGGCCCCGCGCCGCTCGCGTGGGCGTCGGCCAGTCCGTGATCTCGACATCGACCACCATTCCCTCAACATCGGCGTGGTGATGCCGCGCCGCCTGCGCCTCCCGGCCCAGCACGCGATGCGGTGTTTTCGCTTCGGCGGTCGGCGGCGGCAACTCCGCTCCGAAGGGGATGAGGATCGGCTGCGTCATGCGCTCGTCGAAGGGCACGACGAGGTTGCCGCTGCGCCCATGTTCCGGAGAACCGCCACGGGCGCTCTCTCCCTCCAGCCGGCGCGTGAAGTGAAAGATTCCCACCACCGTCGGGTTGCGCCGTGTCAGGATGCGCAGCACCCTCCCCGCTCGTCGCCCGTCTCGATGCCCAAAGCGCGGCGGCGTCAACTCCACCAGCACCTGGTCACCCTGCATCGCGCCGCCCATTTCGCCCGGCGGAATGAAGACATCTTCGTCGAGCGGCGGCTTTTGCCCCGGATGCCGCGGATCGGGCCGCACAAACCCATAGCCATCGCGATGCAAATCGAGCCGCCCCGCAATCCAATCTTCGCTGCGAATTCCTGGCCGCCGGCCTTCTCCACGCCCCTCGCGACCCCGCGCCTGGTCCGATCCAACCCCGCCCCGTCGTCCGGAGCTCTCCTCCGCAGTGCGAATCCTCCAGTGATCGCCATCGACCTGCACGAGCTGCCGCGTGCCGGTGAGCCGGCCCAGCTGCTCGCGCAGCTCACGCCGTTCCTGCCCGCCGCCCAGACCCAGTTCGCGGATCAGCTGCTTGTATCCGGCGCGCCCATCCGGCAACCGTTCGATGTGGCGCAGCAGTTCGCGGTCGTTCATACCAGCTACGATGCTATGCGACTCTGCGGCTGGCAGGCGACCTTTCCGAGGGGAACCCGAATGTCAGCGGACCCGGACACCGGCCGCGGAATGACTCACAGGTGAATCGCCGATACCAGGACATCGCCATCCGTCACCGTCATCGCGACTCGATCTTTTTCCGCGTTGAAGTGAATCCGGACCGACGGCGCGCCGCCCGGATAGAAACTCAGCTCACCCAGGTGAAACAGAGGGCGCGTCATTGCACCCTTGCGCGTCCAGTTCAGCTGCGGGGCCCACGTATACATCTTTCCGGCATACGGCTTCATATTCGCGTCCACCTCGATCTGGCTCGCGTCGGCCGCGTCGAAAGAATAAGTCCCCGACAGTCGCGCCGTCTCCGCGTCGGTGAGGGGAACCGGCGGCACAGAGTCCGCGTCGCCCAGCGACTGCAGGTACTCCAGCACCGGACGAGCTGCGTCGCCCCCCATCCGGGCATGCGCCAGCAAGCTGATGCTGTGCGGTCCATGAATGCGCTCGATCCCCGGCTGCGCCGCCACCAGCGATCGAACGACGTCCAGGTGACCGAACATCGCCGCCGAAAACAGCGTGGTCGGCGCGCCCTGCGACAGAAGAAACTCGGCGATCGCGTGGTTCCCCATGTGCGATGCGGCGCCCAGCGGCGTCTCCCAGTCGCCAAAGCCCCAGTCCCACGCGGCCGTCACCAGCGCAGGATGAAGGGCCGCCAGTTCCTTCACGCGGTTCAGGCTGAAGTGGGAGACCGTGACCATCTCGCGAACTACAGGAGCAGCTTGAGCGGGAAAAGAATCATGGAGCATCGGCATATCTTTCTCCTCGGTCGGTCCGGCCGCCATTGCCAGCGGCGCCGAACCCGTTGCGGCCATGGCAAGAGCACCCAGTTTGAGCATCGTGCGGCGAGACGGTTGGCGGAGCATGCTGGCACCTCGGGCGTGCGGCGATCGGAGTCGCGCACAGGCATTGCAGGAGCATGCCCAGGGCCGGGAAGATCCGCAAGCAAGATCAGCTGAGAAAAACCTTAGCCGCGATCTCTGCCGGAATCAGTGGCTTCCCGCCTGAAATGAGGCGGCCCGATCCGGATTCGAAGCCAGCCGCGTTGCGAAAGTGGCGGCGATTTGCTCCGCCAGCTCCGCATCCAGCCGAGGCATTTCCACCGCAGGCCGCTCCAAGCGCACAACCCAGATGTGCGTCTGATCCGATGCCCGAATCAGGTGGGCGAGCACGCGGATCTGGTCGCCGCTGGATTGCACCTGGCCCAGCACGATGTACGAGGCGTTCACCGTGGAGGCGATGCTGCGCAGATCGCGTTGCGGACGCGGCTGAAAAAGAGCTTTGGCATTGCCGACGACGCTGTAAGTCCCGCCGCCGCGGTCGGCCAGTTGCCCCACCAGCTCGTCCGTGAGGTCGTTGGCGAACGAGTCCAGGGCGGGATTGTGGGTCTCGTTGTCGAAACGGACGACCGCCACGATCGGCGGCGCCCGGTGAGGGCTGCGCGTGGCGAACCGCAGCGCGACGACCGCAACCGCAAGAAGAACGGCCACGGCCACAGCGATGGGTGCAAAGTTTCGTCCCACCGGCTTCGACGAAGCCTCTGCAACGGTCGTCGGCGCTTCCGGAGCGTTCACCGCGCGCACCGGCGCAATGAACTGGTATCCCTGTCGCGGAACCGTGCGGATGTAGAGCGGCTGCGACGACGGATCGCGCAGCGCGGAGCGCAATTGCGAGATGCAGAAGTTCAGCCCGCTCTCGAAATCGACATAGGTCGAGTCGCCCCAAATCGCCTGGCGCAGCTGTTCGCGAGAGACGATCTGCTCCCGCTTTTCGACCAGAACCCCCAGCACCCGCGCCGGTTGGCTCTGCAGCCGCACCAGGGAGCCATTCCGGCGGAGTTCGAGCGTAGCCGGGTCGAATTCAAAGGGGCCGAACGCGAGACGAGGCATGGTCTTCGGAATGATGCCACAAGCGCGGCGCTCTTCAACGCCTTCTCTTGCCGTTTCGCTTGCGGCCCTGCATCGTCTCGATCGGCTCTTCGTCTCTTTTCGCGGCCCGTCTGCGACCGCGCACCTTTACTTCGTGGCGATCACCTGAATCTTGTGGATTTGCGGCGGCTCGGCCAATAATTCCCCGGCCTTCGCCATCAGTGCCTTCGCGATTTCGCCATTCAGGTGCGCCTCGCGTCCTGCCTCGTCGTTGAACGTATCGAAGATGCCGTACCGCCCGTCGTCTTCCTTGATCGCATACCAGGTCACCGTGCCCGGCTCCTTTTTCGCCAGCTCGGCGCCCTGCTTCAGGAACGCCTCCACTTCCGCTTCTTTTCCAGGTTTCGCCTTCAACATGCCGTACAGCGCAAATTTCACCATCGTGATCTCCTTGGTTTGACTGCAAATTTGGATGCGGGGAACGCCATTTTGCCTCACGATGTTCGTTTCCCGTTCTCCAGCTGGCGCACCCTCTCCCGGCGGCAAGCCGATTCCACAGCCCTGCGGCACAGCGGGGGGATGCCATTTTCCCGCGAACCTGTTTAAGATGCCAATAACGGCGGCGATTGCGCGGAGGAGTTCGTTTCTCCTGAGGGAAAGAGGGTCGGCGCTGCACAGTTCTGCATGGGCCCACGCGTACCAACCAGCAGGCCAGGTGCAGGGCGCCAATTCATCAAAGCATCTTCACAAGGAAGGAACTGCATTTATGTGGAAACCCAACCAGCCAGGCACCGGCACCAGCGGTTCGCCAAGCCCCGAACCGGCTCGCCCCGCCACTCCCCCAACCCAGAGTTTTGACGCCGGTCAGCGTCCGGCTCCCCCTCCGGTCACCAACGCTGCCACCGGCGAGCAGGCGACCATCGGCAAGAGCCTGGTCATCAAGGGCGAAGTCACCGGCTCGGAGTCGCTCTACATCGACGGCAAGGTGGAAGGCTCCATCACCCTGGCTGGGAACCGCGTCACGGTCGGTCGCAACGGCCAGGTCGCGGCCAACATCTCCGCGCGCGAGATCGTGGTCCTGGGCAAGGTCCGCGGCAATGTCACCGCCAGCGACCGCGTCGACATCCGCAGCGAAGGCTCGCTCACCGGCGACGTCACCGCGCAGCGCATCTCCATTGAAGACGGTGCCTTCTTCAAGGGCGGCATCGATATCCGCAAGCCTGGCTCCAACGAGAAGACGGCGGAGTCGAAGCAGGCTGCGAACGCCAACGCCAATGCGGAGCGCGTTCCCGCTACGGTCTAGCGCTTCGCGCTTTTGACTTCAGGCTCCTGGGGCAGGTTGTGGACGCAGATCGCATCCACTACCCGTCATCAGGAGCCTTTTGCGTTGCAAGGGCGAGCCTGCGTCGAACGGTTTTGCTCGTCGCTGGCTGCTGGCCGCTTTGCTCAGTGCCCCACCGGTCCCGTCCCCACTTCGAGCACGAAATAGGACGCCACCGTGTCACCGGCATTGCGCACCCAATGCATCGTTCCCGCCACCGCAATCCCCACATCGCCTGGGCCTAGCAGGTGCGACGTTCCGTTGAGCATCAGCTCGACTTTCCCCTCGCGCACCATCCAGATCTCCGAATGCTGGTGCTTCTCCTCCGGCTCGTGCTGCGCGCCGGGCGCCAGATACGACACGTGCGCCTCGCATCCGATGTCGGTCGGCAGCATGCCGTGAAAAAAGCTGTGCCCCTTGCGCCCCGTGAATTCTGCAGGCGGCGTGAACCCCGGATACACGCCGGTCTCAATTGGATTCCCCGCAGCAGCAGACGCTGAACTCGGCGAGGTTTGCGCCAGTCCGTTGGGTTCGGCAAGCGCCGGCCATCCGGCGGCCAGCGCAGGAATCATTGCGGCAAAACGGCGGCGATTCATCGGCAATTCCTCCATGTCGAGCCTTGCAATTTGTCTCCTCCGGCCACGCTGAGAATCCAGAGGCTCACACCGAACAGCTGGCAGCTACCCGCGCCTTCCCAGCAGCCTCCCCATCACGCGCGCGTTCCCGATTCCCAGCCACTGCGTGATGCCCAGGTACAGCGCCGCGTAAGGTATCAGCACACACGGCCCCACCAGCAGTGCGCGATGCGGCCAGGCAGCCGGAATCGGCAGCACCCGCTTGATCCAAAATCCAGCCGCTGCGCACAGAATCGCCACCAGCCACAGCTTGGCGATCCGTGATGCCTCGGACTCCACAGCCCCGATTTTTCGATGCATCGCCCGGCGCAGCAGCAGGAATTCCACCCACCCCGCAATGCCCGCCGACACGGTCAGCCCCGCCGTCCCCCAGCGCTGATCGATGCCCAGCAGGCGCGGCAGTGGCAGCGCACACAGATAGCCGAGTCCCAAAGTGAGAGCCACGCGCACCACCGCGAAATTCAGCGGCGTCCGCGTATCCCGCAGCGCGTAGAACGCCGACGAATAGAGCCGTCCCGACGTCGATGCCAGCAGCCCCACCGATGCCCCCGCCAGCACCGCCCACACAAACAGCACATCGGAATGGCCGAAATGCCCGGTGCGGTAGATCGTTGCCACGATCACATCGCCCAAAATCACGAACCCCACCGCCGACGGAATCACGAAGAACGCAATCTGCGCCAGCCCCGCTTTCAGTCGCCCTCGCAGCGCCTTCGCAATCTCTTCCTGACTCCCCAGCTCGCTCGACATGGCCGGAAGCTCCGCCGCCGAGACGGCCATCCCGAACAAACTCACCGGCAGGGTGTACAGCGTCTGCGCATAGGCCAGCGCAGCGACGGCTCCGGTTCCCAGAAAGCTGCCCAGCCACGAATCGACATACGCGCTGATCTGCACCACGCCGCGGCTGAGAAAGACCGGGAAAAAATTCTTCGTCACCGTCGCGACGTGCAGTCCGCCAAAGTCCAGGCGCGGGCGCAGCGGCCACAGAAAACGCAGCACCGCGGGCACCTGTACCAGGAATTGCAACCCGCTCCCCACCACCGATCCAATCGCCAGCAGCACGGCCAGCCGGGTTTGCCCGTGATGTCGCCCGGCCCACAGCAGCGTCGTGATCATCGCCAGGTTCCACACCACCGGCGCGGAATACGACAGGAGAAATTTTCGGTGGCTGTTCAGAATTCCCAGACACCACGCCGACAGCACCAGCAGCGCCGCCCCAGGGAACAGAATCTGCACCAGCTCGATCGTCAGCTGCCGCTTCGGGCCGTGAAACCCCGGTGCGATCAGGTCGATCAGCCAGGGGGTCGCCAGCACTCCCAACGCCACCAGCGCCGCCGTGATCAGCACCAGCAGCGCAAACACGGCTTCCGCCAGTTGCGATGCTTCCTCGTGCCGTTCCTCGGCGCGCAGCCGCGCGTAGACCGGAATGAACGACGCCGAAAGCACGCCCTCGCCGAACAGGTTTTGCAGGATGTTCGGAATGCGGAACGCCGCGCGAAACGCATCTGCCGCATCTGAGGCGCCAAAATAGTGGGCGAAGACGCGGTCCCGTACCAGCCCCACCAGGCGGCTGCACAGAATGCCCGTCGCAACGGCGACCGCATGTCCGCGCGAGGCGCCCTGTTTTTTTGCGGGAGCAGGCGGCTTGGGTGATGGTTCGGCCGGAGAGGAAGTCATCGAACGCGATGGCTCGATTCTACAGATCAACCTGCCTCGCTCACCCTGTAGACTGCTGGTGCGCCGCAAGGCGCGTCCGTTTGGGACGGACCGTTCATGGAGAATTTTCGGCTGAAGGTCTTTCGCACCGTGGCTGAGGAAGCCAGTTTCCGCCGCGCCGCTGAACGCCTTCACCTGAGCCAGCCCGCCGTCAGCCAGCAGATTCGCGCCCTCGAAGAAGAACTGGGCGCCACGCTCTTCGACCGCGGCAAAGGCCGCATCCATCTCACCGATGCAGGCGCTGTCCTCCTCCGCTACGCGCGCAGGGGTGCGCGCCTCGCTGCTGAAGCTCGCGCCGCCCTCGACACGCTGCGCGGTGAAACCACCGGCACCCTCCGCATCGGCGCTTCCATGACGGTCACGCAGTACATCCTGCCCCGCATGCTCGGCGCCTTCCTCGAACAGCATCCGCGCATCGCGCCCGCCGTCACCAGCGGCAA
>Ga0335072_10003706_pt1 | contig 22911 bp, 24 predicted proteins | sample Lox_Sample_21_FD_206725 | JGI IMG/M metagenome (GOLD analysis project Ga0335072, IMG submission 206725) | Soil microbial communities from Loxahatchee National Wildlife Refuge, Florida, United States - Lox_Sample_2.1 | ecosystem: Environmental > Terrestrial > Soil > Wetlands | place: USA...
CGGTGTCCGCAACACGCTGAATTGACGTGACCATCTGATCGATCGAAGCGGAGGTTTCGGAAACGCTGGAGGCCTGGACCTGAGTATTTTTTACGACGTTCTGCACGTTGACGCTCATTTCGTGCATCGTGGAGGTGACTTCGTCGATGGCGGAAGCGGCCTGGACGCTGACTTTTGCCGATTCGTCCGATGCGCCGGCCATCTGGCTGGCGCCGCTGGCCACCTGCGATGCGCTATCGCGGACCTGGCGTACGAGGTCACGGAGGCCCTGCGTCATTTGAGCGAAGGCGCGGGCCATAGTGTCGCGCTGGGAGCGGGGCTTCACGGCGACGGCGAGTTGGCCGCTGGCGATGGCGGAGGAAACAGAGGCCATCTCGCGCAAATGTATGATCATTTTGTTGAAGTTTTCGGCTAAGACGCCTACTTCGTCATCGCGGCGAATATCGATGGATTGATCGAGGTCGCCGCTTTCACCGATGCGATGAGCGACGTCGATCAAGTGGTTGAGCGGGTCGGTGATCGATTTAGCCGTGCGGAAGGCGATGAAGCCTCCGATGAGAGCGGCGAGAAGCGTGCCGCAAATGGTGAGAGCTGCGTTCCACGTGGTGGCGGAGCTGGATGAGTCGCTGGTCTGAATTTCGTCTTGCTCGACGTCCTGGCTGGCATTGTCGAGCAAGTTCGCGGATTTGTTCGTCCAGGAATAAGGATCGTGCTGGAGGTAATAGACCTGCAGATCGGAGACGGTGGTGTTGCCGGCATCGACCTGGTGGCGCTTTGCGATCATGGGCTTGGCGAAATTTTCAGCCCAGTTGTCCTCGTTATCGTCGACATCGCTCAAAGTGCTGCGCAGGCCGCCGCTGGTTGCCTTTGTTTCCGCGTCTTTGAGCAATTGCTGAACATCATTGATGCCTTTATTTGTCTTGTCTTCGTCGCGGGAATCTCCGCTGAGCAGAAAGCTGCCGAGCGAGAGCCGGTTTTGCATGACCTGATAGCGAACGGCATCGATGGCCTTAACTTCTTGCGTCGCCTTATCCGCAGCGGAGTGCGTGCTGTATTGGCGGACCACGGTGATTACGTTGACGACGAGCAAGATCAACATAATGACCAGAATGGCGCCGAACCCCTGATAGAGCCTCCTGCCGATCGTCATGATGAAACTCCTCTGCTTGTGCCCGAATGTTTTGAGGTGTGAAATTCCCCCGCCCAGCAAGCGCCGATTTTTGCGACGGGCGCTGAACCGCTACGTCAGTTGTCACCGTCAAATTCGAATTCGATGATTTCGGTCGTGTCCGCCGGACCGGCTTCGAAACGCCATTTCTGGAGCGCTTCGACTGCGGCGTTGACGAGAACCGGACTGCCACCGACGACTTTCGTGCCCGAGACATGACCGTCCGCCGCGATGGTGGCTTCGATCTTTACTTTGCCTGTGATGTGAGCTGACCGGGCTATATCGGGATACGCGGGAACAACTTTGGAGCGCACCTTGCGGCCGTTGGAATCAGCTGAAACGTTTTGAGCTCGCGCCACATAAGGCGCTGCGCACGCTCCACCCACGAAGAGCGCAAGGAGCCAGGCGGTCAACTTCAGTTGTCGCTTCATTGAAAGGGCCCTTTCTGCATGGAAATACAGCTCGGAAAGTGCAATGGGGATGCCAAGGGATTGCAGCGCGCGTCGCGGGGAGCGAAGAAGTAATAAGAGCGGTAAGTTGCTGATAATCGGCGACTTGCCGTTGTCAGCAAAAATACCTAGGAGCGATTTCCCTCGCTGGCCTCAGTCTCACGGCAAGCAGGCGGGCGGCGTTCGTGTCTCATGGTGAGACGGGCGCGGCGCGTGTCAGATTCGGCAACTGCGGGCTGCTGATGCGTTGACTCAAAATGAGATTTCAAAGTAGCGTGGTGGAGCTAGGCGAGCGCGCGCTACCCCAACCTCTATGCGTGCATTGAGACAGCTGTGGACGATCTTGCCGCGCCTCAAACGAGCGTTTGGGGCAATCCTTACATATTTCACTGGGGAAATGCGGGAGCCGGTGGCCGTGCGAGCCGTCGCAATCAGGAAATTTTGGCGATGAGCGACGAGAGGAAGCTGCATCTGCTGGTCGTCGACGACGAAGAGAGCATTCGCCGGCTTTGCGTCACGGTCGGGCAGAGCATGGGATTTGCCTGCTCAGAAGCGGAATCGGCGGAGGCGGCTCTCGAGCAGATCGAGACGTTGCCCGCGGATATTGTTCTCACCGATCTCAAACTTCCGAACCTTTGCGGCACCGATCTGCTGCGAAAAGCGAAAGAGCTGCTGCCGCGGTCTGAAATCGCGATCATGACCGGGCACGGTTCGATCGAGTCGGCGGTGGAAGCGATGCGGCACGGAGCTTACGATTACATCGAAAAGCCGTTTCGCGTCGAGAAATTGCGACAGCTGATGCAGCGGATGGCGGAGAAGGTGCGGCTGGTGGCGGAAAATCACTTTTTGCGCGAGCGCGTAGAAACGGAAGCGCGTCTCGACGGGATTATTGGAACGTCGACGAAGATACAAGATGTGTTGCGGATGGTCTCGCGACTGAAGGATGGGCGCACGCCGGTGCTAATCACGGGCGAGAGCGGCACGGGCAAAGAGCTGGTGGCGCGCGCTATCCATTTTCGCGGGCCGCTGGCCGAGATGCCTTTTGTGGCTGTGGATTGCGGTGCTTTGGTTCCGACGTTGATGGAAAGCGAGCTTTTCGGCCATGAAAAGGGGGCGTTCACGGGCGCATTGAAGGCCAAGCCTGGTCTTTTCCAGTCCGCGAATGGGGGCTCGATTTTTCTGGATGAAATCGGCGAGCTGCCGCTGGAGATGCAAGCCAAGCTGCTGCGCGTGCTGCAGGAAAAGGAAGTACGGCCGGTCGGAAGCAATTCGAAGACTTCGGTTGCGGTGAGGGTGATAGCGGCGACGAACCGAGATTTAGAAGCCGCTTATCGCGCAGGCACTTTCCGCAAGGACCTTTATTTCCGGCTGAACGTCGTAACGATCCACTTGCCGAGCTTGCGGGAACGGCGATCGGACATTCCGCAACTGGTTCACTGCTTTCTGGAGCGATACGCGCCTGGCGAGAACATACAAGTGACTGCCTCAGCCATGAAGTCGCTGCTGAACTACGACTGGCCGGGAAATGTGCGGGAACTCGAGAATTGCATCGCGCGCGCGGTCGCGCTGGGCGACCGGCGGACGATCGATGCCGCGGACTTGCCGCCTTCGCTTCAAGACGCAGAGGCGAATGATGAGAGCCGGCCCGCGGAGCCAAGCTCGACTACGGCACTCGCCGAACTCGAGAGGATGACGATCCTGCGCGTCTTCGAACAGGCCGGAGGAGACAAAAGACTCGCGGGCAAGATGCTTGGTATCAGCCGCGCGACTCTTTACCGGAAACTCAAGCTGTATAAAATCGGCATCCGGCATTCGACTGAGGAGCTGCTCGAAACTGCAGCCGCCGCAAAATGAGACGACGATCTGATCCAAAGCCTTGAGGACTCGGCTTGGGTTTGAGATTTATATGTTTCAGCCTGAGACACCTTCCCTCGCGCACCGAGCGCGACGGTACTAATCGCGCAGATTTAAAAGACTTAGCCGGCCATCGTTTCGTCCCGCTTTTGGTCATCTTCTTGCAATCTTCGAAAGGGGCACCCGTTTGTCCGTTGGGGATTCGCAGTTTCTCATTCCAGCGTCGTAGAAACGGCTGTTTCGGACGATGAGAGGGTTAAGGCCATCGTGAGTCGGAAGGCTTCAAGGGAAACGTACGCGGACGAAGCCACGTGCGTCGAGAAACTAGCGTTGCTCTTTCCAAGCGCTTCCCCGGTGCGGATACCAGTCCGGGTGACCGCGCTTGGCGCCCATCGGCGACGATTGCAGGAGCAAACGACGATTGAATTCGGGACGGCCCACGAGGTGCTTTTTTCCTCGACGCTGCCGCTTGAGTTCGAAGATCGTTTGCGCGTGGCCAACTCGGATGGCTCGCTCGACGCCTATGCGACCGTGATTGCTGTCCGGTACGACGCAGGACAGAAGGCGGTAGCCGCGCGATTTGCGGGAGAGGTCGGAAACTGGATCATCAAGCCATGAACTCAAGAACACCCAACACAGCCACACTGACACCTACAGAAGTGAAGAGCAACGCGCCAAAACCGGGCGTAGCGCTCGATCCTCCTTCGCTGTGGAAGGAGGCTTTGCTTGTCTATCCACTTTATGCTGCGCTAGCGGCGCAGTTTGATCTCGTGCCCTCGCCGTATTCGGGGGGTGAACTACCGCCGGCAAGGCCGACACGGCAGGTGTTCGACCGGCACGTCGAGTGGATGAACGCAATCGACTCGAAGGTGCTTGCCTATCAGATTCGGCAACTGCCACCGGAAACGCTGAACGCAAGCGAGCAGGCTCTGCGGGCGTTTATTCTGCGCGAACTGCGCAAACCGGATAAAAGCACGGCCGATCGGGACAAGGTTGATTTGCTCCTCGTGCAGTACTTCGCGCTATGCGCGCCCGAAGAGCTCTATCGCAACCCGATTACTCTGGTGGATGTGGCGCGGGTGCTCTCGCCGGTGCTGCCCGAGGCCGATCCAACTCCATTGGAATGGTGCGGTCCGCTCGATGAAATATTGGAGAAGCTTTCTCATTGCCGCAGCCTGCGCGACCTGCTCGAACACGGATTGCTGGAGCAAGGACGCCTTCTGAAGGATTCCGCAGGTTGCATGTTCTATGATCCGGCGGCACTGGTCGCGTTTTGCCGATTTAACTTCGTATTGCGGCGGACCTTTATCTACCTGCTGCACGCGGATTTGGCCGCGGTGAAGGAGGCAGTGGGCGCGCTCGAGGCGCGAGGCATCAAGACCGCCGACTGCCGCCGCGCCGGATTCTCAGCGGCCGAAACCATGTCGCATTTGCGGCAGTTCTGCGAAAACTGGCGGCAGCCGTTCCAAAAAGACTATACCGAGAGCTCGGTGACGCACGCGTTCGAGCAGTTGCTGGCGTTGCGCGCCGATCTCGAAGAGGTATTGGCACGGCGCGCATCTCCCGTGAAGGCCACAACTCCGGCAGGAGGGCCCGCCAAGACTCAAAAGAAGGTCGACCCCGAGGCTTGGGAACAGATGATGCAGGCGAGCGCCGCATCTGTGCAGGATGAACCTGTCCGGACGAAAAGCGAAGACGAGCACGCCGAGCCTGTCAAAAAAGCAACGCCAGCGCCCCAGATGACCTCGGCCAAAGCGACCGCTCCTCCCGCCGCTGCGCCGGCGGAAGCGGCGATGGACGCGGATAAGTGCCTGGAGTCGATTTGGGAACAGCTTATTGCTGCGCCACCTTCGCGCGGCCGGTCAATGTCGACCGTGGTTTTGAAAGATACAAAGGTTCTGCTTTCCTCCTGGGAAGTCGCCGCGTTCGTCACAGAAAAAGGACAGGAGGCTGAAGACCTGCGGCGCGCCGTGGTGGCGCGCGCGCTGCTTTCGCTGGGGACGGAAGAGAGGAAGAGATCCGGCGACCAAGCAGCGTTATCGGCTGCTATCGAGCTGGCGCGAGGTGAATTTTCCTACTTCCAAGGCCGCGTAGAACAAGCTAAACGCAGCAAGAACACGGAAGCCGCAGTGAACCTGGGCATCAGCACGAAACGGCTGCTCTCGTTCATCGAAGAAGCGGAAAAGTTGCAGTCGTGAACGGCAAACGATGACTCTCGAGCCATTGCATTGCGCGAGCGTGCTCATTGTCTCCGACGATTCGGAGTTCACACGAGCAATAACGGCGCGGTGGCAGACGGAACCGCACGCGCCAGGCATTACCGTAGCGACAAGCGACGTCTGGCAGCCTTCGATCGTTTTTGGGTATAACCTAGTGATCTCCGGACCGGTTCGAGACGGAAAATCGGAGAGCATTCTCTCTCAGTTGCACGGCTCAGCAACCATAGCAGTCGTCCACTCAACCGAGCTTGAGAGCGACGCCCCCTTTCTGCAGGCCAAGTATCCCCAATTGCTAATCGTTCCGCGGCAAGACGGCTGGATCAACACGTTGATTCTGGTTTCGAACGAAGCGCTGAGGCGAGTGGAAGCGGTGGCGAGATCGCAGCGTGCGGAAAAGCTGGCGCTCGAAAATCAGCAAGACGCGACGCTGGGGCGCTACATGCTCGAGATGCGGCCAGGGATCAACAACGCGCTCACATCAGTGCTGGGAAATGCAGATCTGCTGATGCTCGATGCCGACCGCTGGGTACCGGAAAGCCGGGAACAGATTCGCGCCATTCACACGATGGCGCTGCGGCTTCACCAGGCGATGCAGCGATTCTCATCGCTCGCCGCGGAGATGCGAGCCGGTGAGAACGAGTCTCAGGATGAGACGAAGGGGGCACCACAGCGCGTTGCGGTACGGGCGTGAGAAGGATGCGACCGATGCAAGCCTAGTGGCTTCAGCAGCTTACGAATACGTCGCAAAACGCGAATCTCTCACTGGCGTGGCTGCGGATTTGCATTTGTTTCGTTGGACAAGCAGGCGGAGGTGCGGTTGTGCTGAAGAAGGTGCTGGTCATAGACGACTCACAGGCAGAAATACGGCTCCTGCAGTCGATGCTGCAAGAAGCCGGTTTTCATTCTGTGGCGATTTCGGATCCGACGAAAACGGAAGAGGCGATCGAAGCCGAGCGGCCCAGCGTGATTTTACTGGACGTGGTGATGCCCCAGCGCAACGGATTCCAAGTTTGCCGCGACCTGAAGAGCCAGGAATCATACGCGGATATCCCCGTGATCCTTGTGACCTCCAAATCGGCGCCCAGCGACCGCTATTGGGGAGAGCAGCAAGGCGCAAATGGTTTTGTTGCGAAACCTTTTACGCCCGATGAATTGCTGAGCGCCGTGAAGAGGTTTGCGTGATGGCGGATTCGCTGCAGAGCCGAGCGCTTTTGCCTGGGCCGATGTACGGCCTCGAGGCCGGCGAATTCCTCGAGAGCGAGTCGCCCTTTGAAGAATCGAAACCGGAGCGGCAGTACTGCGTATTTCGCGCCGGACGCGAACGATTCTGCCTTTCCGTGTTGGAAGTGGAAGAGGTGGTGGACTGGCCGATGGTGACGAAGATTCCGCTGGCACCGGCGTTTTTGATGGGCGTCTTCAATCTGCGCGGGACGATTGTTCCGTTGATGGACATCGCATTCACAGAAGGGCGGCGTCCCGGGCTTTTGCCGAAGCATGTGGTCGTAGCGGCGTTGAAAGGCGATGCGCAGCACGAGGATCTTCGCGTGGGCATCGCGGCAGATGAAGTGATAGGGACATTCTCGGCGTCGGAGGACACCTTGCTTGACCAGGCGCCAAATGACGTGCCGCACTGCCGCGGCATGCTGCGCCACGAGGATCGGCTCGCCTTGGTCGTCGACCTTCGGCGGCTGACGGACGTATTTCCGGCACCCATGATTTGAAAGTGTTCTGAGAAATTGACTTTAGGCCAGGCAAGCAAGCCGCAGGCGGCGCCCATGGCAGGCGCGAGCGGCCAGAAAGTCTTGGGAGGAAGTTATGAAGTCTCGTTTGAGTTCGACGGTTTGGATGCTGGCGCTGTGGATCGGCGCCGCAACTTTGGGAGTTCTTGGTCTCGCCTACCACGCCGGGAAAGTCTCCGGAGGAGCAGGATTAAGCGACGCCGCGTCGTTGCCTCCCGATGCGAGCGCTCCTTTACTTGGCGCCGCCGTGCTCGCGATCGCCGCTGCGCTTTCCGTGATCTGGGCATTGAGTCGGCGCGTGCTTAAGCCGATTGACGAGTTGGCAAAATTTTCCGAGCGCGTAGTGGCGGGAGATGTTCGCGCGCGCGCCGAAATCGCCGGCAATGACGAATTCGCCGCAATCGCCGAAAACTTCAATCGCAGCGTGGCCAAGGTGGCGCACGCCGTTTCGAACCAGCAGGCGCAGGATTCCCTGCAACGCAGCATCGCAGACTTGCTGAATACGATCAGCCAAGTGGCGCGAGGCGACCTGACGATTCGAGGCAAGGTGACGAACGACGCGCTTGGAAACGTGGTCGATTCCGTGAACTTCATGCTGGACAACTTCACGAAGGTGCTGGAGCGCGTCCGAAAAGCTGCCATCGACGTCAGCACGAGCGCCAACCAGATTCTTGAAGCCGCAGATGACATGACGGCAGGGGCCACGCAACAGGACCAGGAAATCACCAATACATCGTCAGCCGTGGAAGAGCTAACGGTTTCGATGAAACAGGTTTCCAACAACGCAGAGGCCAGCGCCGAAGCAGCGCGCCGTGCGCTTGATGCCGCCGAGCAGGGAAACCGCGCCGTGCGGGACACACTCGAAGGGATGCAGCGAATCCGAGCATCCGTGCAAGCGACCGCGAAAAAAATCAAATCGCTGGGCGACCGTTCATTGGAAATTTCGGAAATCATCAACGTGATTAACGACATCACCGAGCAGACGAACCTGCTCGCGCTGAACGCGGCCATCGAAGCGGCGCGCGCGGGCGATGCCGGACGCGGATTCGCGGTGGTTGCGGATGAGGTTCGCAAGCTGGCCGAACACTCCCGCAGCGCGACGAAAGACATCGCGGCCTTAATCAAGGCGATCCAGGCCGAAACGAACGAGGCGGTGGTGGTGATGGAAGACGGCACGCGTGAAGTGGAAGTGGGTGCAGGGCTGGCCGATCAGGCTGGCAAGGCGCTGGAAGCGATTTCGAGCGTGGTGCGTCAATCCGCCGAACTCGTTCAGGAGATTTCGCTCGCGTCGAAGCAGCAGGTGCGCGGCACGGAAGGCGTTGCGAACGCGATGCAGATCATTTCGGGCATCACGCGGCAAACGACAACGGGCGCGCGGCAAACGGCGTCGACGGTGGGCAACATGGTGAAGCTCTCCGAGCAGTTAAACGAAGCGCTTGCACAGTTCCGTTCCCAGGGGGCGCGATCGGCGGAACCGGCCGGCGTGCCCAACGTTAACGAGGATCTGCCGAGCGCGGTTCCCCTAGGGGCCCGCCGTTAGCGTAGCCGCTCGAAGCGCCTGCGCGTGACGTGCCGACCATGAAGAGTCAACCAGCCACGGACGCCCGGATCAGCGATGCCGATCTTTGCGAAATCCGCACGCTGATCGAGCAGCGGTCCGCTGTCCATCTGGATGAATCGCGCGAACGATTTTTGTCGGCGCGCGTTCGCGAGCATGCCGCCGAGAAATCACTTCGAACCGGGGCCGAGCTGTTGCACCACATTCGAGCCTCGGCGGCGGAATACGAGGCGCTTCTGGAGCGTGTCTTGACTCAAGAGACGTCCTTCTTCCGATATCCAGCCGTTTACGAAGCGATGGGAAAGACGATTTTGCCGGGAATCCAGGAACGGAAATTCTGGCAGAGCCCGCGGACGCTGCGAATTTGGAGCGCCGGTTGTTCGACGGGAGAAGAACCGTATTCGATTGCGATCACGCTGTGCGATTCGCTGAAGTTCGCAGAGGCATGGGAGATCGAGATTCTCGCCACGGACATCAGCCGGCGAGCGCTTCGGCACGCCGAAAAGGGAGCGTATTCGAAGCGCAGCCTGCAGGAGCTTTCGCTGCGGCAGCTGGAGACGCATTTTACGCCTGCCAAGCACGGGTTCCACGTGAGACCGCGGATCCGGCGAATGATTTCGTTTGCGCAGATGAATCTGGCGGAGCCGATGTACGTGGGCAAGATGGACTGCATCTTTTGCATGAACGTGCTGATGTATTTCACGGAACAGCGGCGGCGCGCGATCCTGCAAGGTTTTTATGAAGCGCTCGAGCCGGGCGGTTACCTGATGCTCGGGCACTCGGAGACGCTGACGCATACTGCGATCAATTTTGAAGCGGTCACTTTTGGCGATTGCCGGTTGTACCGCAGACCCGCCAGTACGGAAAGCGGCCGCGCAGTCGCCGTGGCGGAGGGCCGTCTGTGAGCGCCCCGGACAAAGAAAGCCTGGAAATATTCCTGCAGGAGGCTTCGGACCATCTGCAATATCTGAGGGAGTATTCCGGGCTTTTGCAGGAGCCGCAGGCCAAAACCGAGGATCTGCAACGGCTTTACATCGCTGCCCACACTCTCACCGGTACGTCCGCCAGCTATGGATTTCTTCATTTTTCGGAAATCGCCGGCAAAATGGCGCACATTTTTCAATACGCGGTGAACGCCGCTCTCACGCCGGAAATGTATGGGCCTCTGACCGAGTTCGTCTCCGACGCGATCTCTGTGCTCGAATTCGACCTGCTGCAGATCAGCTCGATAGGAACGGAGACGGTTGAGGATCTTGCCGCGTTTAAGCAGCGCTATGCGTTCGCATTTCCCGCGGCGGCGAGCGCCGAACCTGCCGCGGAAACGGAACCGCGCGCGGAGCCCATTCCCGCCGTCTTCGCTCCCGAGTCATTTGCGGACCGCCTGCCGGAAGACGGCGAAGTGCCGGACGAGGTGCTCGAATTTTTCATCCCCGAAGCCGAAGAGCACTTGCAGATTGTGACGGAGTGCCTGCTGGCCCTGGAAGGCAATCCTAACGAGGAGGACATCAACCGGCTGTTCCGGTCGATGCACACGATTAAGGGATCGGCCGCGCAGGTAGGTTTGCACCGCATGTCTGCCGTGGCGCACCGGATCGAGGACCTGATCGGGCGGCTCCGCGACGGCGTGTTGAAACCGGGCGGAGATTTCGTCGATATCTGCTTGCAGTCGGTGGATCTGCTCAAGAAATTCCTGCATCGGCAATGGCCGACCGAGGCGCAGATGGCCGCGGCCGTCGATCCGCTGCTCGCACGAATCGCCGCGATGGCGCCGGAGGAATTTGAAGAGAGTATTTCGGAGCCGGTGGCGACGGATGGCGAGGCGTCGCAAGAAACCGAGCGTCACGCCACAACAACTCGCGCGACGAATACGGCATTGCCGCCGTCGAAATCCGTCCGCATTTCGCTCGAACGGCTCGATCGCATGATGAATGCGGTGGGCGAACTCGTAATCAACCGCACGCGGATGCTCGGCCGGCTGACCGAGCTTTCGAAGCTCGTGGAAGTCCTGAATTTCTCGAAGGCGCGACTATCCGGAAAAATTTCTGATTTCCAGGAGAAACACGAGTTCAGCAGGTTGAGCGGCACGCTTTTTCCGGGCAGCCAGGCGCCACAGAGAGACACGTTCCGCGAACATTTCGGATCGCTCGCTCCGGTCACTTCGAACGAACTGATGGAATTCAGCGAACTTGAAATGGATCGCTACGACGACGTGAACATCCTTTCGCGGTCGCTTACCGAAATCTCGGCGGACGTCACGGAAGTCTTGACGCAGCTCGAGAGCTTCATGAGCCGGGTCGAGAGCGACATCGATGATTTCACGAAACTGACTCACCATTTACAGGATGAAATCACAGCGGCGCGCATGATTCCGGTCGGCAACCTCTACACGCGGCTTTCGCGCACCGTTCGCGACGCGGCAAAAGAAAGCGGCAAGCCGGTGGAGCTGGTTCTGGAGGGCGCTGAGACTGAGCTCGACAACAACATCATCCAGCACATTTCAGACCCGCTGATTCACCTGGCTCGAAACGCCGTCGCGCATGGGTTGGAGGACAGCGAAAGCCGCCTTCTCGCCGGTAAGCCGGAAAAAGGACACATTACAATACGCGCCTACCATCGCGGCAATCATATTTTCATTGAGGTAGAAGACGACGGCCGCGGAATCGACAACGCGCGCGTCCGCGAGGCGGTGGTCGATTCAGGGCTCCTTTCCTCGGTTACCGCGGCGGAACTATCGGAACGCGAACTGCGTGAGTTTCTTTTCCGCCCGGGATTTTCGACGGCGTCCGCAACTTCCGAGCTCGCTGGGCGGGGCGTGGGCCTGGATGTGGTGCGGTCGAATGTCCATGCGCTGAATGGAGAGATCGAAGTTCATTCCGAAGCGGGGCGCGGCGCGTGCTTCACCGTAAAGGTACCACTGACACTGATCATTTCGCAGGCGCTCTTCGTTCGCTGCGGTTCCTCGACTTTTGCGTTTCCACTCGCGGTCGTCGAAGAAATCCGCAGGCTGCGCCCCTCAGAGATCGAAGAGGTGGGCGGAAAGCTTCTGACGCGCGTGCGCGACGTGATCACGGAAGTGATACGGCTTGATCGCCACTTGGCGTTGCCGGCGCTCGAGCCACTCAACGGGTATTTTCACATGGTGATCGCCCGCGTGGGCGGCAAGCAGATTGGCGTAGTCGTCGAAGAAGTTCTCGGGAAGGATGAAATCGTCATCAAGAATCTGGGCGATTATCTGCGTCGCGTTAAGCTTTTCCCCGGAACCACGATTGCACCAGACGGAAGCCTGATTCTTCTGATCGATCTCAATCGGCTCGCGTCGCTGGGCGAAGTGGAACAGCATGCGCAAGTCACGGCCGCTGCGGCGCGCGTTTTCGCGCCGGGGGCGGAAGCGGTTGCTGCGGGAAGCATTCCGAGCGAGGCTGTCGATCCAATCAGCAACGATCGTGTGATCGTTGTCGCCGACGATTCGATCAGCGTTCGCAAATTTGTGGGCCGGATGCTGGCCAAGGCCGGATATCGTGTGAAACTCGCGTCTGACGGGCTCGAAGCTTCCGAAGTTGTAGCCCAGACAGGTTGCCACCTGCTGATAACCGACCTCGAAATGCCGCGCATGAACGGCTACGAACTGATGGCGCATCTCCGCCAAGATCCAGCGACGCGGAAGATTCCGGTCCTCGTCGTGACGTCACGCGCCGGGGCGAAACATCGAGACCGCGCAATAAAGGAAGGCGCGTCGGGGTTCCTGACGAAACCCGTACAGGAAGATCAATTGCTTTCGGCAGTCGAAGAGTTGCTCGGCCCCGATCGCGAGAGTGGCCACGCGGCAGACCGAACAGGGGCAGTGCTTTTGCGGCAGAACTGATATGGCGACGACTTCAGCGCAGGAAAAAAAGATCCGGGTGCTGATTGTGGATGATTCGGCATTCATGTGCCGCATCCTGCGCGATATTATCAGCGCCGATCCTGTGCTCGAGGTTGCCGGGCAAGGCCGCGACGGACGCGATGCCGTGGCCATGGCCGAATCGCTGAAGCCTGACGTCATCACGATGGACATCAACATGCCGCACGTGGACGGATTGCAGGCAACCGAACTGATTATGTCGCAGCACCCGCGGCCGATTGTGATTGTCAGCTCCGAATCGCGTGACGGAGCGGCGAGCACACTTCGTGCGCTGGAACTCGGCGCGATAGATTTCGTGCCGAAGCCTTCGAGCGGCATCGACCTCGACATGCGTTCAGTCCGGGACGAGCTAACGCGAAAGCTGAAGCTCGCGGCGAAGGTGCGTGTGGTGAGGACGGCGACGCGTTCAAAGATTGGCTCGGCAACGGCTTTGCCGGTCAGAAGCAGCAGCGCGCAAATAGGCGCTTCGCAAGGCGGCGGCAAAGCACCGATCGTGGTGATCGCGGCCTCGACGGGCGGACCCGCTGCCGTGACTCAACTCGTGGGAGGGCTCCCCAAGGACCTACCGGCGGTCGTCATTCTGGTTTTGCACATGCCCGCTGCGTTCACAACTCAATTCACGGCGCAGCTAGCCGAGGTCTCCCTGCTGCCTGTGAAAGAAGCGGCGGGAAATGAGACTGCGCAGCCCGGAGTAATCTATGTATGTCCTGGCTCGTCGCACCTGCGAATGTCGGCGCAGGGAAAAATCCTTCTCGATGAGGGGCCGCGGATCGAAGGCTACCGGCCATGCGCCGACGTGGCGTTTGAAAGCATTGCGTCGTACGCGCGGGGTCTCGCCGTTGGCGTAGTGTTGACGGGCATGGGAAATGATGCGGCCAAAGGGGCCGTCGATCTGAAATCCAAGGGCGGGTATGTGTTCGCGCAGGACGAAGCTACTTCGATGATTTTTGGGATGCCAGCGGAGGCGATCAAAGCGGGCGCCGTGGACGAGGTTTTGCCGCTGGGCGATATCGGCGCGGCGATCGAGAAGCGCGTCTCGAAGCTTTCCCGGCTGTCACTGGTTGGTGCGCGATGAAAATTGCGTCTCTAGACGCTCCGCGACCGCGGCAATTCCGCGCCGTTGAGCCTGTGATTTTGTTTGCGGTGTCGCGGCAGCCCTTTGCTATCGCGGCTGATGCGGTGCAGGAGATTCGAAGCACGGACAGCATTGCAGGCGCGGCGGCTGAATTTCATTCAGCGGAGGTGCCGAAGGTCCGGCACACCTTTGAGCGAGGCCATCGGCAATATTACGTGGTCAACGCTTGCACGCATTTCGGGCTGCGGGTTTCGCGTCCGACGCTGGTCTTAATCCTGCGGCAATTACGGGCTGCGGTTTTGGTTGACCGGATCGAGCGCATGACCGAGCTTTCAGGCATTTGCGATTTGCCGCGAGCATTTTGCGGCGAGGAAAGGCGCTGGTACCGGGGTCTTGCGTATTTGGACGACCACGTGATTCCGGTCTGCGACCCGCGCGGGTTTTTGACGGCTGAAGAGTTCCGGCTACTCGACAACGATGCGGCGGGCGCGATGCGCGGAGAATTGCAAGGGGTTGCGTCGAAATGAGGATGGACGAGAGCAGGCAGGGAGATTCATTCGTTCTGCTGCAACTGGCCGAACAGCGGTATGCACTGCCGGCCGATCTTGTGGCTGAGCTGGCACCTCCAGTGCGGCTGCATTCTTTTCCGCATACGTCACCTTTGCTGGCGGGCGTGATCGTGCGGCGCGGGAAGATTTTGCCTGTATACGACGCGGCGCGGGCACTTTACGGCAAGAGTTCGCTCAACCATCGGTTTTATCTGGTTGCACGGCGGCAGTTCGGTAGAGCGTCCGAGATGAGCGCGATCCCGGTTGATGGGGAATGTGAGTTGGTCACCGGCGAAATGAATCCGGCGGATGCGGGCGCGCCACCATACATCCGTGGAGAAATTGTCGCCGGAGATGAGACTGTGGGCGTGCTGGACCTCGAGGCTCTGATTGATTCGCTGCCGGAAAGCGATGCTGCTGGCGAGCCGGAGGTTCGGCCATGAACCTTCCGACGAGCTTGCCGCGAGTGCTCCTGATCGATAGCAATGTCTATTTCTCAAAGCGCCTCTGCGATGCTCTCAAGCACGAGGGGTTCGATGTCGTCACGAGCGCGCAGGCTTCCTACGCGCTGACCATGCTCGAGTGGAATGCGCCGACGGCTATCCTATGCGCCACGAATTTGCGGGAAATGGGCGCGCACGAAATGGCGCCGATTTTGCGCGCCGATCCGAAGACTGCGAGCATTCCGCTGATTGCCATCGGGTCGGGGGGCGACCAGGCGCTCCTGGAAGCTTACCGGTCCGGGTGCGACGACTATGTGGACCGCCGGAGACCGCCCGCCGACATCGCTACTCACGTCCGCAGCTTCCTGGTGAGCCGCCATGAGGGGTTTCAACCGACGCAGATGCTTTCCAGCGCCGAAACGGACCTAAGCGGCAGCCTCTCGCACCTTGATCTGCCGGGTGTGATTCAGATGCTCGGGCAAGCGCACCAAACGGGCGCGTTGCACATCAATGCGGAAGATACGGACGGGATCATCTTTTTCGAGGGCGGCGAGCTGGTGCACGCCGAGTGCGGCATGCTTTTTGGCGATGAAGCGGTGACACAGATCGTGAAGGCGTGCCACGGGACCGTTAAGGGAGTCTACAAATTTGTTTACGGCGCCACGGCGGCCCAACGAACGGTGCTGCGTTCGGCGACCGACCTTTTGCTCGACGCTATGCGGGAGTTCGACGAAGACCAGCGCGACGAGACAGAAAAGGAGCACGCATGAGCGACTCCGCAACGTTAACAGCGGCGCGCGTTCCCACGGTTTACTTCATCGATGATAGCGCCACCATGCGCGAAGTGATGAAAATCGCCTTCCGCAAGGAAAACGTGCAGGTGATCACATGCCCTGACGCCGCAACAGCGTTAGCACAGTTCTCGGAAGCGGCGCCCGATGCCGTCATCACAGACGTGATCATGCCGGACAAGGACGGGTACGAAGTTTGCGACTTCATCAAGAACCACGAGCAGTTCGGGAAGACTCCGGTGATCCTGATGTCCGGCGTGGTGAACAAGACCGTGGCGGAAAAGGCGATGTCGGTGAAAGCCGACGAGCTGATTCGGAAACCTTTTCATCCGCAGGACCTGATCGGCCGTGTGAAGGGCCTGCTTGCGGCAAAGTTTCCCGCAGCAGCAATCCTAGCGGTGAATCCATCGAAGAGTGCGCCAGTTGCGGCTCCGGCTGCTTCGGCTCACGCGCTGACCAATTTTTTCGGAGCGCCTCCGGCGGCCGAGGGGCGGCCTGTCGTGCCGGCGGCAAGCGGAGGCGTCCGAACTGGGGCACCCGTTTCCTTTGCACCCGCGCCTAATCCGATGGTGCAACGACCCGCGAACGCTGTGCCAGGAACCTCGGCGGCAGAGGTTCAAAAGCTACGAAACGAGATTCGACGACTGGAATTGCTCGTGAAAAAGCTGCAGGCTGAGCTGGAAGCGGAACACGAGTATTGCCGGTCGCTCGAAGCTCACGTCAAGACGCTGCAGGAGTAGAACGCCTTATTTCCGGGTTTTTGCCAGAAATTTCTTTATTTCCTTCAGGACACCTTCGAACATTTCTTCGGTCAATTTACCTGTGAAGGTATTTTGCTGGCTCGGGTGATAGGAAGCGAAGAGGTGCGGCAGGCCGCCCGAAAGCGCGTAACTGGCGCCGTGGCGGAACGGATATTGAGCATGGCTGGAGATTTCGCCGCGAGCTTTCAGAATGCCGAGATAAGCTCGCATCGCGATCGCTCCCAGAGCAAGAATTGCACGAGGGCGGATGATTTCGAGGTCCGGCTGGAAGTACGGGCGACAGTTGACCAACTCGCTCGGCAGAGGCTTGTTAGCGGGCGGCGCGCAGCGAAGTGTTGCGCTGATGTAGGCGTTTTTCAGGGTGAGGCCATCTCCGCGACGCTCGGAGTTCGGCTGATTCGCGAAACCAGTACGATACAGGGCATGATAGAGAAAATCGCCGGAACGGTCGCCGGTGAACATGCGACCGGTGCGGTTGGCGCCGTGAGCGGCCGGCGCGAGACCGACGATCAATAGCTCGGCATGAGGGTCGCCAAAACCCGGGACAGGCTTGCCCCAGTAGTCCCAATCCATGAAGGCGCGGCGCTTTTCCCTCGCGACCTGCTCGCGATAGGCAACGAGTCGGGGGCACTTGCGGCAGGCAATGATTTCCTTATTTAATCCGTCGAGTTTTGAAGGAGCCGAGCCCACAACGGCTTCATCCTTTTTCTTCAACCAGCTAACCCGCTTTCAACAGGTCCCCCGTCAGAACGTCCGCACCAACGGTTCGGCCAGTCGGCAGATAGAGTTTCGGACCAAGACAGGCGAGATCATGTTCACCGGTGATCAGACCCCTTGCAACGAAAAGTTTCTTGACAGTCGATCGGTGCCGATCTATAGGTCTGCCATTGCAATCCCGAAAGATTGCTTCAAGGCTGGTTGATAGACGATCGTGACGTCTATTTTGGGCATCCCTGCGGAACGTCCGCTTCGCCCTCAAGCGGTCGGTTTGCACACGTTCAATCCGGAGGGCATACGCGCGAGTTCGGACTGGTTCTGCTGAAGTTTTCTTGCCGGCCACGCTTGTCCGCAGGGAGGGACGATGGTGTGGCTCCATTCATGTTGCGTTTCCAAACGAACGAATAGCCCGAGAATTAGCTCGTTGACGACCGCCTTTTCGGTCCCGATTCTCGTCGCACTTTTTGGCGCCGCACCGCTTTGCGCCCAACAATGCGCTGACTCGACGTCTTGCCATAGCGCAAATGGAGTTGGGGTGATCGCTGCGGACCAGCAACCCGGCGCAGATGGCTGCGCTCGGGTAAACGCCAGTTGGTCTGCTCTGCCAGCGACCGGTGGTGTTGTTGACGCTCGGTGGATCACGGCCACCCAGCCGTGCGCCTCCGATCCATTCGAGGAGGTAGCGAAAACTGGAGAGACGCTGCTCGGCGGCGCCACTTTCCAGACTTCGGCCACCTGGGTGCTAGGAGACAAATCGATCGTTCAGGGAATCGGCCGAGGTGATTCAGGATCGACGAACACTGTGATTCAAGCTGCGCCAAATCTTTCGGGCCCAGTGCTACAACTCGCTTCGAACAACAGTGCCTTCGAGGGGGTCCGTGCAAAGGATTTAACCATTGACTGCAACGCCAACCAGGCCGCAACCGGAGTGCTCAATAATGTTGCGCAGGAAGAAAGCGGACTTCGCCATGTTCTGATCGTAGGCTGCACAAAAATCGGGCTGGACATCGAAGACGGCTCGCAAAACAGCAGCTACGATGATATTGAGGTTCTCTCGGCCGGCTCGAGCAATTCCGCTCGGCCTGTGGTAGTGAACACAAGAGGACCGCTCCGGGGCGTTCACGGCCTAACGGTTAACACGTGGTCAGAGCCATATCCCAACATTGCGATGCAAATTCGCAGCATGGGCTCCTATACGGATATGCACTGCGAAGGCGCGTTCACCTGCTTCTACGTGGACGCGAATAACGTGACCCTTGTCAACATCGAGTGCGGACCAAATGTAAGCACGTGCGTGCTGATTGCGCCGGGGGTGCGAAATCTGACGATTATGGGCTTGTATAGCAGCGTTTCAGGGGGCGTGATGATCGAGAACGAAGCTGTCAGCCCGGCCCAGGTCCTCACAGGCGCAACGGACGGCTACGGTGTTGGCTGGTACGCGGTTGGTGACGGAACTCCCACAGGGGTGTGCTCGAGTTCTACGTATGTGACTTGTACCTTCAGGATGCCAGCGCCTCCGCCGCAAAGCCTGCCTATTCAGGACCCGATCGGGCCGAGACGCCCGACCTCTCCCCGTCTTGCGGTCCCCGAGCGGCAGTAAAACCGAATCGCCTGCCCGGAGACGCTGCTCTAATGTTGTGTTTGCAGATCACGGCAGCACCCTGTCTGAACTGTCCGTTGACGGTTGGGCTGATTAGCCGTTAGAATTGGGGTTTCTCAACTTTGCTGGAGGCAGCATGTACGCCGTAATTCGCAGTGGAGGGAAGCAGTACCGCGCCGTGCCCGGCGAGACGATTCGTGTGGAGCGCCTGAAGGGAGATGTCGGCGGCGAGGTTGCATTTGACGACATCATCGCGGTGCGCACGGATGAAAAGAAGTTTCTTTCCGGCTCTGACGCGGTGAAGGCAAAGGTAACCGGCAAGATTGTCGCGCACAGCCGCGGACCGAAGCTCAAGGTGCTCAAGTTCAAAAAGACCCGGCAATATAAGATTCAGCGCGGCCATCGCCAGAACTATACAAGGGTCGAGATCGGTCCGATTCAGCTGTCCTAGGTGCGTCGCGAAAACCGTGGCGCGATTTCCCATAATTCTCAAAGATCTGGAGTTTAGTCATGGCACATAAGAAAGGCGGCGGGTCATCCGTCAACGGGCGCGACTCGCACGGCCAGAGGCTCGGCATCAAGCGGTTTGGCGGCCAGGTAGTCTCTTGCGGCAGTATTTTGATCCGGCAGCGCGGCACTCGCTATAAGCCGGGCAAGAACGTCGGCCGCGCTAAGGACGACTCCCTATTTGCCCGCATCGATGGCATCGTGCAGTTCGCCGATCGCGGCAAGCACGGCCGCGTTATCAATGTCCTTCCGCTCGCCGAAGAAACCGCCGCGGCGAACTAAGCTGCCCAAAATGTTGCCACTTTTCTCGTGGCACGCCGCTTCTTTTCGTTGCCGGCGCGCCTTTTTGCCATTTCTGACCCTTCGAAGCAGTTGAGGCACCCCCATATGTTTGCTGACGAAGCCAAAATACTTGTAAAAGGCGGCGACGGCGGGAACGGCTGCATGGCGTTCCGGCGGGAGAAGTACGTGCCGCGTGGCGGCCCTTCCGGCGGAGACGGCGGCAATGGCGGCGACGTTTACCTCGAATCGAATCCTCACGACAATACGCTGCTGCGCTATCGCTACAATCGCGAATTTCACGCCGATCGCGGGCGCCACGGCGAAGGTTCAGACTGTCACGGGCGGTCCGGTGTCGAAAAGGTTTTGACCGTCCCCGTGGGTACGGTCGTCTACGACGCTGATTCTGGCGAACAACTTTTCGACTTCACACAGCCGGGCCAGCGCTTTCTTGCCGCTCGCGGCGGGCGAGGCGGCCGCGGTAATGGAAATCCCGCCTTTGTGAAGCCGTGGCATCAGGCGCCGCGCGAGCACGAACCGGGACGCCCCGGTGAAGAGCGCCATCTACGCATGGAGCTGAAACTTTTAGCCGATGTCGGACTAGTGGGGTTCCCGAACGCGGGCAAATCAACGCTGATTTCGCGCATCTCGGCTGCACGGCCGAAGATTGCCGCGTATCCATTCACGACTCTCGAACCGCATCTCGGTGTGGTTTCGGCAGATCCAGACGCGGCCCCCGGGGCCGGGCGAACGTTCGTGGTAGCGGACGTTCCTGGCTTGATCGAAGGCGCGCATGAAGGCGCGGGGCTCGGAACTCGCTTTCTAAAGCATCTCGAACGGACGCGGTTGATCGTTCATCTGGTCGACACGAGCGACGCGAATCCTCGCGATCCCGTCCAGGACTTCGAAATCATTGAACGGGAGTTGGCGGCCTTCAGCCCGGAACTCGCTCAAAAGCCGATGATCGTTGTGGCTACAAAATTGGACGCTACCAGCGACCGCGAACACCTGGAGGAATTGCGCGACTTCACCGCCGAGCGAGGCCTTGAATTTCACGCGATCTCGTCCGCATCCGGCGAAGGCATAACGGAACTGGTTCGCGCCATCGCCAATGCACTCGACCGTATACCCAAGCCTGAGGCGTCTGCAGAGTCGCTATCCACGATACAGCCGCCGCTTACGGATTCGGACGAATCCCAGACGCATCGGGAGGATCGTTGACGTCTCAGAAACCCCACGCCCATCGCCGCGCGGTCGCAATGTTTGGCGGTACCTTCGACCCGATTCACGCCGGCCACATCGCCGTGGCCGAAGCCGCTCTTCGCCGCTTTCATTTGGATACGATCTACTTCATCACGTCGTCGCGTCCACCGCACAAAGCTAAGCGGGACTTGGCGCCTTTTCTCCATCGGTATGCCATGGTCGCGCTGGCATGCGCGGATCATGGTCACTTCGTTCCGTCCGTGGCGGAGGCGCCGCTGGAGGGCCCGGGGCATGTTTTTTACACGATCGACACCGTTCGCCGTTTTCGGCGCGAGCATCCCGAGGACCATCTCTATTTCATCGTGGGCGCCGATCAGTTTCTCGAGATTCCGACGTGGAAAAGTTACGAATCGCTTCTCGACGCCTGCGATTTCATTATCGCCAGCCGCCCGGGGTTTCGCCTGGATGCGCTGCGGCTGGTGATTCCGCCCGAGAAGCTGGGCCGGACTCCTTCCGCCGATGCGCACCAGATTATTCTGCGCAAGTCCTCGGTGCACCTCCTGCCGACGGTTGCCAGCCACGTTTCCTCGACGGAGATTCGCGAGCGCGTCCAACGGTCTCAGGGAATCAGGGGACTTGTGCCGGCGCGCGTGGAGGAATACATTCTCAGGCAGGCCCTATACCGGTGAATGTGCCGTTGAACTTTTCTTCTCTTCGCCCTGAAATCCGTCTCGCTGTGGAAGCGGCGCAGGAAAAGCACGCTGGCAACGTTACTGTGCTGCGGCTTCAGGGGACTGGCGCCTTCGCCGAATACTTTCTGCTGTGTTCGGGACAGAGCCAGCCGCAGTTGCGTGCGATCGGCGAGGCAATTGAGGAGCGGCTCGAACAGCATGGCCGGCGCCTCTCACATCGGGAAGGCAAACCGGGCGCAGCAGAATGGCTGTTGCTCGATTACGGTGATTTCATCGTGCATATCTTCAGCGAACGCGCGCGCGAGTACTACGATCTCGAGCGTCTTTGGCGCAATGCCGAGCGCCTCGATATCACCGATTCCGGCGGCCCGCGCGTTTCGGTGGACGAATCCGAAGCCGGCGCGGCGCGCGGATGAGCGGGACGCCCGTTGTGGCTTCATCGCCAATAATTTGGGTCGGCGCCAGCCCCGCCTCGCAACGCATTCTCGAGCTTGCCGAAAAAACCGCGGAGACCGATACAACGCTGCTCATTACCGGCGAAAGCGGCACCGGGAAAGATCAGCTTGCCCGCCTGATTCACGAACGGAGTTCGCGGCGTGATGCTCCAATTCTGAAAATCGATTGTGCCAGCCTTCCGGGCGAGCTCGTCGAATCCGAGCTTTTCGGCCATGAACGCGGCGCGTTCACCGGTGCTGTCGTCCGCAAGCCGGGGCGATTTGAACTCGCACAGTCCGGCACTATCGTTCTCGACGAGGTTGCTGCTCTGGCTCCGGGTATCCAGGCAAAACTTCTGCGGGTTCTTGAGGACCGTACGTTCGAGCGCCTCGGCGGCAGCGAGACGCACCGGATCGATGCTCGTATCGTAGCGCTGACCAATGCCGACCTCGCGGCAGCTGTCAGTGCAGGCTGGTTTCGCGAGGACCTGTTCTTTCGCCTCAACGTGCTTTCGATAGCAATTCCGGCGCTTCGCGATCGCCGCGAGGACATCGCGCCGCTCGCGCGGCATTTTCTTGGTCGTCTCGGTCCGGTTCATGGCCACCTCGCTGCCATCGAGGAGCCTGCGCTGAGTCTGCTTGAAGCCCACAAATGGCCGGGAAACGCTCGTGAACTGAAGAATGCAATCGAGCACGCCCTGATCTTCTCTGAAGACAAACAGTCGCCGCTTCTTGCGAGAGATTTCCGAGACGTCACCAAAGCCACGGGCAGTTCCGCAATCGTCAACGACGGACTTCCTTCACTGGACGAATTGGAACGAGAAGCGATCCGGAATACGCTCGAACAGACGCACTACAAGATTGCGCGCGCCGCAGAGATACTCGGCATTAGCCGCAAGACGCTGCTCGACAAACGCAAAAAATACGGCTTGGTCTGAAACCAACGCTTCGCCTGGCTCCTCGTTCGCGCCGA
>Ga0335072_10003708_pt1 | contig 22904 bp, 16 predicted proteins | sample Lox_Sample_21_FD_206725 | JGI IMG/M metagenome (GOLD analysis project Ga0335072, IMG submission 206725) | Soil microbial communities from Loxahatchee National Wildlife Refuge, Florida, United States - Lox_Sample_2.1 | ecosystem: Environmental > Terrestrial > Soil > Wetlands | place: USA...
AACGTGCAGGACATCTTCCAGTCGTACACGCCGCAGAATCTGGACGGGTCTTCGACGGGCAAGACGGCAGCCTACTCCGACTTTGTCGTCACGAGCGCGACCACGATCGGAAGCCAGACCCAGGTCTCAGCACCGAACAACAACACCGCTACTCAGAACCAGGCGGAAGAAGTCACGGCCACGATCAGCATTCCGACGACGGGACCGACCGGCCTGACGCTTCTTTCCGAACAAAGCATCGGCACCTTGTCGTCCGGCAATCCTGTGTTCACGCAATATCCGGGCAATACCGTTTCAGGAACGGTGAGCTTCAGCGACAACAATGGAGCGATCACTTCCTGCCAGAACGTGGGGCTGACTGCGGTCACAACGAATAACGTCACAACGTACCAGGCGCAGTGCAACTACACGCCGGGGACAACCGGTTCGGACACGATCACGGCACAGTACTCGGGCGATTCGTATCACCAGGGCAGCTCGAACGACGTGATCCTGAACGTCAATCCGCAAACCGTGCAGGTGACCGTAGGCACGTCGCCAGCGGGGCTGACCTACGACATCAACAACAGTCCCTTCAGCGCGGGGCAGAACGCTACGTGGAATGTGGGGACGAACTACTCGCTGTACGCACCGTCTCCGCAGACACTGGCCAGCGTGCCGAACACGCAGTACGTGTTCTCGTCCTGGAGCAACGGCGTGACGACCACGAACAGCGCAACCGACGTGATCACAGCGCCTGCAACGGCTACAGTCTATACAGCGAACTTCACTCCTCAGTATCTGCTGTCGGCAACAGCGGGCCCCGGGGGATCGGTGACTGTGGCCGGCGGATACTACAGCGCCGGGATGAGCCAGCCGATTCTCGCTACGGCGAATCCGGGCTATACCTTCAGCGGATGGACAGGGAGCGCCGACATCGCGAATGCGAGCAGTGCTTCGACGTCCATTACGATCAGGGGTCCGGAGTCGATCATGGCGAACTTCACGGCGGTGCCGACGATCAGCGTTACGCCGCCGAGCATCGACTTTGGAACGCTGTACCTCGGCAACATTGTGACGAAGACGGTGACGGTGAGCAACGTTGGCGCAGCTCCGATGTCGATCAGCGATCCGTTCATCGCGATCGTCTCAGGAGGCAACTCCTACGAATTCATCACGCTGAACCTGTGTCCGAAAACTTTGGCCGCGGGCAAGAGCTGCATCATGACGGTTACGTTCCTGGCGGGACCGTTCTACACTCCACAGACGGCGACGCTGACCATTAACACCAACGCACCGGGCGGATCGCAGACCGTGCCGCTGACCGCGACCGTGATCAACCCGCAGGCGACGTTCAACCCGAGCAGTGTGAACTTCGGCACCGTGAAGAGCGGGAGCACCACCACGAAACCGATCACCCTGACCAACACCGGCACAACCGCGCTGGCGATCAACAATATCGCCATCACGGGATCGACGAGCGACTTCGGGGTGGCCAGTTCCACCTGTCCGACCTCGCTGCCGGCCGGGAAGAGCTGCAGTATCGGAGTGACCTTTGCACCGGGAAGCAAGGGAACGTGGAGCGGGGCGCTGGTCGTCAGCGACAATGCGAGCAGCAATTCGCAGTCGGTGGCACTATCGGGTAAGAGCAACTAGCAGCGAAGGAACTGAAGGGGCGTCCTGTGCAGCGACAGGACGCCCCTTTTCTTTGCCTGCCGGGAGGCTTGGACGCGCGGGGCTGCCTGGAGCGGACCTTGTTCTGTGGATCCGGATTCTGTGGATCCGGATTCTGTGGATCCGGGGGGCCTTAGCGGGCGGGAATGTCAGCGGGCGGAGCCGAGCGCCTTTTGCGCGTCGGCGTAGATGCCCTTCAGATCGGCACGGTCGATGATCTTTGCCGAATTGTCTTCTTTGCGGATGGTGTCGAGAAGGCTGACCACCTGCCGGTAGTGGATCGCCGCTTCGCTGTTCTTCCCGCCGGAGGCGAGCAGCGAGGCCTGGAGATACTCCGTCTTTGCCTGCAAAACACGCAGACCCAGGTTCTCCGCGCGCGCCAGCGTCACTCCCAGTTGCTGCTGGGCGGCGGCGGTGTTCCGGGTTGCGATCTGCGCCTGGGCCAGGGAGACGGCGCAATCGACAGAAAGAGCCCTGAGGCCGAGCGCGTCCGCATCCTGGCCAAAACTTTTGAACTGCGGAATGACCTGGGCAGCGTGGCCAAGCGCAAGATCGGCCCGGGCACGGTTCACTTTGGAGAGCAGGATGATCTCTTTGTCCTGGGTCTTCGAGGCCAGAGCCAGAGCGCGATCGTATTGCTCACGGGCAGTCGCGTTATCGCCCTGATAGAAGGCGGCATCGCCGATCCAGTTGGTTGCGAGGGCGGCGGCCCAGTCATTGCCGACCTGTTGGGCGATATGCAGAGCCTGCTCCAGGTTGGCCTGGCCCTCCTGGCTGCGGCCGACCTGCGCCAGCAGATCACCCGATCCGCCGACGACCTCTACGGTGAGAGAACTGATTTCCTTTGACTGCCGGATCGCGGTCACGGCATCCTTCATGGCACTCAGCGCGGCTCCATAACGCCCCTGCGCGGCAAAGATTTTTGCCATGCCATTCGATTCCATGGCAATGCCATGCGGATCGTTGATTTTGCGATCGATATCAATCGCTTTCAGATAGTCGTTGAGAGCGGCATCGGTCTGGCCGAGCCTGATATTGACTTCAGCCAGATCATGCAGAGAGTCGGCGAGGTCTGCGGGGACGTTGAGCTTCTGGCGCAGTTCATAGCCCTGCTCTAAATACGTCAGAGAATCCTGATAGGCGCCCTGATCCATTTTGATGGCGCCGATGTTGTGGAGGCAGAGCGCCTGGCGATCCTGGTCGCCTAATTGCCGCTCGATCTGCAGCGCCTCAGTGAAATTCGCCAGCGCCTCGGTGGGTTTGGCGTGATCGTGGTAGAAGGAGCCCATGTCGATGAGGAAAATGCCGATGTCGGCCTGATCGCCAATCTCGCGCGCCAGAGCCAGGGCTTGCTTGTAGCTCGCCAGGGCCTGATCGGGCTTGCCCTGCCTGTCCAGGATGTCGGCGATCTGATTCAGGCTGGCGGCCTCTCCGCGCTTATCGCCAATGTTCTTTTTGATCGCGAGGGATTCCTGATAGTTCCGCAGAGCGTCGTCCGGGCGGTTCAGCGCGTCGTAGGCGATGCCGGTGGCCTGCAGGATCGAGGCCTTTTCCGCCTCGTTGTCGACTTCGGTTGCCAGCGGCAGGGCGCGACTCAGGAAGTCGAGGCCGGACCTGGCATCACCGCTCTTATTTGCGACGCGCCCACTGGCGAGCAGGACCTGGACGTTCTTCGGGTCGGTGGCCAGCACCAGGGCGAGCTTCTTCTTCGCCGTGTCGAAATCGCCCTGCTGCTCATAGAGCCGGGCGAGCTGGAACTGAACATCCATGTCGGAGGGGTCGGCGGTGGCCAGCTGCTGGTAAGCGTCAATCGCCTTCTGCAGATTATTTGTGATGCGGGCATTATCGGCTTCGATCAGGTAGCGTTCGCGCGGGGGGAGATTCGCGCTGAGATCGACGGCGCGGCGGGAATCAGCCTGCGCGACGTCGTCGTGGCCCTGATTGGAGAACGAATCCGCCAGCTTCGACCACGCCAGGGCGAAGTTCGGATCGGCGGTGGTGGCTGTCTGAAATTCCTGCTGAGCCTGACTGTCGTCGCCGGAGCGCTCGAGGCTGAGGCCGCTCTCATACGCTCGAAGCGCGTCGAGCGATGTTGTCTGCGGGCGATCCGCGTGGGCCTGCAGGTCCTTTTGCAGTTTTGGGTCCGCGGTGAGCTTCTGCCGCAACTGCGCGGCGAGCTGATCGACCGAAGAGAGCAATGCATTTTCCGACGGGACATCGGTGGTGACGACCGAGCGGGTGTCGTGCGCGAGATCGAGCACGGTGCTGGTGATACGGATTTCGGGCCCTGCCTTGATGTACTGGCCGAAAATCAAGGTCTGCGCGTTCGTGAATTCCGCCACACGGTGGAGGGTTGCGACATCCGCCTGCGAATTCGCGGACAGGTGCAAGTCTTTGAGAACCTGCTGCAGGCGGTCCGGAGAAACCATGCGCACCTGCGCGGAACCGCCGATGTCGGTGCCCAGCATTTCTCCGAGGCTGGCGCCCAGCCAGTCCATCGAAGCGTCGCCGGAGGCGTTGTAGAACGGCATGATCGCGAGGAAGATGCTGGGCGTCGCGGCGAGCTGCGCCGGCGTGTGGGAACTCCTGAAATGCCGCACCATGAGAGGCGTCGTCGCAGCCAGTGCAATCACGACCACGCCGCCGCCGATGGCCATCAGCCAGCGTCCGCCGGCGCTTGTGGAAGGCACATCGGCCTGGAAGCGCAGACTTTTTGCAGCCGTCTTGCCGCGCCATGCGTCCAGGTCCTGGAGGACTTCGCCGACGGTCCTGTAACGGGCCTCAACATCGGGTTCGAGACATTTGCCGATGAGACCGCTGAGCGCTCCGGGGAGGGTGGCATCGATTTTCGAGATGGGCTCGGCGCGTTCGCGCGTGCGTTTGAGCAGACTGGCGATGGCACTGTCAGCTTTGAACGGCATGTTGCCGGTGAGCATCTCGTAGCCGATGAGGCCCAGCGCGAAAATGTCCGACCGCTGATCGAGTTCCTTGCCGAGCGCCTGTTCGGGCGACATGTACTCCATCGTCCCCACCAGCGCGCCGGACTGGGTCATGCCGTCGCCTTCGAAGGTGCGCGCCAGGCCGAAGTCCATCACCACCACACGCCCGGCATCCTCGCGCATGACGTTCTGGGGCTTGAGGTCGCGATGCAGAATGCCGACGTTGTGCGCGGCCTCGAGCGCAAAGCAAATCTGCTGGAAGATATCGACGGCCTCATCCGGCGGCAGCTTGCCACGTTCTTCGAGGATGGTGCGCAGATCGCGGCCCGCTACCAGCTCCATCGTGACGAAGCGCATGCCGGCATCTTCCGAGAGGTCGTACATGCGGACGACGTTGCGGTGCGTGACCTTATGGGAGAGGCGAATTTCCTGCTTGAAGCGGTCGACAATGGCCGCGTTGCGCGCCAGGTCCGGGCGAATGACCTTGAGTGCGACGAGGCGGTCGAGCTCGGTATCCTGGGCTTTGTAGACTGCGCCCATGCCTCCGGTTCCGAGGACTTTGAGTATCTCGTAGCGCGTAGCCAGAATCGTTCCCGGCTCCAGATCAACATCACCGGCCGCCTGGCTGCTGGCCTGCTGCACCCGGGTGCGGGCCTTATTCTGCAGATCGGCGCCGGGGGTGGTGAGACGCGGCGTTGGTTCAATACCCGCGAGCGTGGCCTGGTCGTCGACCGGCGGCGCGGCGGACAGAGGCACCAGCGTTTCTTCCGGACGCGACTCTGACGAACGAAGATCTGCTGGACGCAGGTTATCGCTCGAGCTGCTCACCGCGGCAGTCGTACCGAATTGCGTCGGCATCTCGCTTGCGGGTCGTTTGGGGTTTTCGGCCATGCGCTGGAACCCGAATCCGATGCAGATTTGACGCGGGACGCACTGCCGGGGGACAGTTGGCGCCAGGGTTGTGAGGTCCAGCATATAACGCTTTTGCCAGGGCTGTCGTCACAAATTGCCTGCGCGGACCTCATCCATACACCCATGGCGATTCGACGCTGGGCGGCGGCGAATGCCGTTATAATCCCGATCACTCCTCCCTTTCCATCAACTTCGATCTGCAAAGGCTCTGCATGGCAGCAATCGCGATGGCTTCAGGCCACCATGAGCGACTGAGACTGGTATTTGCAACGAACGACGAAGCTGCGCTGACGGATATTGGCACCGCGCTTGCGCCTGCTTTCTTCATCACTCTGGCACCGAACGCCGGCGCTCTGGCGCAGAGCCTCGCAGAGCAGGCGCCGGAGATTGCCGTACTGGATCTCGACACGATCGTGCCCGACGGTCAGGAGGTTTTCGCATTCGTCGAGTCGGTACGGACCGCCGCGCCGACCCTGTTGCTCATTGTGATTTCCCGTACGCCGCTGCGCAATGCGCGCCAGCGCACGAAGAAAGCGGGCGGCGACGAATTCCTGCTGGCTCCTGTGGACTTCGAAGAGCTGCGCGAATACCTGATTGAAGCCGGAGAGGAGCGGCGGCGAACTTTGCAGGCGCAGCAGTTCCGCGAGGAGATTGCGCAGAGAAGCTCTTTTTGCGGCATGATTGGCGGCAGCGAGGCGATGCAGCGCGTGTATGAAGCGGTGCGCCGGGTGGCCCCGAGCAGCTCAACGGTGATGGTGCGCGGCGAGAGCGGAACCGGCAAGGAGCTGGCGGCGCGCGCGATCGTTTCGCTCAGCCCGCGGCGCGACGGGCCGTTTATCAGTGTCAATTGCGCTGCCCTGCCAGAGAACCTGATGGAGTCTGAGCTCTTCGGACACGAGAAAGGGTCCTTTACCGGCGCGCACGCGACGCGCCCCGGCCAGGTGGAACTGGCCGACGGCGGAACGCTTTTTCTGGACGAGATCGGCTCGCTGGGGCTGGCGCTGCAAAGCAAGCTGCTGCGCGTGCTGCAGGACCGCTCAGTGCAGCGGATCGGCGGCAAGAGCCCGCGAAAAATCGACTTCCGGCTCATCACCGCGACGAACGACGACCTGGAGCAGATGGTGAAGAAGGGGCAATTTCGCGAGGACCTCTATTACCGGATCTGCGTCATTCCCATCGCGCTGCCGCCGCTGCGCGCTCGCGAAGGCGACATCCCGCTGCTGCTCGATCACTCCATGCGGATGCACTGCGTGGCCAGCGACGTGCCGCTGAAACGCTTCTCGCCCGAAGCGCTGCAGGTTCTGGAGACCAGCAGCTGGCCGGGCAACGTCCGCGAGCTGGAGAACCTGACCCAGCGCCTGGCGCTGATGATCGACGACGACGTCATCCAGGTGGAGCATCTGCCGGAGAAGGTGATCCTGAGCAGCGCCGCTTCGAATGACCAAATGCTGATCCCCGACGGCGGGGTCGATCTGGACGACGAGCTGATTCGGATCGAGCGGGGCTACCTGGAGGCGGCGATCCGTCGAGCCGGCAGCAAAAGGGCCGCGGCCGCGCTGCTGCGGGTTCCGATCCAGAAGATGAAATACCTCTGCCGCAAGCATGGGATCTGACGAGAGCCTATCGTGAGGGTCAGAATTTAACCCCGGCGGGGGTTAATTTTTGACCCCAGGAACGGCTGCGGATGTCGTTTGTCCCGTCGAAAATGCCGCCTGGAACTGCCGGAAGGGGCAGATTGAGGCGAAAACCGCTTCTTTTGGGTTTGGCCCTTGAATCGCAATAGGCAAGTGCGTGAGCGAACTGGAGCGATCCAGGAAGCTGAAATCAAGTCCGGAGAAAATATCATGGCTATCCAGAAAAAGTCCCTGATCAGCAACCTGAACTCCACGAAGTCCCTCACCCCGAAGTCCGTCACTCCGCCCTCCCCAAACCCCACCATGTCCGGCAACGTCACCGCCAGCGTGCGTTTAGCGAAGGCCTCGGTGAACACGTCCAAGACGCTGGCAAAGAGCATGTCCAAGAGCATGTCCAAGAGCATGTCGAAGAGCATGTCCAAGACCGTCTCGAAGTCTGCACTGTAAGACCTGGCTCCGGAGAGCTTCTGCCTGGTGATCTCCGTGTGAATGAAAGAAAAGAGGAGGAGCTCCGGCTCCTCCTCTTTTTGCTTCTGCCACGGATCTGCTGCTGCCGATCTACCAGAGCTTGCGATCGACGAAATCCCGTATCACCTTTGCCATCATCTGGGCCAGACTGGCGCGGCGCACCACGATCCTGGCGGTTCCGGTCATGCCGCTGTGAAGCGATCCGTCGTTCGGGACGGTGGCGTCGGCGATGTAGTACTCGAGCTTCGCGCCTCCTTTGATCTCCCTGATGCTTTCGACGGCAGGGGGCAGATCCCCTGCGTCTGGCTGAATGTCCGCCACATCCGCAGTCCGCGCGGCGAAGGCGCCATCCGCCAGCAGACGGACACGCGCGCCCGGATGCACGCGGCCCACAGCGTACTCCGGAATAAAGATTCGAGCCCGCATGGCGCGCAGATCTGCAATTCCGGTGATCAGCGTTCCGGCATCGAGGGTGCTCCCCACGAGATCGCGCATGTGCGGCGCCATCACCACGCCGTCGACAGGCGCCCGCGCCACCAGCTGATCCGATTCTTCGTCGGCCACCGTTTCTTCCACGTATGCGCGCGTGTGCTGCTGCAGCGCCTCGGCGAGGCCGCGATGATTCAACTGCGCCTCGACGCGTTCCGCACCGGTGAGAGCAACCTGCTCGCCTGATCCGGCGCGCGCTGAGGCCAGGGTGGCATTCTCCATGCGGAGCAGCGATTCTCCGGCGCGCACGCTCTCGCCTTCACGCACCATCACCGCCATCACGCGGCCGGGCACCGTCGTTCGCACCGTCGCCAGACGCACCGGCTCAAGCAGGAAGCGAGCGGTCACCGTCTCGTGCAAGAGCGGAAGAAAGCAGAGCAGCAGCAGAGCCGCCGCAGGGCCCCAGAGACGAGGGCCGATCAGCCAGGCGCGAACGCGATCCCGTTTGTCCAGATACACGGTCTGCATAAACCTCAGGAGGGTCCGGATGCGGGACTTAAAGATGACGAGCGCGAGCGCCAGCGCCGGCACGAAGCCCCAGTCCGGACTGAATTTGGAAAAAACGTTGTAGGAGAAACGGACCACCGTGAACAACAGCACGTAACTGTACGCTCCGGACAGAACGGCGTATGCAATGTAGCCGGCACGCCGCCGCTTCGGAACGAATTCCATTTCGGCGGGAAGACCGAAGACGCCCCGGCGCACCAGTCCGGAGAGATATGCCGTGGATTTTTCCTTGATGTCGGAAAACCCGATGATTTCGGAAAAGGCGAAGTAGCCGTCGAGCTTGATCAGCGGGTTCATGTTCACAACGACGACGGCGACGCCGGTGATGAGCATGATCTTGTACGCGAGATCGTGCACGCCGCTGCCCGGAGGGGTTCCCCACCACACCACGGTGGCGACGGCGCAGAAGATGAGCTCGATGCCGATGCCGGCCAGAATTGTCATGAGGCGCTGCCAGCGGGTCGCGTAGACCCAGGCCTCGCTCACGTCCACGAAAAACGCAGGGGTGAGATAGATGAGGTGGAAGCCCATGGAGTGCACTTCGCCGCCGTAGTGCTTGCAGGTGAGGCCGTGCGAGGATTCATGGAAAAAGCCAAGGATGAGAAAGAGAACCCAGAACTCGGCGAGATCGGCCACGCTCTTGTTGGTGAAGGAATAGAAGTCAAGGGTATCGTGGCCGATCTGCCCCCAGTTGAAGATGAACATCCAGACCATAAACGCGAAAAGAATGGCGCAGAAGAGGCCGAACCAGCGGGTGTACATCCACTTCAGCCGGGGATAAATCCGGTTCAGGTACTCGTCCGGATCCCACGCGGAAAACTGCATGTGGGCGACATCGCCCCACTTCGATTTGCGGTGGGCGTGTTCGTGCCGACCTTCCTCGAGCTTCTGCTGCAGCGCGACATTCTTTTCCAGGGGCGTTTTGTACCAGAAGTCGATGGCGTCGAGTCCGCTGGTGAATTCGCGCAGATCGTCTGTCTCGTAGCGCACACCGTAGCGCTGGGCTACCAGTTCGGAGACCTCCTCCCATGAGCGCTTGCCGTCGAAGAGCTCGATGATCTGCCACTGCTCCGGGGTAAAACGGAACATGCCCTTCTCGCCGCGGATCATCGCTACGATCACGCGTTCGCCGTCGTCGGTGTTCTCATGATGGATCAGCGCCGGGTTCAGCTTTGGATAGCCGGCGCGCACCCTGCGCGCAGGGAGATCGGGCAGCGCGGCGTTGAGAGCTTCAGCGAGATTCATCGGTTCGCGGATGCGCCGCGCGGGATCCGCACCGAAGCCACCATGCCGGGCAGCAGGCCGGGCAACCTGCGACTCAGGACGGCGGTGACTTCGATGGTTCCGCTGCCCGGGTCGACCACGGGGCTCAGATGGGTAACAACCGCGGTTGCTGTTTCATGGAAGTCGGGCAGCGGGGATACCGTGACCCGTTCGCCCCGCCGCATGATGCCGGCGTACCGCTCCGGCAGCGTGAAGCGAATTTCCAGCGGGGAGTTCCCGGTTACCTGGAAGAGCCGGTCGCCGATATTCACGTACTGCCCCAGGCGTACATAGCGCTGCGAAACCACCCCGTTAAAGGGAGCGGCGATCTTCGTCTTCGCCAGCTCGAGGGTTACAGATTCCAGCGCCGCCTGGGCGGCCTGCATCTCACCGCGCTGCCGTTCGACTTCGAATTGCGTGGCGGACAGGTCGTAGCGAACGTGATCCAGCGCTTCCTGGGTGTTGATCCCGGCCCGGCGCATCGCTTCGGCGCGCTGGAGGTCGGTTTTGCGAACGTCGACTTCTGCCTGCCAGTTCTTCAAATCCGCCTGGAGGCTCTGCACTTTGTACTCCGCTGCCATGCGATCGGCGGCGATCTGACGATCGTCGAGCTGCGCCATGACCTGGCCGCTGCCGACCTCGGAGTCCACATCGACTTTCAGGCTGCTGATGACCCCGGCTCGCAGCGCCACAATGTCGAGCTGCTGCTCGACCGTGACGGGCCCGCTCACTACCAGGTCGTCGGCGGGCGGGCGGGGAGCAGGAAGGGGCTGGGGATTCGGCTCTGCCTTCGGCTGCGGAACCGCTGCCGCGGCCACAGTGCCCGGGCTCCGGGTTTCGGTCGAGGAGCAACCGAGCGCCGCCAGAGCCAGAAACGTCGCGGCCACAGCCGCTCTACTCCGCATCATGTCGAGACTCACCATCCAAACCAGCTCCAGATCTTCGCCCACGCCCAAAGCGCCGGATCGCGAAACAATACGTAGCCGAGCGGACGGAGCCCGGTACGAATTTTGCTGTAGCCCTGCATACCCGGGCGCAGGATGCCGTTCGGGTTGGGCACTGTGATTCTCGCGTAGAACGCGCGCGCATCGCCTGCCACCTCGGCCGCCGGGCTCACCACGCTCACCGTTCCCGCAAAGGTACGCGTGGGAAACGACTCCAGCTTGATCCTCGCGGGATCGTTCGCGCGCACCAGGCTCAGATCGGTCTCGGACACCGCGACATCGACTTCGACGTCCGTGGTGCTGACCAGTTCCATGATGGGATCGCCGAGCGCCAGCTTCTTCCCCGCGATGTCTTCGACATGCGGCGTCGCTACCACGCCCGCGATCTGCGAGCGCAATGTCATCCTGTCCAGCTGTTCGGTTGCGCGCTGCAGCTCGCCGCGCAGATAGTTTGCCTCAAGCTGGCGCTGCCCCGCTGCTGTCGCGGCGTTCCCGACCAGGGCCTGGGCCATCTGCGCCATCGCGGTGTTGTAGCGCGCCTGCACCCCCGCGAGCGCGGCGCGTTCGGTCCAGTCGGCCATCTGTGCCAGCGGAGTACCCGGCTCGACTCTCTCTCCTTCGTGGACGAGGACCGACTGCACCACGCCGTCCTGCTCGGCGCGCACGTACTGCGTCTGGTCGGGACCGACCTGCGCCGTGCCATCCACGCGCATCGGGATGGGCACCAGCACGAGAATCAGCAATACGGCGATAGCGGCGCCGACGGTCAGCGCGCGGCGCCGCCTGTCGATGGCCATGAAGCGACGCTTCTTCTCGATCAGCGGTTCGAGGATTCCGATGAATGGAACCTCTTTGTAAAGCGAAGCATTGCGGAGCGCCAGCGTCGCCTGGCTGGACAGAATCCTGATCACCTCGATGTGCAGCTCCGTCAAGAAATCGGGATCATGACTCTCGAAGGAAAGGATGCCGAGGCTTCCCTCGTCGTCCGTCAGCGGAATCGCATAGAACCCGCGGGAACCGGTCTCCTCGAAGTAGCGTTTGAATTTCTCCCGGGTCTCGGGGCGCGGACTGTCGATTTCATCGCCATGCTGCGTAACGTGGATTTCGTTTTCGAGGCCAGCCGCCCAGCGCAGGATGTCTGTCAGCTTTTCGACGACCGGATCCGAGGCATCGACCTTTGTCATGCCGGAAACTGCCTGGATGACCAGCCGGTTGCGCTGCTCGAGCGCGATGGCTGCGCGCTCATAGGGGATGACCAGCTGCGGCTGGCTCACGATGGCCTGCAGGACGCGCTGCTGGTTCAGCGTTGAGCCAATCTCCTGGCCGACGCTCACGAGCGTCTGGAGCACCTCAATCTTTCGCTCCGCCTGCAGCAGCGACGAGTTGTGCAGCGCCTGCGCTGCCGAGGCGGCGACCTGGGTCAGGGCGAAGAGGTCATCTTCCGTGAAGGGCTCTTCGCCTTCGCGACGGATCACCTCCAGGACGCCGGTCAGACTTTCGCCATCGAGAAGGGGGGTTGCCAGCAGTGAAATGGCGGTATCGCCCGCGCGGGCATTCCGGTGGACGAGAGCCTCGTCCTCCGCCTGCAGCAAAACAGCCTCGCCCGAATCGCTGACGTCTCCGGCAATTCCTTCGCCACCGCGCTGCCGATCGCCCGGCGCCGCAAGCGGATCGTCGCCCTGTTGCTGCGTGAGCAGGAGATCGTCCTTGTCGACCATCCAGAGATTGACCGTCTCGGCGCGAATGAGGTCGGCAACTTTTTCGGTGACTACCGGAAGCAGCGTCCGCATGTCCAGGGTGGCGTTGAAAACCTTTTCGATGTCGTAGAGCTGGGTGAGCCGCATCACCGATGCCAGGCTGGCATCGCGCTCCGCGGCGTAAGCAAGCGCGCTGGAGAGCCCGATCGCCGCCACCGCAGCCATCTCCGCGATCTGCCCCAGCACTTCTTCCGCGGGCGCCCCGGCGAAGCTCACGATCTCGATGCATCCCAGCAGCTGGTCTTCGCGCAGCAGCGGAATATAGGAGAGAGCGGTGACGTTCTGCCGCACGTCAAGATGGGCGTAGTCTTCGCGGGAGATTTCGTCTGCCGGGAATTGCAGGACAGAGCGCTCCCGCGCCAGCGCACCCAGGGTTCCTTTTTCCAGAGCGATCGGGTCGCCATCCACGTTGAGATCGGCGCCCGCGAGGGCTTTTGCCGTCCACGCAGGAGTGTGCGGGTTTTCGATGAGGAAGACCACTACCGCCGCATCCGGAGTCAGTTCGGCGACACTGGCGGCAACAATCCGCGCCCGCGGTCCTACCTCCAGTTCTGCCAGCAAAGCTGCGGAGACGTCCGCCAATGGAAAAACCACTGCAGGATGACTCAACTGCGAGGCTCCTTACATCGAACTCAGCACCATGCGTGCGAAGCGGACTCGCTGCGGAAATTCTGCTGCCGGGCGAGGCTCAGGACTGCGTCCGGGACTCAGGCTTCCGGGGATGAAGCCATCGGTGAGATTGCTTGCGGTATGGTATCCTGCCGCTGCTTCGCTGGGTAAGTCTTTTTTCTCGCGGTTCCCCAGTCTTTGAGTGAAGATGGGACACTGGCAGCCGCGTTGTGCGCGGGCTGCGCGCCGCCTGCGCCAGCGCAGACTGAGGGGAAGGGGTTCGCCGTGAATGCGCTGGAAATTGGTGTGCTGAAGCACGGAGAGGTCACCGCAGTTGCGCTGCACGGCGCGCTGGTTCTGGGAGCGCCGGTCGACAGCCTGCGCCAGACGATTGAAAACCTGGCTGCTCATGGAGAGCATCGGATCGTCCTCAGTCTGGCGGGGGTCAATAAGCTGGATTCGAGCGGTATCGGGCTCCTGGTCAAGGCTCTGCAGCTCTCCAAGGGCGCGGGGGGATCGGTGAAACTGGTCAATCCGGCGAAAGTCGTCCTGCAGACGCTCACCATGTGCCGGCTGCTGCCGCTGTTTGAGGTCTACACGGAAGAAGCAGACGCGATCGCGTCTTTCAGCTGAAAAGCCACCGATTGCGGAGCGACCGGCTACCACAAAAGGGGCATTGGCCACGTTGATCGCCGGCGCGGGTTGGCTGCGGCTGCTGACCGATGTGCCGACGGCGCTTTCCGATATGGTTCACGGAAGCCTGACACTGGGGGAATACGCCCGCTCATTGGGCGCGACCGGTACTGAATCCGTCTTCCGATGGAACGACCCGCTGCCTTCGCTGGCCGAGCTTGCGCTTTTACCCTATTCGATCCTGAAAAAATATCCCCTGTTTCAGAAGCGAAGAGGTTAACCGGCTCTTCTCTTTCCAGCCTCTGAGCCGCCTCAGCTGTGGCGTCGTCGCACCAGCTGCGGATCATCAACGATCGTGCGGCCGCACCGTTCCGCGGAGATCGCGCAGGGAACGTCGGCTCAGCCGGAGTGTTTCATGTGGGAGAGGTCCGCTGCGGCCCCCTAATTTCGCTTTTTTATCGCTGCTCGCCCAGTGCCGCGTCCTTTGTCGCAGATGCGGTTACATCTGCGCGGCCCTGCTGCCTTCCAGCCCCAGTTCCCTGCACAGCATGCGGATCTGATCTGCCTTGCGCTGCGGCAATGGCTGAAACCGGAACTCTACGCACCGTTCCCGCCGCTCCAGCAGACTCGCCGCAATCCGCAACGGGGCCTCTTCGGTCCGCAGCCAGACTTCTACCGCCGTTCCCGGTTCCAGGCGGCATTTCGTTTCGATGAGGCACCCGTCCACGCGTAAATCCACGACCTGGCCGTGAAACTGCAGTCCTCGGCCCGGCAGCACAATCTCCGCGTCGCTCGCGTATCCGCGACGTGGCGCTTCCGCGCGTCCTTCGTCGCCCTGCTTTCGCAGTAAAGGCGTTTCGAAACGCAGAATCTGTGTCCTGGCAAGCATGTCCCTGTTATCGGCGGCATGAGGAACGACGTGATACCGCAGGTGAACCGAATCGCAGAACTCCCAACCGAATTCCCAAACGGATACAATCCACTTTTCCACTCCCTCTATGAACCGTTCTCCGATTCTCCTCGTCCACGGCGGTGCATGGGACATTCCCGCCGACCAGCTTGACGCCCATGAGCAGGGCGTTTTCGATGCGCTCCAGGAAGGCTGGCGCATCCTCGAGCGGGGTGGCTCCGCGCTCGATGCCGTGGAAGCAGCCGTGGTTCAACTGGAAAACGATCCCACCTTCGATGCCGGCCGCGGCAGTTTTCTCACCCGCGATGGCCGTGTACAGCTGGACGCGCTGATGATGGACGGAGCGACCCTGCGCGCCGGCGGTGTCGCCTGCGTCGAGCGGATCCGCAACCCGATTCAGGCGGCGCGGCTCGTCCTCGACAAAAGTCCCCACGTCTATTTCGTCGGCCCCGGGGCGGAGGCCTTCGCGGAATCGCAGGGTATGCCCCTGATCGATAACGCCGAGCTTGTCCTCGACCGGGAGCGGCAACGGCTCGCTGAAGCGCAGGCCCGCGAACAGGCCGGCTCGCCGGACCGCACCTTTTCGGGGCACCCCGGGTCCGACCCCCGCGACACATCTCACGACACGGTCGGGGCGGTGGCTCTGGATGCCAAAGGGCGCCTCGCTGCCGCAACCTCCACGGGGGGCACGCTCAACAAGGATCCCGGCCGCGTCGGCGACTCGTCCCTCATCGGTTGCGGCTGCTACGCGGACAACTCCAGCGCCGCCGTTTCGCTCACCGGATGGGGCGAGCCCATCATGAAACTGGTGCTGGGCAAATGGGCGACGGATCGCGTGCTGGCGGGGCGCTCGCCCGAGCAGGTTGCCCCGGATGCGATCGCGTACCTCTTTCGCCGGCTGGGAGGCCATGGCGGCATCATCCTGCTGGCGCCGGACGGCCGGCACGGCTTTGCTCACAACACGCCGCGCATGGCCTGGGGCATCCATACCGCGGATGGTCCCCGCGTCGGCACCCGCATCCGAGACGAAGCGGCAGCGGTGGCGGGTTCCGAGGAATCCTGAGCGGGCAGGCAGCGCAACGCCTGCCCGTGGTAAATTCTCGTTACGCTGCGGTAGAGACTCTTGCCGGCTCCTGAAACTCTCACCCTCATCTCTCCGCCGGAAAACTGTCGTTTCCATCAGAATCGAACCCACGGGGGAATCCTTATGCTTAAAGGCTTTCGTGATTTCATCCTGCGCGGCAATGTGATCGATCTCGCTGTTGCCGTCGTGATTGGCGCTGCTTTTACCGCGATCGTTAACGCGCTCGTCGCCGATCTTGTCAATCCGCTGATCGCCGGCATTGTTCACAAACCGGACTTCTCCTACCTGGTTCTCGACATCCATGGGGGCAAGATCAAGTACGGCGACTTTCTCAATGCGGTCATCTCCTTTCTGTTGATTGCTGCCACCGTATATTTCGTCTTCGTGCTGCCGATCAACGCGCTGCTGAAGAAGTTTCGCCCTGCCAAGGCGGAGCCTCCGACGACGCATCCCTGTCCCGAATGCCTCTCCGACATTCCGCTGGCCGCGAGACGCTGCGCGCACTGCGGAGAGCCGGTCGCACCCGTGGCAGCGTGATATTTCTCCTCCCCCTCTGCAGTCTGCAGAAGTAACAACCCGATCCCCTGTAACCTTTACCTTGTCTCATCAAGGAGCGGCTCGCTGATGCCTTCGCGTGTGCCTGTACTCTTCGCATTTTTTCTTCTGCCTGCGGCCGTCTACCTGGGCAGCCAGACCACAGCGCCACCGGAACACGTCTTCGGCTACAAAGACTTCGCTGCTGAGCAGGCGAAGATCGATGAGCATTTTCTTGCGGTGCCTGACGCGAAGCTCGCCGGCGAGGAGTTGAAGACGCTGACCGCCGAGCCGCACATCGCCGCTTCGCCGGAGGACTACAAGACCGCGGAGTACGTTGCGTCCAAATTCAAGGCGGCAGGGCTGGAAACCAATATCGTCCCTTACAAGGCGTGGCTCAACATGCCGAAGGAAGTGAAGGTTGAGGCCTGGGATGCCGATGGCAAGCTTCTGATGACGGGTCCGGTGGCCGAACACGTGGACGGCAACGAGCCTTTCCAGAACGATCCGCGGGTCACGCCGGCCTTCAACGGCTCCTCGCCCTCCGCCGATATCACCGCCGAAGTGGTGTACGGGAACTACTGCCGTCCGGAAGACTATGACAAGCTGGCCGAGATGGGGGTCGACGTCAAGGGCAAAATCGTGCTCTGCCGCTATGGCGGCAACTTCCGCGGCGTCAAGGTTTTCATCGCGCAGGAGCGGGGTGCGGCAGGCGTGCTCATCTACTCCGACCCGCAGGACGATGGCTACTACCGCGGCGATATGTATCCGCACGGTCCGTGGCGCCCGGCCACCGCGGTGCAGCGCGGCTCTGTGCAGTACATGTTCAAGTATCCCGGCGACGCGCTCACCCCCGGCATCGCCTCGCATCCCGATCTGCCGGCTTCGAAGCGGATCAAGCCGGAGGACGCGGCGAGCCTGCCCAAAATTCCATCGGAGCCGCTTTCGTATCACGACGCGGCGCCTATTCTCGAGCATCTCAGCGGACCCGATGCGCCGCGGGAATGGCAGGGTGCGCTGCCGTTCACTTACCACGTCGGGCCCGGAGTCAAAGTCCATCTGCTGCTCAAAATGGACTACCAGTACCGCACCATCTGGGACGTCATCGGTAGTGTACCGGGCACTGAATTCCCCAACGAATGGGTGGTCGCGGGCAATCATCGCGATGCGTGGGTGTATGGCGCGGTGGATCCCAACAGCGGCACCGCGGCTATGCTAGAAGCGGTTCACGGCATCGGCGTCCTTCTGCAGCAGGGATGGAAGCCGAAGCGCCGCATCGTCTTCTGCAGCTGGGACGCGGAGGAGGAAGGGCTGATCGGTTCGACCGAATGGGCCGAAGACCATGCCGACCAGTTGACGCACGCGGTCGCCTACTTCAACACCGACGTCGGCGTTTCTGGTCCCAATTTCGACGCCTCGGCCGTACCGTCGCTGAAAAAATTCATTCGCCAGGTGACGAAGGAAGTGCCCAGCCCCAAAGGCGGCACTGTTTACGACCAGTGGAAGAAGAACCAAGCCGACGCCGCGGCGCACCACAACCTCGGCGTGCAGGAACACGCCAGCCAGGAAGCTGCCATCATCGGCCATGACGTCCGCATCGGCGACCTCGGCAGCGGCTCCGACTTCACGCCGTTCATCCAGCACCTCGGCGTACCGTCGAGCGATATCGGTTCGGGCGGACCGTACGGCGTTTACCACTCCGTCTTCGACGACTACGCGTGGTTTGTGCAGAACGCGGATCCGACGTTCGTCTACGAACAGGAAATGGCGCGCGTCTTCGGCCTCGAAGTCCTGCACATGGCCGACGCCGACGTTCTGCCCTACGACTATGTGACTTATGGGAAGGAAATTGCCGCCTATCTTGACGAAGCGAAGAAAAAAGCTGAGGATGCCGGCATGACCAGCCTCGACTTCACCGCAACTCAGGCGGCTGCGAAGAGATTTATCGAGGCAGCCGAGGAGGTGAAGAAGAAGCAGGATCATCCCGACGACAATCTCGGCGCCTTCAACACGCAGCTCCGCGCGGTCGAGGAAGATTTTCTCTCCCAACCGGGATTGCCGGATCGACCCTGGTTTAAGCACACCATCTACGCGCCCGGGGAATACACCGGCTATGCTGCCGTCGTCATTCCGGGCGTCAACGAGGCAATCGACGCGAAGAACCTCGCCCGCGCTCAGGCGCAGATGACCATCCTGACGGATACAATCGGGAACGCCGCATCCACGCTGGAGGGTATTGCGAAATAACGCATCGCCCAGGCGCGGCGGTGGATTGGGAGACAGTATGAACGAGCCTTCTATGGATGTCACCATCGGGCTGCTCGGACGCACGCCGGCTTCTCTCGACGCCCTGCTGCGCGGTCTTCCCGAAGAGTGGACGCTGCACAACGAGGGTGGGGACACCTGGAACGCTCTGGACGTCCTCGGCCACCTGAATCACTGCGAGCGCGCCGACTGGATGCCTCGGGCGCGGCTGATCCTCGAACACGGCGAGGCGCGCCCCTTCGAACCGCTCGACCGCTTCGCGCAATTTGAAGAGAGCCGGGGCAAATCGCTCGCTGCACTCTTAGCGGAGTTTGCGCAGCTGCGAGCCGCCAACCTCGATCAGCTGCGCGCGTGGAATCTCACTCCGGCCGATTTGAAGAAGCGCGGCCGGCATCCTGCGCTCGGCAGCGTTACGCTATCGCAACTGCTGGCTGCCTGGGCCGTCCACGATATGACGCACCTGCATCAACTGACGCGCATCCTTGCGCAGCCGTATCGCGAGGCCGTCGGTCCGTGGAGCCGCTACCTCGGCGTCCTGCAGTGCAGTGGCCACAGCGCGGCGGCATAACGCGCGCCGCTCCCTTACTTCTTATCCATCGCGTATCGGCCTGCGCCCACGATGAGCAGGAACAGCAGCCCCAGAGCCATGCTGAAATCGGTGCGGGCCTCATGCAGCATGGCCCAGGCACCTTCGTGGTGCAGAATCGGGATCTTCGTCATCCAGATCGCCACGCCGATCACCGCCAGCAGCGGAATCGTTGCGAACCGCGTCAGCAGTCCCAGGAGGATAAGCGCGCCGCAGGTGATCTCAACCACTCCCACGACGGGAGCGAGCAGGTGCGGATCCGGAAGTCCGATTTTCGCAAAACGTCCCCATCCGAGGGCCGCTGGAAACAGGAATTTCTGAATTCCTTCGGAGATAAACACCCATCCGACCAGGATTCGAATCAGGATGACCGCTCGCATGTCTTACTTCGCCTCTTCTTCCACGGCATCCCCTTCGCCGGGGGCCAAAAACAAATTCTCTTCGAGGCCGTGCTGCCGGGTATACAGGTCGTAATACCTGCCACCCAACGCGTAGAGGCTGGCGTGCGTCCCGCGCTCCACGATCATCCCGCCTTCGATGACGAGGATCTGATCGGCACGGCGGATCGTCGACAGACGGTGCGCGATCACGAATGTCGTCCGACCCTGCATTAAGTAACTGAGACCGTGCTGAATCATCGCTTCCGACTCGGAATCGAGCGACGAGGTCGCTTCGTCGAGGATGAGAATCCGCGGGCTCGCCAGGATTGCGCGCGCGATCGACAGCCGCTGCCGCTGACCCCCTGACAGCTTCACGCCACGCTCGCCGACGATCGTGTCGTACCCTTCGGGGAAGCGCTCCGCAAACTCATCCACGCGGGCAATGCGGCAGGCGTTGAGGAAATCCTCTTCCGTCGCGTCGGGATGGGAGAACATCACGTTCTCCCGAATTGTCCCATCGAAGAGGAAGGACTCCTGCAGGACTACTCCCAATTGCGAGCGATAGCTGTCCAGCCGCACCGTTGACAGATCGATGCCGTCCACCAGCACGCGCCCGGAGTCCGGGGTGTGAAAGGCACAAATCAGGCTGATGATGGTCGATTTCCCCGAGCCCGACGAGCCCACCAGCGCGGTCACTGTCCCGGGCCGCGATTCGAAGGAAATCCCATGCAGGACGGGCTTCTCGGGATCGTAGGAGAAACGCACGTCATCGAAGGCGAGATCGCCCACGATCTCATCGAGGGGCCGCACCCGCGCCGGATCGGCAAACTCGTCCTTCTCCGCCAGGATTTCCATCGTGCGGTCGAGGCCCGCCACGGCTTCGGTGAGCTGCGTCCCGATGTTCACGATCTGGAAGATGGGCGCGATCATGTACGCCAGCAGCATGGTGTACTGGAAATAGCCGCCCGTCGTCATCTGGTGACCGATCACCTGGCGGCCGCCAAGCAGCATTACGAGGCCACCAACCACACCCAATACCGTCGTTGCGGCCAGGCTCAGCAGGCTCGTCGCCGTCAGCGACTTCATCACGTTATCCAGCAGGCGCAGCACGCCCGTCGTGAATACGCCGGCTTCGCGCTGTTCCGCGTGATACCCCTTCACCACACGCACACCGCCCAGCGACTCGGTGAGCCGGCCGGTCACTTCGCCGGTGATCTTCGCGCGCTCGCGGAAAATCGGCCGGATCGTTTTGAAAGCCTTCTGCAGAACGACAACAAAAATCGCGACCACCGCGAAGACGATGAGCGTCATCCTGGTGTTCGAATACACGAGATAGGCAAAGACGAGGCTGGCCGTCAGCATGCCGCCAACGAATTCCACCAGGCCGGTGCCGATCAGGTTCCGCACGCCCTCCACATCGTTCATGATGCGCGACACCAGGAGGCCCGTGCGGTTCGCGTCATAGAAGGCCACCGACAACCGGCCAACATGCTGCTGCACCTGCTGCCGCAACTCCGTGATCATGCGCTGCGCGGCCTTCGAGAGGAGCTGTGTCAGCGAGAAGGACGTCACTGCCTGAATCGCGGTTGTCGTGAATACCACGCCGACCAGAGGCATGAGCAGCTTCGCATTCCCGTGAGCGCCCAGAACCCGATCGATGAGAAACTTCGTCGAGAACGGCAGCACCAGACCGGCGACGCGATTGACGATCATCAAAAGGAAGCCGAACAGCAGCAGCCAGCGACGCGGGCGGACCAGCTTCCAGATCTCCGGCATCACCTTCTTCAGATTCGGCTTCTTCTTCGGCAAATCGGCTCCGGCGCGCGCGCGGGCGCGATGACCGCCGCCGCGCTCCGCATTCATCCTCGGAATGGAACCCATCGCCATAAAGGACAAGACCGCCTTACGCTACCGGCCGCCGGCTGCCAACTGCCTCCTTGCACTGATGAACGAACGGACGCAAAGAAGCACATAAATCAGCATCAGCGCCGCCATCAGCAGCTTCGAGGTCTCAGCCGAGATCAGATACCGGGACGAGCCGAGCATGGGCGGCTTACCGTAGCCGCGAATTCCCTCGACCGCGCCGCCCAGAAATCCCAGCAGCCCAATCGTCACATTGACGTGCATAAACAGCTTGCGGCGGCCCTCGCTGGGGCTGATCGCCAGGAAGCCAAAAATCGCCAGCGCGACACCGAACCATGCCGGGATCAGCGCTGTCGGGTGCTGGCTGCCGCTGCCCAGATAACCGACCAGACCCAGCGCAATCAGCAGCGCCGCAAAAACCAGGGTCACTTTCGCCATGCTTCCTCCACTTATTCTTCCTCTCAGTCTACCGGAGCGCAGAAACAGAAACGGCTGGCGCGGCACCAGCACGCCAGCCGTTCTAATCGCCGATCCGTATTGCCTGCCCTACCGCTGTATTCGCGCGGAGCCGCCCTTCGCGAACGCCTTCACCTGATCCAGCGTCGCCATGGTCGTGTCGCCGGGGAAGGTGGTGAGCAGCGCGCCATGCGCCCATCCCAGCTTCACTGCTTCTTCCGGCCCTGCGCCAGCCAGCATTCCATAGAAGAAGCCCGCCGCAAAGCCGTCGCCGCCGCCCACGCGATCGTAGACATCCAGCTCCGCCGTTGGCGCCGTGTACGTCCTGCCATCCACCCAGGTCACAGCGCTCCAGCTGTGCCGGTTCGTCGAGTGCACTTCGCGCAGCGTAGTCGCCACCACCTTCACCTGCGGATGCTTCTTCACCACCTTATCTATCATGCCGAAGAAGACGGTGGGGTCGAGTTTGGACTTCGCCTTCTCTTCCACCTTCGGCCCTTCGATGCCCAGGCCTTTCTGCAGATCCTCTTCGTTGCCGACAAGCACGTCCACGTGCTCCACGATGCGCGCCACGGTTTCGACGGCACGATCCGCGCCACCGGAAATCTTCCAGAGCTTCTCGCGGAAATTCAGGTCGAAGGATGTCACTGCGCCCGCTTCCTTCGCCGCCTTCATCATGTCCACAGCGACTTCCGCGGTCGTCGGCGAGAGCGCTGCGAAGATGCCGCCGCTGTGCACCCAGCGAACGCCGCCGGCAAAAATCTGCTTCCAGTCGAAGTCCCCTGGCTTCAGCTGCGCCGCCGCCTCGTTGCAGCGGTTGTAGAACACCACCGGCGCGCGCATCCCGAATCCACGGTCGCTGTACACCGTGGCCATATTCGGACCGCGCACCCCGTCATGCTCGAAATGTTTGTAGAAAGGGCGCACGCCCATCGCTCGCACGCGCTCGGCAATCAGATCGCCGATCGGATAGTCCACCATAGCGCTGGCGATGCCGGTCTTCATCCGGAAGCAGTCC
>Ga0335072_10003709_pt1 | contig 22903 bp, 19 predicted proteins | sample Lox_Sample_21_FD_206725 | JGI IMG/M metagenome (GOLD analysis project Ga0335072, IMG submission 206725) | Soil microbial communities from Loxahatchee National Wildlife Refuge, Florida, United States - Lox_Sample_2.1 | ecosystem: Environmental > Terrestrial > Soil > Wetlands | place: USA...
CCCCCCTCCCCCCCACTCCGCACTCCAGACAAAACAGTTTGCGACAGCTTGCTTGTGTGCCTGAAGCTCCTGACTTCGGCAAAACAGGCAAAGCATTACACAACTTGCTTCCGTCACAAAATACATTCCAGGCATCAGAACTCTAAGCTGACTTTCTTCTCACCAGCCCACTGCAAACAAACTCATCACCGCCATCATGACTTCTGAGACCTTCGAGTTTCAGGCTGAGATTTCTCAGCTCCTCTCCCTCATCATCAACACCGTCTACTCAAACAAGGAAATCTTCTTGCGAGAGATCATATCCAACTCCTCCGATGCGCTTGACAAGATTCGATATGAGGCTCTGTCAGATCCCAGCAAGCTCGACACTGGCAAAGACCTTAGAATCGACATCATCCCAGACAAGGCAAACAAGACCCTCACCATTCGGGACACCGGTATTGGCATGACCAAAGCTGTAAGTTGACTTCACCCGCTCACCATCATTTCGTTGCTAATCTGATTTTAGGACCTCGTCAACAACCTTGGCACAATCGCCCGCTCTGGCACAAAGCAGTTTATGGAGGCTTTGACGGCCGGAGCTGACATCTCCATGATCGGCCAGTTCGGTGTTGGTTTCTACTCTGCCTACCTGGTTGCCGACAAGGTCGTCGTGGTCTCAAAACATAACGACGACGAACAGTACATCTGGGAGTCAAGTGCAGGTGGTACCTTCACCCTGACCCAAGACACCGAGGGCGAGCCGCTTGGCCGTGGTACCAAGATCATCCTCCACCTCAAAGACGAACAGACCGACTACCTGAATGAGTCCAAAATCAAGGAAGTCGTGAAGAAGCACTCCGAATTCATCTCCTATCCTATCTACCTCCACGTCGTCAAGGAAACCGAGAAGGAAGTTCCTGACGAGGATGCCGAAGAGGCCGAGGAAGATGAAGAAAAGAAGGCCAAGATCGAGGAGGTAGACGATGACGATGAGGACAAGGAGAAGAAAAAGAAGACCAAGAAAGTCAAGGAGACCAAGATCGAAGAAGAGGAGCTCAACAAGACAAAGCCGATCTGGACCCGAAATCCCTCCGAAATCACTTCGGAGGAGTATGCCTCCTTCTACAAGTCTCTGTCCAACGACTGGGAAGATCATCTTGCCGTCAAGCACTTCTCCGTTGAAGGTCAACTCGAGTTCCGCGCCATCCTCTTCGTCCCCAAGCGTGCTCCATTCGACCTCTTCGAGACCAAGAAGACCAAGAACAACATCAAGCTCTACGTCCGCCGCGTCTTCATCACCGATGATGCCACAGACCTGATTCCAGAGTGGCTCGGCTTCATCAAGGGCGTCGTCGATTCTGAGGACCTTCCCCTGAACTTGTCGCGTGAGACTCTCCAGCAGAACAAGATCATGAAGGTCATCAAGAAGAATATCGTCAAGAAGACTCTCGAGCTCTTCAACGAGATTGCCGAAGACCGCGAGCAGTTCGACAAGTTCTACTCTGCCTTCAGCAAGAACATCAAGCTTGGCATCCACGAGGACTCGCAGAACCGCCAGGCTCTTGCCAAGCTCCTGCGCTTCAACTCTACCAAGTCCGGTGAGGAGACAACCTCCCTCCAAGACTACGTCACGCGTATGCAGACACACCAGAAGCAGATGTACTACATCACCGGCGAGTCCCTCAAGGCCGTTCAGAAGTCACCATTCCTCGACTCCCTCAAAGAGAAGGGATTCGAGGTTCTGTTCTTGGTTGACCCGATTGATGAGTACGCCATGACCCAGCTCAAAGAGTTCGACGGCAAGAAGCTCGTCGACATTACCAAGGACTTCGAGCTCGAGGAGACCGACGAGGAGAAGAAGGAGCGTGAAGCTGAGGAGAAGGAGTACGAGGGCCTTGCCAAGGCGCTGAAGAACGTTCTTGGTGACAAGGTTGAGAAGGTCATTGTCTCTCACAAGCTCATCGGCTCACCTTGCGCCATTCGCACAGGCCAATTCGGTTGGTCTGCCAACATGGAACGTATCATGAAAGCTCAAGCTCTTCGTGACACCTCAATGAGCTCCTACATGTCCTCCAAGAAGACATTCGAGATCTCGCCAAAATCGCCAATCATCAGGGAGCTCAAGAAGAAGGTTGACGCTGATGGCGAGAACGACCGAACAGTCAAGTCGATCACCCAGCTGCTGTTCGAGACTTCCCTTCTTGTTTCCGGCTTCACCATCGATGAGCCTGCCGGCTTCGCTGAGCGCATCCACAAGTTGGTCTCTCTCGGCTTGAACATCGACGAAGAGCCTGAAACTAGCGAGGAGAAAGCTGAGGCTGAATCTACTGCTCCGGAAGCTGAGGCTACTGGGGAGAGTGCCATGGAAGAGGTTGACTAGACGAAATTGCGATGACCGGCGTCCTTTGCATTTCGACGGGTGATTCTCAAGATAGGCTTCTTATGGGATTCAAGCGAGTGCGTATGGGGGCTTTCATTCTCAGCTTTGACATGTAATAATTACCAGAGTCAAGGTCCTTCAGGTAGATTCCACGAATGAAAAGCGCTACATTCAAGTTCAATCTATTGGTTTTCAATATCGTACGTAGTCGAATGACTTCTTCCACGTACAGCCTCGGTGAACAAATTAGAGTTCAAGCCTGAGGACTACATAGGGTGGGAGTAGATTGTGGTGAAACTGGACGGAGTGAGGCAGTCAACGGACATGATGCCGTGACAGAAGATTGCGGCGGAGGGGAGAGAATGGGTAAAGGCGGTATTGAGAGAACAAGATATGGCGATCTATGTATTGAGGCGAGGGTATGGCTGGGGGTATGTTGATGATCTCAAAACACAGCACGGTGAGGAATAGGGTACATGCTCGGAAAATATCGCAAGATGAATAAAGTACAACACAGTTCACTTCGGGACAAATCAATGAAAGACGGCACACTACTTTAAACTTCGAGCTCATGCTCTTTCTTGCTCCTGTACTAGAATGTCTGTAGGAACTTGAGAAAGGCCTTGTTGAAACTGTCTGGGTACTCCCACATGCATCCATGACTTCCGGGCACTGTCGTCCACAGAGAACCCGGAATGAGTTCATGAAGTCTTCGGCTCAATGAAACAGGAATCAAGGTATCCTGCTCGCCGGCAAGGACAAGCGTCGGGACCTTGATCCCATGCAAACGCTGTGTCGTGTCAAAATTCTGTATCACGGCCAACTGGGCAAGGTAGGCCGGTGTCGACTGCGTCGTGTACTTCATGTCGGTCTCGACTTGACGTAGCTCTGCTTCGCGGCTGTTGAAGAAGTCCTGCGTGAAGGCCCACAGGATGACGTCGCGCATTACGAAGGGCACGCCCATGACGGGCGCCAGGTCGGCCCACATGGCGAACATGCGAGAACAGAAGGGGCCGGGGCAGGCGTAGGTGCATGCTAGGGTTAGAGAGAGCAGGTCGGACGGGTGGGCGAGGGCGTATTCTTGTGCGATCATGCTGGTGTCCATATCGTTGTGGTTAGCGATTGCTTTGACGAAGTATTTCAGGGGGTTTCAGCGGGGACAAGTAAGAGAAGAAGAATTCGTGAAATCGGGGGTAAGTTACCCGCCCATGGAGACGCCCATTAGGTGGAACTTGGGGATGCCGAGGTGGGTGATGAGAGACTTGAGGTCCGTTGCAAGTAGAGAGGCGCTGTAAGGGCCCGGCGGCGACGAGCTAGAGCCAATGCCGCGGTTGTCAAACGTCACGACGGCGAAGCCTGCTGCGGTGAGAGAGGGGATCTGGAGAGGCCATGTTTCCTTGGTGTCGGCGAGGCCGTTGATCAGGACGATGTGGGGTTTGGTGTTTGAGGGGCGCACTGATGAAGCAGGAGGCTCGTGGATGTCGTAGGATATGTCTATGCCGTTCCCTTTAATCGTGGGCATTGCGCGTGGTGGATGGATTTTTGACTTCTATATCGGGTGTCAGAGGGTGGTGTAATACAATTCGACCATATTAAGAGAAGGGGCGGTCATTCACTCGTCCAATGATCTGTTGAAAGAAGTCGTGGCAGCCAGTATTGGCAAGGTCTCCACAAGATTTCCTTTGAGCAACTTAGACTTGTCTTTATGGACTAGGATTTGGCGTACAATGAGGACAGATACCCTATGAATTATCTAGGAAGACTGAGACGGGATAAAAGAGGCGTAGTCAGCTAGAACAGATCATGAAAGCCTGAGGTTTTTAGTACATCTTGCTTTTGCAGGAACCCTTGTCGCGGACTGCCAAGGTATCAAGACGCTCGGAGCTTCAAGGCTCGGAGTTTAGCACACCAAAACATTTCGAAGTTGTTAGATTCAGATGTGCTGGTATTTCGTAGCATTGCCTAACGTGCCCGCAGCAACTCAGCCAAAGATAATGCCAATCATATATTTGGCCTCACACTCCCCACGCCTCCCCCCTTGAAACACGGCCAATTCCCTGCCGATACGCAAGAGTACCTTGCCATTTGACCAGCAAAGACATTGCACTCTTGCAAAAGACAGGTTGTCGGACTGCAGTCTTGTGGTTGAGTTTGCGTCTGCCATTCCAGCAAACTTGGTGGAGGCCTGTCACAGCCTGGCGAAGTTCGGCGGCAAAATCCACAAACTGATGCACATGTCGCAATAATCTGCTGAAGCTATGGAAAGCTGGTCCATGGTTGCTCGCTAACTCAACCTTGCAACCGCAGTCAATGCCCAAAGAAGTGCCATGGCGTAGCGCCCCAATTGGGATCTAGCTTTGCAAGTTAAGGGTGGAATCGTTCCAGAGTAGGCTGTATGAGTAGCTCAAAATGCATTTGATCCATTGGAATATGGTACAGACAGAAAATACCTAGGGGCGAAGCTAGGCTAACAAAAGTGCCCGAAACAACAGGTCTTGGGATTTGCAAAACATAGGGCTGACTACAACACCATTTCTCGTCATAAAATCATTAGATCGAATAAGCAGAAACACCGATACAGTCGACTGAAGGCCCGAAATGCAGAAAATGGGCATCTTACCACAGTTCGTGAACTCGCGCCGAGAGGTCGATGACCTTTGCGAAGAACAGAAGCGAAGACCAGTCCGGACAATTTGTGCCAGCCATTGCACGACTTAGTCAAAGATTTTGCCGCATTTCAGGCATTCCACATCTTCAGTCCAGGTTTCCGGGTCCTGACCCCTTTCGTCGGTGATGGCGACCTTAACGCCCTTTCCAAGGGTCTCGTCGCCATTAATGATTTTCGCATTGAACATTCCCTGTCTCCGGTTTGCACCGTTTAACTTCTTCTTTGATTTCGACGTCGACTTCGGTGTTGGGACCTGAGACTTGTGAGGGCTGCTTGATGTCTGCAATTCCCTGAGATCCTTCAGTTTTTCAGCTGGGAACATCGTCTTGGTCACTGCGTCCTTCACGGTCGAAAAGACCGTTGCTTCCGTGCCATTTGCTGCAGGCCCACTCTCTTCAACCAACCTCGTGTATGTCTTATCCAGGATCGCCTCAATGAGGCACTCCTCGTGATTCCAGGTTCCACATCCATCATCTTCGCACTTATACATTGTCTTGTCCGGATTGTAGTATTTGTGACAAATGCAGTGCTGCCTGATCGCCGACAATTCTGAACCTTTTGGCCCTCCAAGTTTCTTGATGTCGAGAAACTGCCTGAAGAATCTTTGTCCCAGGTCTTCTTGCTCATCCTTCTCCTCATCCCACTGTGTAACCTCGGCTGGTGCGGCCACCGTCATCGCATCCACGATATCCATAGCGTTGCTCATGATGAACTCGTTCGCGCCGTGATATGGCTGTCTGCCGTTGGGTAGCTCGTCTGGCCAATACAGCCAAAATACCCGCAGATAGACATGCTGATTGTCTTTCGCTCGAACCTCCAGGACTTTTGCCACCCAAAGGTTTGCCCGATCATACTCGAGTATTGTATCTTCTGAAGAACCTGGAGGCGGAGCAGGTGGCGCGGGAGAATGTCGATTGATGTAAACGATACAGCCAAGAGAAAACTTTTGTTCGCCAACTGTTTTACATGGGGGCAAAATTGTCAGTGATTGGGGCTTGAGTAGAGGCCAGAACATGTTTGTAAAGAGGATGCTTACCGATGAAATTGCGGTAGGGTTTCAAGCTGCTCCAAGCACTGCCAGGTCGTACCGCGTAGGTAATACCAAGGTTCTCGAAGCCTGCGTCTTCATACTCTGGCCCGAAAACGTCGTCGGCAGTTTTGCTCTTGCGTTTGTTTGGATGAGCTGGGCACTCCACCCTGAAAGGAGTGTCTGCCGCCTCATCAACTTTATCAGGTATCTTCTTTGCTTCTTCGTTCTTTGTGCCGTGGCCAGAGTTTGGCGACTTGTGGCCGTTCTTTACTGGCGTACCGTCTTCCAATGCGGAAGCTTTGCGCTTTTTGGTGAGAGCCATGGTATCGGGCCCGGGAGAGGTGAGGACTTTTTGGTGGCCGTGTCAGAAAAGTGGGGTCGTCAGATAATTTCTGTAAGATCTGTCAGGCTTTTTACCAGGCAGCACAACTGATTAGACAACGATGAGCGCGTCACAAAAGTTGGAGCGCGGGCGTGTCGAGTGCATCACTCCTTAACAGGGGTGATGGACTAGTAAGACGATGACGCGCAGCGAAACAGATGCTTGAGCTCGCAAGATCTTTTAAGGAGAAACTTTCTTGGTTGAAGAACCTGATACAGTACGAATTGCTCTGGACTGTTCAAAGCGTGTTTGTTCTCGGTCATCTCCACTAAGTAGGGCTTGGCATCTCGGTCTTCGGCCGCCGGTTCCAAGGAAAGAAAACATACTATAGATTTCCTCTTCCCCCTTGGTAGATAGACAAGCAGTGCTTCTACAACCAAGATATGTGCATACCTGTTTGCTGCGTGCAACACCTATGAGAGATGCACCCCTATAACAGATGCAACCCCTATAAGAAATGCATGCCTATAAGAGATGTATGACTATGAGAAATGCACGCCTATAAGAGATGCATGCCTGTGAGAGATGCATGTCTGTGAGAGATGTATGCCTGTGAAAGATATATGCTTGTGAGAGATGCATGTCTGTGAGAGATACATGTCTATGAGAGATGTATGCCTGTGAAAGATATATGCTTGTGAGAGATGCATGTCTGTGAGAGATACATGTCTATGAGAGATGCATGTCTATGGGAGATGTATGCCTGCGAGAGATGCATATCTGTGAGAAACGCACACCTATAAAAGATACATACCTATGGGAGATGTATGCCTGTGAGAGGTGCATGACGAGTTCCCAGTCTTTCAGGCAATACTTGAGGGCGGCGCCGACGATGCAGCTACCCATTAGCTAGAAAACCATTATGCGTACCCTAGACGCGACCTGACGGCGACATCTACGCTTTTGTTTTGGGTAATGTAGCTTAGTAGGTGCTCGGGATCGAATTTGGGAAAGACCACATTTTTCACTAGTACCCCACTGTACCATGACCTACATGATGGGCGTCTCCTTGATAGCTTTATCATGCCTTAACGGGCCAGCCAGGGTCACCGTCAAGGAAGATAGCACAATCATTGAGTTAGAAATGCGCGGTGCAGGCGAACGACTGGTAAGCCTGTAGATATCGTCAACTAACTAGCTGCTGGGGCAAGGCCAAAACAGCCAATTTGAACCCGCCGTTGCTTTTGAAGTGGATTAGCGCCTTCTGCATCCTTTCATCCTTCCACACCTTCCCGCTGGACAGTTCCATCCCCTTCGGACATCTCAAAGACCAGGTCACCATTAACAAGGCCCGTAAGTTAAGGTGTGTCCTCAGCATCCTACTCTTCCATGGCCTCTGTACCGGATGCGTCCATGGCTTCTGTATCGAATGCGCCCATGGCCTCTGTACCGAATGTATCCATGGCAGCCTTGTTACGAGCTTCAGCCGCGGCTGCTTCGTCCAATGTTGGCTCCCAGTACTGAATAGGCGCCTCCTGTTGTCGTTGTTGTGAGCCTATAGATTGAATCAGCCAAGAGGAAGCCGAAGTGATGAAAACTTGGATGGTAGTTACCTTGTCCATCGTTGCTTTCGGTATCGGAAGGCTCCCAAACCTCGTCTGGTTGCACGACGTCGACCCCAATCTCGTTGATGAACTCCTTGACCATGCCCAGCAACTCGTCTGCGTATGTGCTTGCAGCCATGACCTTGTCATCTTCCAGTCCGTCCTGGATTCGTATGTAGAGTTTGCGTACCAGCCGGCGAGCTTCCAATCCCAGTGATGGAGGTCTCCGATTGCTGAGGACAGGCGGAGAAGGTCGTGGTCTCTGGGCCCAGGCGAGGACGACATGGAGGAGTTTCTGGAGGTTATCGTCTATGTCGCTCTGCTCAAGCTTTGTAATGGGTTGATTCTTGACCTCCTTGGCCTCAACAACGTCCATCGCGGCGAGTACTTTGTCCAAGTAGTTATGAATGTCGTCTTTCTCATGTTTCTCCAGACCGTCAAGCGACGCGAACCTCTGGGCCTTGCTTGTCATCTTACCCTTTGACTTGCTCGACTTGTTTGACTTGTTTTCCATGCTTGCCATGATGGACGAAGGGTAAAGAGCCTGGCTAGTAGAGCAGACCGTGGTTGACAAGACGTTGCGACAAAGAGATTGACTTGGAGTGATTATTGTTTTGTAGAGAGACGGAGCCACAGGCATTCACTTTAGCATGACTGCAGCCCATTCACTGCAACTAGGACTCGGCAACACACCAAGGCCGCCTTTACCCTCACCTCAGTCTTACCTCACCCACACAGCTTGTGAACTTGAGTCGCACTGACAGACACGATAATTGAAGAAACAAGCGCCATCTACTTCATCGCTCCAGCTCCATACGTTACACCCACCTCTAGTAAGCTGTCTCGCAACATGTCTCGATGGCAGCGACATGGCGGGGCCGATATGATCGAGCCACCAACACAAATTGCAGATCTCGCCTTCAACATCAGAGGACATGCGCTCGAAGATGGCCTGAGAGAAAGGCGCGAAAACGAGGTCATCAACGCCTACAGCCCCGTGGCCGTTATTTTCACCACCGCCGTCAAGAGTCTTTCCAAAGCTGATGAAGAGGTCTGGCGTGAAAGTTTGGCCTTTACTCCAAGAGAGTTGGGTGGGATTGAGGAAGGACTTCGGCCATACTTGGTCGTAGGGTACGCTTTGCGCGAGCCTCCACCTGGCACCCTGACCGCCTCCAAGGAGAGCAAGAAACAGCGACCTGTTGGAATCACCCGCCCCGATTCTGTTATCTCTTGGGCCGAGAGCAACGTGATTTATGTTGTTTCGGAAATCTTAGAGGCCCCAAAGGAGGGAGTTCAGCTTTGGGCGCTGTTGAAACCCAACCTCGGAGTCTGCACACCATACCAAATTGGACAAGATGCCGTCTTCTACCGCTGGGAATTTCGCGATGCCTCGACGTCCATCAGAGCTCGAGGAGTCAACTGGAACCGGCTGGTCACCAATCAAGCCGTCCGTCCGGGCTTTGGTGGCCGGCTTCCGAGTGCGAAGCAAAAACGGTACAAGCCTGCCCGAGGCGCCACGCGATTCACCGTCGAGCCGCAGCAGTCCTTGTCCAACGAGTGTCTGATGCTCATTCTGGCATCCCAAAAAAACAAGGACAAGTGGTTCCTTACCGAGCTGCAAGATGTTTTCGCCGAAGTCGACGCCGACCCCCGGTACCGACCCCCACCGACGAACAAGGCTCTTCGATTGTTTGTAGAAGGAGAGGAAGAGCTGAGTGCCGAGGTGGCCAGCGACGTCGTCGATGAGATACAGGAGCAATGGCCCGAGGTCGAGGACGTCACCGCTGACCGAGTCATTCGCCTGAAGCGAGGCATGATTCAATCCGGCATCCATCTCGAGTATCGCCTCCTTCGGGGTTTTGTCGCCGAGGCTATGTACAGGCTTGCGCACCATTTCGCTGTTTCCGCCATGCCCATCGACGACGACGACCCCACAGCCCAGCTGGTGAAAGAGGTGGTCTGTAATGTCCAACGCGTGACGCCTCTGAAAGAATCGACGCCGGTTATTACTTCCATGTCTGAAGAAGGCGCATTCTTGGCTACATTGCGTAATAAGTTGATCGAGGTTAGTTTTTCCCCAATTATCATCGCCATCGACGAGAACTAATTTTCATTGTTACTCTCCCTCTTAGATCTGCAAGGCGAGCAACGCATTTGAACAAAGCCTTCAGCGCCAATGTAGCGACGACGTGATTGAACCTTCTGAAGATGCTTCCACCCCATTTGACTACTGGTCTCATGACGCTGATGCAGGTGATACCGATACCGCAAAGCTTGCCTTTAGCCGTGCCGTCAAATTCTATTTCCGTGCTCAGATGCACAAGAATTCTGGCCTTGGCGATATGCTGATGGATGTCATGGATGTCATGGACCACTTGAAGTTGGGTTAGAGTGGTTGTAACTGCAGGTTAGTTACTTAACACGGGCGGCTGCGGAAGATCAGTAGTGGTGGTGGTGGTGGTGGTGGTGATGATGATGATGATGATGATGATGGTGGTGGTGGTGGTGGTGGTGGGAGGAAGAAATGCAGATATTTTGGATTTTCCATTGGGACGGGCGTTTGATACACGAAAAAGCCCATGCGGCCTACATATAGCCCTTGGTAGTCTTCATGGACGGTATTCCCCATAAGCATGTACCTTATACTCTTGACCCGTAACCACCCCTAGCAATACCCAGGTGCATTTCGAGCGGAAGGAGTCGTACCGCAGTTGAAGCCTCTCATCTAGTGGCTAGCACGCGATACCTTGAATGACGACCAAAGTCTCATTCATACTTCTTTCCGACAATCTTGCTCTTGAGCTTATCCGCCAAACCTTCTGAGTTTGAAGGATGTTCTTTCTCACTCGTGTGGTAGACATTGCCTTCTACGTCACGTTCAGTCATCTGCATACACCAAACAAGCGCGAACAGTGTAGCTTACCACCACCGCGGCCGGTGTGATGGCTATGTTGCTCTGCCAATTTAGTTGCAGTCTCGGGGATTATATCAGTGTCGGTGCCATGATGTGCTGGCTTTACTTTGGGGCTTCCAATGTTGCCCTTGCCGCCTCGCTTAAAAAAGTCAGTTGACCATTGTGTTCCAACGTGGTATGATTTCGGCTCTTCTATGAATGAGAGCCAAGATGAACTTACGCCTACCGAGTAAGCACCGTCACCCTGGTCACCCTCGGGTCCTTCGCGGACGATTTCGCCATCAGTATATCTGTGAAATTCAGGATCAGGATGACTTGCAAAGGAACGAAGGGCTTGAGTATCGCACGAATCAGTTAGGGGTAGAGAAGAGTCTGTAAGAGCTGCAGCCGGGGTCTAGCATCTAGTTCACTTACGGAGTATTATCTGGGCCAATATTTGCAGCTCCTGCCATAACTTTCTTAGCCTTATAGGGCATGAATGTGCAGAATCAGCTTCTTACCTCCACGGCCATGAGATACATTCTGCTGAGACATTGTCTTCGAATTCACCTGCGCACACTCGTCAATGACATATCTAATAGGAAACAACCGAGGCTCCAGTAGAATATTTCAAATTCAACAAGCACAGAGATCGAGCAAATGTCGACTAGCGATCACACGGTGGTGGCTCAATAGCCCGAGGTGCGGAGACAAGGAATATTTGCGGAGAAAGGGTAGCTTTGGGAGCAATCTCTGCTTACGTTGACGAGTATCCTGCAACGAAGTGGGACTACGAAAGGCTAACGGTTTATTTTCACACAGGCAATTGGTCTATGGCGAAAATATCCGAAATGGTGAGCAGTAACATGGAAGCGTTTGCCAAAACGATCCACCATTTCCATCATTCCATCATTCCATCATTCCATCATTCCGCCAAGAAACTATGATTTAAGCGCCCGGAGTGGGGGGAAAAGAGCCGATCAGCATCGAGATTTGATTGTTCGGGGTATGTTAAAACCAAAAAGACTCCAGGAACATATCACCGTCTTCCTTGCACTTTCAAAGATTAATGCCTCCCGAGTGTATGTAAGTGAAGATTTGGCCTCGTCCCACAGTTTTTTGATGTTGTGGGTCGAATCTTCAACTCTGGCTTGCCGAGGATTATTCAGTGCGAGACCTTTGCACCATCCGTCTTCTTCGCCTCACCGCCAGCGCCAGTCGTCGGCAAGCCCATGAAGATCTTGAAGGCGTCGTATATCATCCATTGCAAGCCCGTAAGTGTACCAATCATCTGGCCGCGCGGCAAATTGAGTCAGTAAGTTAACAGATGAGTGATGGATGATGATGAAAGAAAGTTTCTTTGGAAGGTGATGAAAGGAGATGTCATAGAGTTTGACACTCCAACAGTTGATTACGTTGACGGGATCGGACTTACGACAATTCGGACAGGCAGACCGTTCCAGAGACCCGTGAACCCGATTCTGCTGTAGATACGGCTCATAGCTGCACCAAACCCTTCGCCTGGGGCGCGCTCGGCGTTCAATTTGCTGACCATGACATCGGCAGGATGAGAGACAATGGCGCAGAGAATACCAGCCAAGTAACCACCACTGAATGCAACAGCGGTCTGGGCTCCTTTACTGTAGTCGTTCTTGGTGCCAGGGAGGTAGTTGTAGATAGCCTCGACAATTGTTTCGAAGGAGGCGAACTTCATCATGGTATATGGGATCTGGCGACCCCACAGTGGGTAGAGGCCTTTGTAGAGACTTTACCACGTCAGCCCGATTGATTGTTAATGATAGTGCACTCACCCGGCAACGCCCTCCTTCGCTTTGATGGCATTGATACCCTGAAAGGTACCTGTAAATGCAGGTGGGATGGTTGTTTGCATGCGGACTTTGACGGCTTCAAAAGGACAGAGACCAACATCGGCGATGAATTCGGCTGATGCAGAACCTGCGAGGTAGATTGCAGTCTTGTACTTCTTCGCATTTTCCTCGCCCGCCAATTCAGAGTACAGGTGCTTGAAGTATTCGTAGAAACCATACTTGGCGGCTCCTTGCACCGAGTAGCCGAAGAAGGTTGGGGCCCAGCCCGTGAAGATCCCCCGAATGCCTTCAGCGCCGCCAATCAGACGCCATGCTTGGAAATTGCTCTTGTACAACTTGGGGTCGACCTGACGGCGACATTTGACTAGATCGAGTGGTGTAACTGCAGTATGTGTGGTACCCTATTGAGGTCAGATCATCTCTATCCAAATCTTGCTTGAAGCTACACACGCATGCGAGGATGCCGCCAACTGTGCATGAAGCATAGTATTTTCCAGAGTACAGTTCAATGCCTCCAGTCTTGGCCTGAGCCTTCGCGCTGGCTTTCTCGTACTGGTCGACAGCAGCATCGGTCAATTGGCCGGCCTTGGCCTTCGCGGCCGCAGCAGTCTCAGCGACACTCCATGCCGAGAAGATTGGCCGCTTCAGAGGGTGTTCTGAGGACCGAGGTTTGGGTGCTGGCCTCGAAAAGGGCGACTGATTGGCAAAGACCTCGTTGAGGCAGTTCTGTGTAGGAAATAACATGGGCATGTTGCTGTTGACCATATCAGCTCTCGGGCGGAGATAAGTGGCACTAGGGTGATCTACCCAACCGTGGTTGTAACGATAGCACCCTATGGGAACTATACAGCACGAAATTTCCCAGTAAGAGTATGGATGGATGCAACAAACAAGGAGTGGAAAATAGTTAATGGCAATGCTCTGACGTGCGGTGGACTGGAGCTATCTGAATTGGTAGGGAAGCTGTCATTTCTCCGCAGCTGCTAACTTTAGTGCTAGATAGACCGACGGCGACGTCACTGGACTGGGCTCTCCCAACGCGACGCCCGAGCTCTTTTGAAGATCGTCGGTTTGTTGCTTTGCATGGCATCAAAGCGACTCCTACGAAGAGCCCAAGACATATAGTTCTTGTGAAAGCTTTGGAAGTCTGCAGTTGATGAGAAAAGCATATATCTTCTTCAAGCCAGATCAATTTTGCTACCCCGCCTGCAAAAAGCAATTCAAACCTCCACCTAAATAGCCATTAAAAGAATTCAACCTTGCAGTCCATAAATTGGAACAACGCACCGTCCTTTGCCCTTCAATGGCAACTTCAAATTCGCTTTCGAATGGCATTACATCTCCAGCTCCGGGCGTAGCTACAGCGGATACCTCAACCCTTCTTTCGTCTTGGGCAAACAAATACCGTGGCGCAACTGTTGCAGACCTAGACCTGCCACCGGCGCTCTCCACATCGCCAGACACGTCTCTTGACTCGGCATTTCTCTCGGCCTCGTCGCATGACTACACCCATCTGACCGTCGTATCTCCCACCACGCGTGCGCTCCTTGGCTACTTGCCCATTCCTCGCCTACGCACTCTCCTTGAAACTCGCCAGCTACAACCATCCGATCCCGTCAGCAAAGCCATGGTGCGCTTCCAGAGAGACAGAGGCCGCGTCTATAGAGTCATAACGATGGAAACCGAGTTGTGGGAGCTTGAAGGCTTCTTTGAAGGCATAGGAGATCTCGGCAATGGTGAGAAGCAGGACTTTGCCGTCGTCACGGATGCTGGAAGGAAGTTTGTGCTTGGTGTCGTTACAAAGGGTGATCTGGAGGAATTCGTCAAGAGAAGGCCAGCATAAGAAAGCAATATGCAGAAAATGGGAGACGTTCGGTGTGGCCAGCTTACCCACTCTATCAATAAACGCGGCCATATCAAGTGCACCGGGTAGGCTTTCACTACGCTGGGCAAGAAGTTTGCAATCCCCAGAGTGCTGACTCCGCTGTGCACGGCTACCAAGCCACTCACCAACAGCGCCACGGGGCTGACCTTGCCTTGTGTCACGTCCGATTATTCAAAAGGGCCTAGAATGATACCCATCGCAGCCATGATAGCTGGCATCGATTCCATGGCTCACGCCTTGGCGCCGTCACACAGTGAAGACCTTCGCCTTAGCAGAAAACTGTTAACAAGGCTACCATGAACATCTCATCCCGCAAAGGAGCATTCATTCTGCGTGCAAGAACGCAAAATGTGTGGTTCAAGTTGCCGGGGGCAGGAACCTGCAGCAAATACGTTTGCGCTAGATCTTAACGAGGGTCTTACTGTGGATCACGACCTTGTTGGCATTGCCTTCATGCACCAAATTGTATACCCAATGCTCTGCGTGTGCTCTACAACCGACTTTGAATCTGCTGTCCTGGTTAGCATGCCAAAGCATCGAATGTTGGGATTTGGGATTTCAGCGCACTGACCAACAGTATAGATGTCCCTTACAGGCAAAGAGTTTGTCTCTTGCTGTAACACAAAACAATGATAGAGCCCGAAACCAATGGCATCACCCTGTCAGTTTCTATTAGACAGTCACATTGACGCACTGCCATATTCGCAATAGCACTAAAATGTTCTACTTCATCGACCATAGAGTGGCCGTGAGCGTCATGACTCGTGGCGTTTCGTAGGGAAATTTCCTTCCGCAACTTCGGGCGTTCCAAGCCTCGGAATGTGGGCAAAACGGTGGTTCGTATTTCTTGCGTCGTCAGTACCAGAATGGTGAAGTTCATCCTGTTGCATGACGTTTTAAGGCTGCTGAAGCTTGCACAATACGAATCGATGCGTAGCCCTTCAACGGTTCTAATTCTAAGCCGGGTCCGGGGGAATGGTTGAGTGTGATTGGTCCCCTCTGCCCCGCCGGGTGATTGCTCACTGGTGCATGCCTGCCACTCTAGGAATGTAGGACAAACGTGCCCCGGCCATTTTTAAGCATAACTCGTGTCACCCCGCACCAGCTAAAGGCAAACTAAATTTTTGCACGATGTACCCAGCAAAATTGATGCGGCGTTCATCGACCTTCGGGTCTTCGGGCGCTCATTTCCACCGATCAAAGCCGCGCAACTTACTCTCTGTGTCGCGACCTGTCCCCATATGTAGTCATAGTGTACATATAATCATTCTTTCCTTTCTTCCCTCTCTCACGTTCTCAGCCCCTGTAGTCACGGCCTCCAAGCTTCTTCATACTCTTTCACTGATCATTCCCTATATTGGTCCGTTCCTGAGAACACACATTCGCCGTCCAATCCATTAACTTGGACGACGCACAAGCTCGTATCTCGATATTGATAATAATACGACGTTCCCTTACGCTCGTTGCGCCTAGCGGTTCCCAGTTCCATCAACACTAGAATCACAATGGCTGCCGACGAGGAAGAGATTCCGCCTTCCAATACCAACGATCTGTCTACTGGTTCAGGGCATTCTGAGTCTGGCCATGCCTTCGTCGATCGCAACCACATGTCCGGTGAAGTTCCAACGTCCGAAGAGTCCTCAGACAAGGAACTTGGAGAGAAGAAAGACGGAGGCGAAGTCAAGCAGGCCCCATCGCAGGCCGAGAAGATGTCCAAAACGACCATAGCTGCCATTATGTTCTCATTGTGCATGGCTTTGTTCTTGGCTGCGCTCGATGTCACGATTATCACCACAGCTCTACCCACCATTGCCATTCATTTCAAAGCGTCGGCTGCCGACTATACATGGATAGGGTCTGCATATATCGTTGCCTGCGCAGGTGCCGTACCCGTTTGGGGCAAAGTCAGTGACATATTCGGCCGCAAACCTGCACTGTTGCTCGCAAACGCTATTTTCTGTGGCGGCAGTCTGGTTTCGGCCGTCAGCGTTAGCGTGAAGATGCTGATTGCCGGACGAGTCATACAAGGTATTGGTGGTGGTGGGTTGATCATCTTGGTGAATATCTGTATTAGCGACCTCTTCAGCATGAGAGAAAGAGGAAAATACCTTGGCATTGTCGGAGCTACATGGGCAATCGCATCCGCTATTGGTCCATTGTTGGGCGGCGTGTTTTCCGAGAAGGTGTCTTGGAGATGGTGCTGTAAGTTGCTGGTGCCCGAAGACATTCTACCGAAATTCACAGACTAACCTTTTCCCCCAGTCTACATCAACCTCCCACTGGACGGTACCGCATTCCTCTTGCTCATCTTTTTCTTGACGATCGAGACACCAAGGACGCCTTTGGTCGCCGGCATCAAGGCCATCGACTGGCTCGGCGTTATCACCATCGTTGGAGGAGTGGTCATGTTCCTTCTGGGCCTCGAGGCCGGTGGCATCACCCATCCATGGAATAGTGCCTACACCCTGTGCCTGACCATTTTCGGAGCCATCACCATTACCATCTTCTTCCTCATCCAGTGGAAGGTTTCAAAGTACCCGCTCATGCCGCTTAGGCTCTTCAACCAATCAACGAACATGGCCACACTTGGCGTTTGCTACTGCCACGGCTTCGTCTTCATCGGTGGCACGTACTACATCCCGCTCTATTACCAGACCGTGCTCTCCGCAAGCCCCATCCTCTCCGGAGTCTATCTCTTCCCACTCGTTATCACCCTATCCATCGGCGGCGTCTTCGTGGGCATCTATATCAAGAGAGTCGGCCGCTACCAAGAACCCATCTGGTTCGGCATGTGCTTCATGACCCTCGGCTTCGGACTCTTCATCGACCTCCCCAACCACGCCGAATGGGCCAAAATTATCATCTATCAGATGATCGCCGGCATCGGCGTAGGCCCAAACTTCCAATCCCCACTCATCGCCCTTCAAAACCATGTCGCGCGCCATGACGTCGCAGTCGCGACGGGCACCTTCGGCTTCGTCCGCCAGCTCGCGACCTCCATGTCCGTCGTGCTCGGCGGTGTTGTCTTCCAAAATATCCTCTCAAAGAAAGGCCCGGAACTCACGCGCCAGCTAGGACCACAGGTGGCGGCACGATTGTCGGGCGAGCGTCTCGAATCGTCGGCAGATTTTATCAAGAAACTACCACCGGCACAAAAACTCATAGCGGACCAAGCGATCACTAGCAGCCTGCGCACGATGTTCATCTTCTATACCGCGATTTCCGCGTTCGGTCTGTTTTTGAGTTTCTTCATCAAGAAGAAGGAGTTGAGTAACGTGCATGAGAAGAGCAGAACGGGGCTGGCGGAGCAGGAGCGTGTAAGGCAGGAAGAGAAGGATAACAAAAAGCAGCAGAATATGACAAGTCAGATAATGACGGAGAGTGGGAGTGATGCTGACATGGAAAAGAACCTTCCCACGGCGCCTGCTTATCGGAATATTGGAGATGTGGACTGAGGACCTCCGGTTTTACCCCGCGAAGAGTTGAAGGGATCTAGGCATGCGCTTTGGCATGTCTGGTACTGTTCGATATACCAAAATGCATTATGGGTTACGAAGGAGCGTGTCAGCTTTGCCTAGCATTCACAAAGTTCGAGCATATTGTGGTGGGGTGGATATGACCCCCTAGCCCGGGCAGACCGGCACATAGGACACAACCTACATAGGTAGCTAGACAGCCCTGTAAGGGCGAGAACAAGAATCTTCCCTCTCCTTTTCTTCTGTCTTGGTCGTTAGGATTGATAGTGGGCTTGGCCTGGAAAATGTACAACTGTTTTCAACATCAACGATGACGCCCTAACCACTGCACACAAAATCGGTCAAGACCTTGATCTTGGGGAATTCTTTTGACTACAGTCTACCAGCTAATGGATGGGTTGTGCCCTACAAAGATTGAATGGCTTCCCCAAGGCCTTCGTTTTAGCCCAAGTTCTTCAAGCTTTCGCTTTTCCTCTCCCAATGAACATTTCCCTACGGGGCCGATGAGAGCACTGTATAGTAAGGGCCCAGTTGGGCTGAGGGCTGGGGCAGTCTTGACTCCAGTACCCAGAACTCAGCTCCTGTAATGCGTTCCGGGCATTTTCTCTTTATTCACTCCAAAAGTATGGCCTTGCTGATGCGAACGTAAGTGGGACCTTGGTTGATGCGACGTCCATTGGTACCGGGATGCCAAATGCACAATTTTCCACAAACAGAGGGAGGGGCGGAACTCGAGAGAGGTCTATTCGACATTGCCTGTCCTATTATAGCGGGTGAGCCTCGCCGCCCTGAGTTCGCGTGAGCCGGGTGAGCTCCGGGTGACCTAGGGTGACTCGGGGTGACTCGGGGTGACTCGGGGTGACTCCAGGGGTGCGCATGGGGTGATCCCTCACCTGTGACTCACCCCGGCGTCTGCGCTACACTTCCACATTAGGTCATTGACCTGAATTCAACCATGAGCACATCTGCATTCCACCAAACTCTGCCCCTTTCTGGGTAGATAATGCCATCTCAACGCAGTCCTTAAGGCGCAATATCCTTTCCCCAATGTCTTCCTGTATCATGCTATGCTAAACCTGCCGAAGAAACCCATCGATAAGACCACGCTGGACAAGAGAAGGTGTGATTCCTCTCTTCAGCGTTTAGTCTCTGTACGTAGTAGAGCTGAAGTTACCATTACGCACACGCCTAGCACATCAAACGCATGCGAGATGCATGCACAACCCGTAGAGAAGTCTATTACCAGTCTAGCCCTTCAGCTCCGCTAACATCCTGCATCTTCTTCAGCACTTTACGAACCAATTCTGTACTCACGGCCATTTCTGCTTTGACTAGAAGGTGGCAAGAAGACTCAACACACTCTGAATTGAATGTTCAGCTTGCAAAACTTTGCCTTGAATAGACAGGTCGCCAGTTAGCCAATCAAAGGAGAAGATGAAACCACAAATCACGCCCACGGTGGTGAAATTCTGTCGAGCTGAAGAGACATTGAGCTCCGAAATCGTCAAGAATCCGTCTTTGAGCCCTATATCAAGCATTGCTCATATACTCGTCCATTTGCCATTCATCGCTGGCTCCCGCAATTGACTTGCCCTACTATTCACTCACGTGTGGTCATTCACTAGTGGTCTAACTACTACCAGCGGCGCAGCAACGGATGAGGTTGGCATACCGCTAGCTGATAGCCTGGTATTTGCCCTGTGGGTCGTAGTTGGTTTCAATGGATTGCCAGGTTGGGCAGCAGCATGGTTTGAGAGTTCCTCATCATCATTCGGGTTCCGCGTTTCGCTGCAGAGCCGAGTTCTGTGTCTTCTCTGTTCAATCTTCCTAGTGATACCGTCTTTGGTGGCTTGTATGTCTATTAGATCCTTTTCAATCGACTCTTTAATCAACTCTTTTTTCTCGTTAAAGTCATTGTCCCACGTATCGTCATTGTCGCGCTTGTGGGGAAGCAGGTCCCATTTCCCCATACTCTCTTCTTCTTCAGCCGTCAAATTAAGCCATGCATATAGATCTTGTCGTCTCTTGGAACGTGTCCCAGGATCTTGTCTTTCCCACTTCCCATTGTCTTTGTTTTGTTTGAACTCGAAATCCTTGGGCCATTCAAATATTGTTGCTTTGAGATGCGAACCAATCCAGCACTCGTAAGCTGTTTCCATGTCCTCGCCCGAGAATCTCCTCAATCTTCGATCCCATCTCGAGTCGTCGCAGCCAACCTTCCAGCAGATAAGTACTGTTGGGATGACAAGTAATGCGACAGTGTACATCTGGGCTGCCAGCTTCGCCAAGCCAATGCTAACGATGTGAACGGCGAAAGCAGCCCAGCCAACCCATCTGAAAAAGGCGTAAAGCCACTCAATATCCGGCTTGGGGTTATTGACAAAAACAGGAATGATCAATTTGTGAGGGATGAACATGGTAACTGCCTTTGCGTCAGACATCACAATCATTATTTTGGCCAGCTCCGATTTCCAGCGTTTTCCGTCGGGCATGGGGTTTTCATTTGGTCTTGGACCGATCTTCTTTTCCTCCCACTCTTTCACAGCGTGCCTGTAAGTTCCAGGAACAGGGTCTGCGATGAGAGCAGCCTGTTCTTTGAGAACAGCCTTGTCGATGGCATTTCGATTTGCTTGTAAAATGTAGGCCCGAACGATTATCGAGATAACCATGGCGATGGCATTCGCGAAACCGTACCAGTCGTCAGATAATACGGTCATGGCAATGAGAAAGCCCGTAAAACAGAAGGAGATAGCACCAGAAATAAGGTGATAGGGCCACCATTTTCGTGGTTTTTCGATAAATTCCCAGTAAACCACACTGCGAGACACTTCGAACTCTTGAGCAAGCATCCATCTCGTGAGCCAGGATGAGAGTTCAGATGTGTTAATGCCAGCGCTGATATTGTAGATGTTGAATGACGGTATCTTTTCTTTGAAGCGGTCACCAGCGATCACGAAGGCACCAAGTAATGGCAAATACTCAAGCCAGCGGCTCGAAACCAGACGACCAATGTAAAGTTTGACCTCCTCAGAGCCAAGAAGTGTGACCAAACCAAGAGCATCGATGTGAAAAGGCTCCCAGTTATGGAGCACAAACCAAGGGTATCCCATGATGCGTCGATGGACCAACGGCGGCAATTAATTGGTGCCTCCTGAATTGTCAAGTCGTTGTATTGTTTGCGAGGATCTCTTCAAGAGTAAAGGATGGGAGTCCAGGAAGGACTCATAGCCACTCATAGGAGAGAAATGAGGACGAGGCTGAGGAAATTCTTGGCGTTACTTAAGGGAGACTGAAGTGCGGCTGAAGGTTAGGTCAGGGGTCATATGCTTGGCCGCCGTGTGCGGTGGCTAATTTGTCGTTTTGGCCGCTTAGCGCATTCAGCATTTAGCGCATTCTCGAAAATCAAAATTTCCCCATATCTCATACACATTCACAGGCAAACTGCACCTTTGCGGTGCACGCCTGTGAGGTGCACGCCCATGAGGTGCTGTCAGACTTAGGTTACGTGTACTAATCGCAAGCTCGCCCCGCGATTAGAATCTGGTGGTCTAGAAGATGCTGTATTGCTTGTCCCACTGTCCCTGGGTGTAGAGGACTATTTATGCACACAGTACCTGTCCCAGGCAGTAGCAGGCAGATGACACGCTAGAAGCAGGTACCCATATACTTACTGAGATCACCGCTGCACGCCTGTGAGGTTCACGCCCATGAGGTGTACGTCCACGAGGTGCACGCCAATGAGGTGCACGCCTGTGAGGTACACGCCTATGAGGTGCATGCCTATGAGGTACACGCCTATGGGGTGCACGTCTATGAGGTGCACGCCCGTGAGGTACACGCCTATGAAGTGCACTCCCGTGAGATGCACGCTTGATGAGGTGCACACCTCTGAGGTGCACGCCCATGAGGTGCACACCTATGAGGTACACGCCCATGAGGTGCACACCTATGAGGTACACGCCTGTGAGGTACACGCCTGTGAGGTGCACACCTATGAGGTACAGGCCTATGAGATGCACGCCTATGAGGTGCACGCCTATGAAGTGCACGCCTATGAGATGCACGCCCATGAGGTGCACACCTATGAGGTACGCGCCTGTGAGGTGCACACCTATGAGGTACACGCCTATGAGGTGCACACCTATGAGGTACACGCCTGTGAGGTGCACACCTATGAGGTACACGCCTGTGGGGTACACGCCTGTGAGGTACACGCCTGTGAGGTGCACACCTATGAGGTACACGCCTGTGAGGTACACGCCTGTGAGGTGCACACCTATGAGGTACAGGCCTATGAGATGCACGCCTATGAGGTGCACGCCTATGAGATGCACGCCTATGAGATGCACGCCCATGAGATGCACGCCCATGAGGTGCACACCTATGAGGTACACGCCTATGAGGTGCACACCTATGAGGTACACGCCTGTGAGGTACACGCCTATGAGGTACACGCCCATGAGGTGCACGCCCATGAGGTGCACGCCTATGAGATGCACGCCTATGAGGTTCACACCTATGAGGTACACGCCTGTGAGGTGCACACCTATGAGGTACACGCCTGTGGGGTACACGCCTGTGAGGTACACGCCTGTGAGGTGCACACCTATGAGGTACACGCCTGTGAGGTACACGCCTGTGAGGTGCACACCTATGAGGTACAGGCCTATGAGGTGCACGCCTATGAGGTGCACACCTATGAGGTACACGCCTATGAGGTGCACACCTATGAGGTACACGCCTGTGAGATACACGCCTATGAGGTACACGCCCATGAGGTGCACGCCCATGAGATCCACGCCTATGAGATGCACGCCTATGAGGTGCACGCCCA
>Ga0335072_10003711_pt1 | contig 22893 bp, 19 predicted proteins | sample Lox_Sample_21_FD_206725 | JGI IMG/M metagenome (GOLD analysis project Ga0335072, IMG submission 206725) | Soil microbial communities from Loxahatchee National Wildlife Refuge, Florida, United States - Lox_Sample_2.1 | ecosystem: Environmental > Terrestrial > Soil > Wetlands | place: USA...
CGTGCGGGGTGGTGCGTCCTCTATTGTTGCGCTGGCCCTGCCGCACTTCCTCACCCATTCGCTCTCCGTGGACCGCTATTCCGCGTGGGTGCTGATGCTGCAGATCGCCGCCTACGCGAACTTTCTCGATTTCGGTTTGCAAACAGCGGTAGCTCGCTACGTCGCCCAGGCTGTGGAACGCCGCGACGAGCGTCATCTGAATGAAGTGGTCAGCACCGCCTTCTTCATGATGCTCGCCGCCGCATTGGTCGCACTGATCGTCGCCGCCTTCGTAGTGTGGCAGATCCCTCATCTTTTTCACAAAGCGCCCCTTAACCTCATCGGCGAACTGCGCTGGGGCGCGATGATTCTCTCGATCGCTGCGGCAGCGACCTTGTTTCTCTCCCTATTCACCGGAACTCTGGTGGGGCTGCACCGCAACGACCTTCCCGCGCTCGCCATCGGCACGACGCGCCTTATTGGAGCAACGGCGGCGATTATCGTGGTGCGTTTCACTCCTTCTTTGATCTGGATGGCTCTGTGCGTCGGAGCTTTCAACATACTTGGAGCTCTTTGGCAGATCGCGCTGGCATATCGAGTTCTGCCCGACATGCGCGTTGCGCTGCGCTGGTTCACACGGACGAAAGTGCGCGAACTAGCCCATTACTGCGCCGGTTTGGCGACGTTCAGTTTTGGCATGCTGCTCGTCGGTGGTCTCGACCTGACGATTGTCGGTTACTTCGCTTTCGCCGCAGCCGGATACTATGGCATTGCCTCCACTGTGGTTGGATTTGTCACCGGGATCAGCGGCGCCGTCTACTCGGCCCTCCTCGCTCCGATGGCGGTCCTCCAGGAGCGTGGGGAGCAGAGTCGCATTCGGGATCTCGTCGTGGACAGTTCGCGGCTCGGCAGCTACATGAGCATCGCTTTCGTGATCCTTCTGGTTCTAGCGGGTCGACCCCTGATGTCACTTTGGGTAGGTCCCTCCTATGCGTCACGAGCGTTCCCAATTCTCGAGATCCTGCTATGGGCCCAGGCGATCCGACTCACCGCGAGCAGTTATTCTACGGCGCTGGTAGCGACCGGCCAGCAGAATTACGGGATAGCCGGAGCATTCGTGGAAGGGATTACGAATCTGGCCGCCAGTATTCTGGGGGCCCGATTCATTGGGCCAGTCGGAGTCGCGTGGGGCACCGCAATCGGGGCCGTGTGCGGAATTCTGTGGATGCTCTTTTACACCATGCGAAAGGCCAAAGAAGTGCCCGTGCGAGCGTCGGCATTCAGTATGGATGCTATTCTGCGACCCATCTTTTGTTTCCTGCCACTGTTGTTATACGTCGGTTTAAGCAGACATCTGCGTCCGGCGCTTGCGTATCTTGTCGTTGCGCTCCTGTTGACCCTGTCCCTGCTTTTGTGGCTGGGGGATGTTCGCCCTCTCCCCTTTGGAAACAGGAGATTCGGCGTGCCAAGGGGAACGCAACTCCTATGAACGGTCCTCGAGAACCCACCCATTGCGCTCGAAATTTCGCTGATTGCCTAATGCGCGCCAACTCACTTTTCACTTGACAGAGGATCGAGCGAATCATATGATTCCGCCCAATTCTTCCCCTCGAACTCAACCTCAAGGCTGATGGGTTCCCTATACCCGCTCATCTGGAATTGGAGAGTCAAGAATGAGAATCACACACGCATTTCTTGTTTGTGTTTGTCTCATGGGGGAAACTCAGTTCGCACTGAGCCAAAATAACCCAGCGACGGCAAACCCCGGCAACTTCAACGCTACGGGACCAAAAGCTATTCCCGGGTTCTACAACCCGGCCACTGGAGAGTTCACCACCCACGTTGCTTCAAGTGCCACTCCGCAATCAGATGCCCAGGCAGCGCTCACCGGCACCAGCCTCTTTTTTAGGGAAGACTTCCAGATAAAGATCTGGAACTACGATCAATCGACGAGCGCCCAGGTTTCTTGCACGGCTTCGATTGAGACAGCAGATACAAACGGTGTCTTTGAAGACAGTTATACGGTCCCCGCTGTGTTGTCGGGGCAGAACTGGACGTGCGATGTGCCCGTGCTGACTCTATGGACGCTACAAAACCCCGGTGCGGACGCGATGTCCGCAGTTGTGTCTGTCGAGATTAATGGGGTTAGCTCGGGGACCGGGCCTGCCAGGGTAAGCACTCAGTCCTTCTCTCTGACAGTGCCTGGAAATACGCAGACGGTTGTGAATAGCATGATTTTTCAGATTTAGAAGAAGTGTATCGATACTAAACCTGGAAGCTCCGACGGCCAATGGTTGGCATTGGTTGCGGGCTTCTAGTTCCCACAATTGTTCGTGGTCAGAAATCCACTAGCTTATTTTGTTTCCGCGATGAGTGCGGACGCCTCGACGGCTTCCCAGCGAAGGTTCAATACGCAACCACCCCGTCTTTGATCGAATGTAATCGTGAAGCTCTCAAGGTCGGGAGTCATCCGCCGGACGAGCAGGTCCACCCTTACCAATTCACTTGATTCGTATGAGTATGGAAGATCAGGGTTACCGGTTCCTCTCTTGATTATCAACGTCCACTTATTCATGTCAGGAATTGTAAAGATCGTGTATTTCCCCGCGGGCACACGTTTGCCACCCACCATCAGATTGGTGTTCGTGGCGAACATCGTAGGTTTGCCGTCTCCTGTTTCCCAGACCTGACCATAGGGGACAAAACCGCCAAAGATTTTCCGTCCGTTCATCCGGGGGCTGAAGTAAACCACGGTTACGTCTTTGCCGTCTGGGAATGCACATTGCGCCCGCTGAGGACCTGCGGTCGAATCTTGGGCAATTGTTATTGGGGTAAGATACAAGCCTATCGCGACGACAAAAAACAAATTGACGTACATTATCTCCCCTTTGAACCTCAGCAATGATCTTGCTGGCGATTGCATTCCGTCAGCGAGGCCGGGCAATCACTTCCATACAGTCGCCAACATGGAAGAGGTCGGTTATGCGCGCAAGCCAGTGTGCAACTAATCGCAGCGGCAAGCTTTTTACTATCCATCCCTCCTCCGATAATTTGCCGTTGTTTCGATTGACCCAGATCTGAAGGCTCCCGATAATCCCGGCGAATGTTGAGTTGTATTTCACCTCCTCGACCTCGAATCTCTCTTCAGAAAGCAGTCTGCCGAGGCTGGACGGCGTGTAACCGAACGTATGGACAGGCGCTCCGAGATACCACCAATATGTGCCCCAGACACGCGGCATCAGACCCGCAACGTTCGGAACTCCCAGAAAAAGTCGCCCATCCGGGCGGATAATGCGCCTGATTTCCCGAAGAACTGCACGCGGGTTGTGAATGTGTTCAAATGAATGGTTGCTGCGCACATAATCGAAACTCTCCGGGGGGAACTTCGCATCATGCAACGTTCCCGCGCTGATAGCGAGTCCTGCCAGGCTTCCCCGCGCAGCAGCGGTGGCGTCAGGCTCGACACCCTGAACCGTCCAGCCCTTTTCGCGCATTTCCATCAGAAAATGGCCGGCACCACAGCCAATATCCAGCATGTTGCCGGGTTTCTCAAATCTCGGATCCCCGGTCCACCCGGAGGTAAAGCAGAGCGCTCTGCGAATCAGCTGGCGCAACTGTTTCTCACGTGAGTTTCGCGAGCTTGCTACGGGTGCGGCATAGGCATAGTAATCCTGCGGGTAAGCAGTGTTGAGGTACTCGATTGTTGGCATTGGATTGAGAAAGAAAACCCCGCAGGTTTCGCATCGCATGACTGGAAAAACTCCTGGGTTACTGTAATGTCGATCCCGCGCTTCTACCACCTTCTGCAACCTGGTTTCTCCGCACAAAACGCATGCCGACAGCGGTTCCCAAAAGCGCCGGTCGTCGAGGTCCGGGAAAACCTTTTGTTTCTTGGTCGTCAACGCATCACCCTCTGGGTAAGGATCCTTCATCCGCGGGGAGACGAAACCGTTCCGCGTCCTCTCGGACCCACGATCGCGATTTGAAATCGTACCGCTGCTGCACACGGGCCGGACTGCCAATAGCAACGCAATAATCAGGTATGTCGTGAGTCACCGTGCTGTTCGATCCAACTACACAGTGCTTTCCGATGCGAACATTTGGGAGAATGACGCAACCAATCCCGACAAACGTGCCCTCGCCAATCTCTACCGGTCTTGGAGTGGGATCGATGCGAGCCCCAATTTTCACGGGATCATCGATGTCCTGGAACGGATGAGTGGTGTCTACGACTGAACAGTTTCCTGTAATCGTTACGTCATCGCCAATTCTGATTCTGGATGAGCAAATAATGTGGACATTCTGCTCGATGTTGACATTGTTTCCGATCTCAATGCTCGGCGGCTGCCCCGGATCAAGCAGAAGAGCTTCAATCCTCGCTCCCTGTCGGATTAGCGTTCCCGATCCAATCCGGATGAACTCGGTTCCACTAAGCAGCAACGGCTTATAAAGAAGCGTGCCTCTGCCCATTTCGGCAAAGATTCGACGATAATAAACGGTGGTCTTAACCCGGACAAGCAGATCGTGTATCCGATTAAGCTTTCCCTGCCAGGGAGCCTGCGCGAATTGTGCAATTTTCCGCCCCAGTGACATGGCGCGATTCCGGCAAAAGGCTCAGTTTCCGAATGCAGCCACAGCTTGCTCCGGTGCTTTCACCTGCGCAATCACCCATTTCATATGCCCCTCCGAAGGCTTCTTCGTCGGAGACGGATTGCTTCGGCTTCTGCTGTCCGGCCCGGTTTATGCTGCAGTCTCCGATCAGTCTACTATGCTGAGCTTCGCACAATCCTGTCAGTCAACGTGGACGCATCTCTTCGATCACGTGAGGAACGTGCGCGACGCGCAAGTACCTCAAGTCCGCCCAAGCGGGCTCAGGTTTCTCTGCAGAGGCGCGCTTCCACCAGGCCGCAAATAATGTGCGCCGCGACGATGTGAATCTGCTGAATGACCGCCGTCTTGCTCGATGGCGCACAGAAAATGTGGTCGCACAGCGCCACCATCGGCCCGGCAGAATGGCCGGTGAACCCCAGCGTAACAATCCCCCTCGTACGGGCTGCCCTCAATGCGTGGAGAATATTGGGAGACTTTCCGGACGTTGAGATGGCAAGGAAAACGTCCCCGCCTGACCCCAGGCCCAGAATCTGGCGTTCGAATACGTTTTCGTAACCGTAGTCGTTACCGATAGCGGTCAGCACAGAAGTGTCGGTGGTCAGAGCCAGCGCTGCGAGCGGTTTCCTGTCGAAGAATAGCCTGGAGAGAAACTCCCCTGCTATATGTTGGGCGTCTCCTGCGCTGCCTCCATTTCCGGCCACGAGCAATTTGTGTCCCGAACCAAACGCTGCGCAAATTTCCTCAGCAAATTGCAGGAGAGCCTGATGAGCAGATCCATCGGTTACCAGAGCCCGCAGAGCATTAAGCGACTCTTCCAGATAGCGCGTTACAAATTCCGGTTCGGACATATCCATGACTCCGCTCCGTTCGCCGTCAGGTAAAGACCTCCGGCTTGCCCTCCCGCCTCGTTCAATGCCCGAACAACGTTCAGCCGGTACTCCGGAGGAACGATGAACATAATGAATCCGCCCCCTCCTGCTCCCGAAACTTTTCCCGCGAGGGCGCCCGCCGACAGGGCGGTGTCATGCAAACGGTCGATCTCCGCTGTCGTCACGCCCGCTGCTGTATCTTTCTTGGCTAGCCATGATCGTTCCAGAACCTCCGCCATGCCGCTTATGTTTCCGCGCAGGAGAGCCTGTTTCATTTCCAGCGCATCTGCCTTCAGCTGATGAAGGCTTTCGAGAGTCTTTCCTTCTTTGCGCGTCATCCCCTCGCGCTGCTGATCGATGATCTCCTCGGACCGTCGCGAAAGCCCTGAAAAGCACGTGATTAGCGATGTTTCCAGCTCTCTTTGGACTGCATGGGATATGCGCAGAGGGTTCACAATCACCCGATCACCCGCCATGAACTCGATGAAGTTAATCCCCCCGAACGCCGCCGCGTACTGATCCTGTTTGCCCCCGACAAGACCCAGATCGATGCGCTCGATCTCAAATGCTGTGTGAGCAAGCTCGTATGGTCCGAGCGGTACTTCAAGCAAAGCCCGGAAGACCTCGACTAAGGCGACGACCAGCGCGCTTGAGGATCCCAGGCCGGATCCTGCCGGCGCGTCCACTAACGTCCGAACCGTGATCGCCAGAGGACGACCTCCCGCAAACTCGGTCACCATCCGCTGGTACACCGCGGCGTGCAGTCGGAGCCGGGAGCCGGCAATGGCCTCCATGTCCAGCGGGAAGCACTCCTCAATTCCCAGGTCGACGGCCACGAACCGTATCTTCCAGTCCGGAGAAGGCTCGATGAAAGCATAGGCGTAGCGATCGATGGTGGTATTCAGAATCGCACCACCAAAATCCTCTGAGTAAGGACTGACGTCGGTTCCTCCACCGGCTAACCCAAGACGAAGCGGAGCCCGGCCCCGAATCTTCTGATTCGGCTGCATTGGGCTCAGGCGATTGACCCGGTTGCTGATGATCCCTCCGGCGGTTCGCCTTGAAGGTTCTATCGCAGGCGAACTTCAACACTTCGTATGATATTTGATTTTGTCGAGCCACGATCGTAGCGGAACATGCCCCTGTATGGCCCAACCGATGGATTTTCTGAAGGGTTTTTTCTAATGGCCCGCGGGCGCTGCGTCTCTCATCTGGCAGTTGCGCCAAGCCGCACTTTGCTTCAAACGCTCGAGGAACCGCTCGCGGTCCGGGTTCCTGCCGGATCAGTCTCTCGAAGTGCTGGCATCAGGCTGGCTCAAGTCGAATCCCACGTGGTTGCTGCCGAGGGAGCGGAATCAGGGGCGCCATTGTGGCGTCCGTCTCGACTCTTGATGAGGCTGTCCACGCCCAAAATGGGGCTGGGAACGAAACGCGGTTTCTGGCAGAGATTCGTCGGTTGCTGGAAAAGCCGACTACTGACGTCAGACTCTCCTTCCGAGCACCTACGCGCAAGCGGGTCCTGAGCCGATTGCGCCTTTTGGTCTGCTTCGAGCGTATTTCCCTGGAGAGCTAGTCCGTAACGGCACCTGACCTTCCGTGACTTGGCTCACGTTTTCCGCCAGGTTGGCCCGAAAAATGATGCTTCAAGCCATAGGAATGGCACATTGGTGGACGCGGAAGGAATCGAACCTTCAACCTGTCGATTAAGAGTCGAATGCTCTGCCAATTGAGCTACGCGTCCACGCGTGGTCGGCGCTCGCGGGTGGCCCCGCACGAGAGAATCCCGCCGTCTCTGTTCCCACTATAGCATGCAGAATCGAGGCTCTTCGCGCCCCAGTTGGCCTCCTGGAGCCCGGCAGCAGTCCTTTCCCAGGGACAACCAGACCGCGCAGGGCTCGGCTCTGCAACGCCCCATTCAACCGCTCATTTTCTTCTCGAATTCCAACCGTCCCGCGAGGCTCAGAACGTGAACGAAAGCCCGCCCTGCACGCAGCGCGCGGCTTCGGCGAAATACAGCGTGCTGCCGTCGCTCGAGACGAACGGCCGATAGCCCTCGGCCAGCAGATTCCGCACGTCCACCAGGGCCTCAACCCCGTTCGGAATCATGCGCCGGTATCGGATCGGTTGCCGCACCAGAAAGCTCAGATAGGGCGCCGAAGCACTGCTGGCGAAGGCATCCACCGGCGTCAGCGTCCGCGGGTTCTGCCAGCGGTACGAAGCTCGCCACTGCATCCCCGTGGACTGCAGCTTGCCATGAACCCCCGCACCGAACATCGGCGTCTCATGCGCCTTCATTCCGCTCAGCGCCTCGTCCAGACTCTCGGTGCCCGCAGCTGCATCCGGCATCGCCAGCGCATCGCCCAGCGCCACCTCGAACGAAATCCAGGAACTGCCGTTCACGCGCTGTTCCACTTCGCTCATCACGCCATTGCCGCTGTAGCTCTGTCCGCTCACGCGCAGCAAATCGCTGGTTTCGTCGTACAACAGATTGCCGCCCGCCCAGTCCGTCGGCGAAATATTCCCGCCACCGGTCACTACCGGATGATCGACCTGCTCGTGCCACATCGTCACCTTGACATGGGTCGCGCCTTCGTTCCGCCCCGCCGCCAGCTCCTGATGAATCCCCTGCTCCAGTTGCAGCCTGCCGTTGCGCTCGCCCAGCTTTGGCTCCACGGTGGCCTCGCGGTCCAGATCTTCCACCGTCTGAATGCCGGGTGCCGTCGAAACGCGATAGGAAACAAAGGTCGCGCCCCGATGAACGGTCACCGCCGCGAAAGGATGATTCGCCACCACCGTGTCCCCGAGACGAATGCCCTGCGTTTCCGCCCCGAATTCCGCCAGCACAGCCGGACCGAAGTTCATCGTCTCACCGCTGCGCATATCGATCGCCTGCAGCCCCTGGCCCACCATGCCCCCGGCAATGTCGGGCCTCGACTCCACCGCCGCCACCGCCCGGAACGTCCGTCCCAGCGCCAGCTGCTGCTCATAACCCACCATCGCGTTGAGTGCCGGATCCACCGGCTGGCCCAAACTGCTTTGGCTCAGATCGGCGCGAAAGATCATGGCCCGCCCGTCATCCGGCGTCCGCTCCATCTCGAAATCGTCGTGCAGCCCGCCGTCTCCGAACCCGCTCTCGCCGCCGCGCACCGTCACTCGCGCCTTCAGTTCCGGCGCCAGCCCGTCGCCATTCGAAACCACCACCAGCGGGCCATCCTGCAGCAGCCGCAGCAGCGGCCGGTTCGCCGAAAGCCGCAGCGTCCAGGTCCAGTCATCCCTGGGCTCGTCCGCCTGGCGCGGCTTCGCCGGCAGCCAGCGGAACGCTTCATACAGCGTGTTCAGGGTGAGATTGACGACCAGCTTGGTTCCACCCAAAACCCGCAGGTTCTCGCGCAGTGTCGGCAGGAACATAGCGCCCGAAGCCTTCACTTCGTAGATTCCGGGAAGGACTCCCTCAATCCGGTACCGCCCCCGCTCGTCGGTAAAGACTTCAGCGATCACCGAGAAGTCCGGCCGCAGCAGCTCCACCGCTGCGCCAACCTGCGGCGCCCCGCGGCTGTCGCGAATCACACCGCTCAGGCTGTTGTCCTGTGCGCGCGCCTGCCCTTCCGCCACGCACAACATGGCCAGTGCGATCACCAGGGGAACGGAGATGGAGATACGTCGGCTCACTGAGTCGGTAAGTGTCTTGCTCCTGGCGTGCTCCTCAAAACCTTCCCTGCCTCGTGGCTCTTGCGACCACTGAAGCGCCGATTCTCGTCTCCGGGCGTGGGTCCCGAAAACCGTTCCAGTGCCTATTCCACCGTAAACGGAGCCGACTGCGCAATCTGCTGCCGCGTCACGTCGTCATCCACACTGATCTTCACGATGTACTTTCCAGGCTCCAGACTTGCAAGGGGGAGGGTCTTCTCCAGTGTCAACTGGTCCGAATTCGGACTCAGCTTCTTCGAATCTTCCGTCGCATCCAGAATCGACTTGTTCGTCGTCGCATTCAGGATCTGATACACAATTTTCGCGTTGTTCTGCTTGCTCTTTTCATCCAGGCCGAGATTATAAACCTGCATCCAGAAGTTCAGATTCTGATTTCGGTGGAACATGGCCGGCGACGCCGGATTCGTCGTGACCCGCGGCCTCACAAACGTGTTGCCAATAATGAAATTCCCGGCGCCAATGTCCTTCGACGGAACCCGCTCCATCTTGTCCGCCAGGATCAGGGAAGACGTCGCCAGATGATCGTCGTCGTATCGCGGCACCGTGATCGCCTGCGCCCAGATTCCCACATGGTCCGGATTGTTGACGTCCTTGATCGCGATGTCAATGCGGTAGCGCCCGGGGCGCAGCGGAAACGCCTTCCAGTACAGCGACGAACCATCCATCTCCCGCGGCAGCAGTTCCGAAGGATATGGCCCCGCTTCCACCGGGTCTTCGAAACTCTGGACTACCCGGTCCGTGATCGTGGAGATCCGCCCGATGATGCTGACATCGCCCTTCGAAACGCCGTCCTTGCTGTTAAACGTGATGTCCCGATTTTTGATCTGCAGCGTGATCGGCACCAGCACCGTATCGTCGGTCACCTTCACGAAGTCGGTCCGCACCTCGAAGGGGAAAAATGGACCGGTCAGTACTTTGTGGCTCGACAGGAATTCCGCCAGGCTCAGATCCTTGAACTTGATCTCCGGCGGAGCTTCCAGCTTCGCGTAGAGTTCGATCCGGTCAAATTCCTTGCTCTGGTTCGCAGTTGCATTCGGCCCCGGTCCCAGATTTTCCAGCCCGCCTTTGAACCGATCTGCCTTCTTCGCCATGCCCATCTGCTCATAGAGCGTCTCGCCGGCGTTCGGCACGTGCAGCAGAGCGTCCTTCTCTGACCGGTCGATCGTCATGTGGTAGTCGCCGCACATGCACGAATCGACGAACTCGATGTCGATGTTTTCTCCGATCCCTTCCAGATACCGGTAGTGCCAGGTCTCGAACGGGTACGTCGAGGTCTCGCCGCCGCCTTCTTCAATCGGCCGCTCATAGGTGCCGCCGCTCGGATGGGAATCGGTCGAGTCCGGCTTGCCGTACTTGATGTAGATCATTCCCCGGTCGGTCATCCACCCGGGCTTGCCCGCCGCGAAGTGCTCGTTGGCGTAGGCGATCCGGCGGTAGTGCTCCTCGCGATACTCGTTCTCCGGCGAATCCGGGTTCGGATTCCGGCGCCGCCAGAACTGCTCGATGAACGCGTCCCGCTCCTCGTCGTTGCTCAGACTGAGGAAAGCCTTCCGTTCCTGGTCAGTGATAATCCAGCGGACGTCCTGGTCCAACCATTTCTTGTAGGCGGTACTGAGTTCCTGGTGCAGTTCCTTCTGTTGCTTGAACCGCTCTTTGTCCGATAGCTGCCGTTTTAGAGGATCTTGCTGATCCTGCGAGGCTTGCGCCGCACCCTGATTCTGGCTTTGGGCTCGGGCAACGCTCGTGCCGGCGCCAGCCAGCAAAGTGATCAGAATCGCGGACGGCAGCGAAAATCGACTCCAGGACATACGCCGGCAACTGCTCCTTCAGGGGTGCCCTCAATTCTACGAGCCGGAAGCGGCCCATTACAAGCAAATCTTAGCCCTTGCTAACTCCCGGGTACCCCCTCCACCTGACCCCTGCGCTCATGAGACGAATCATCCCATCGACCTGTTATCATGGCGTGGAAATCTCTTTCGGCAACGCATGCTGGTCCCGCGCGCCTCGGTTCCCCTGGAACTTGAACAACCGTTCCGGCCCAGGGAATCGCCTGCGTCACAGACCGTTCCGAGTCTGATCGCCGGAAGCCCCGGGGGGGAACTGCCTTTCCCGGATTTACGTACTCGTTCTGCGTAACCGTTCGCGAAGGAACACTGCTTTGAAAAAGATTCTGCTCATCATCGGTGCTGTCGTGGTTCTCGGCGTCATCGTGGGCCTTACCGTCGTTCGGGCCCAGTCCGGCTATACCAAGGTCCTCATCGGTACGGTCTCGAAAGAGAACCTCGTCTCCGTCGTCAGTGCCACCGGTCAGATCCGGCCCAAGACCTATGTCAATGTCGGCGCCAATGCCATGGGCCGCGTGACGCATTTCTATGTGAGCGAAGGCGACCATGTGAAGAAGGGCCAGGTGGTTGCCACCATCGAGAACGTGCAGCAACACGCTAATGTCGACGCGCAGGAGGCCACCATCTCCGCCGCGCGCACCGACATTAACTCCTATATCGCCGCCGAGAAGACCGCCGAAGCGAACGTGGAGCACGCCAAAGCCGACCTCGACCAGAAGAAGCTCGACTACCAGCGGGCCCAGGCCCTCTTCAATGCCCAGGTGATGTCGAAGCAGGACTTCGACGCGAAGAAGGCCGCCTACGATCTCGACGTCGCCAGCCTCGCCCAGGCCGATGCCGGCCTCACCCAGGCGCGTGCCCAAACTGCCTCTGCCCGCGGCCACCTGCAGACCCAGCAGGCGAGCCTCAAGGTCAATGAGGATCTGCTCGACCGCACCATCGCCATCGCTCCCTTCGACGGCATCGTCACGAATATGCCCATCCGCCAGGGCGAAATGGTCGTCCAGGGGATCCAGAACACCGAAGGATCCGTCCTGATGACCCTTGCCGACATGTCCGTCATCACGGCTGAGGTCAAGGTCGACGAAACCGACATCGTCAATGTCCAGAACGGCCAGGAGGCCGACGTCACCATCGATGCCATCCCCGGCAAGATCTTCAAAGGCCATGTCACCGAAGTCGGCGATCAGGCCCTCCTTCGCTCCACCGGTGTCTCCACCAGCCAGTCCACCACCGGCGTTGAAGAAGCCAAGGACTTCAAGGTTGTCGTCACCCTCGACGTGCCCAACGACGAGATGCGCCCCGGACTGTCCTGCACCGCCAAGATCACCACCGCCAAAAAGAACGACATCGTCGCGATTCCGATTCAGGCGCTGACCATGCGTGACCCGAAACATCTCAACGACACCACCACCACCGGCTCGAGCTCGACCGTCTCGGCTGCGACGAACAGCTCGCAGCAGGCCGAGAACCAGGTCCAGGGCGTCTTCGTTGTCAGCAAGGTCAATGGCAAGGACCGCGTGCACTTCGTGCCCGTCACTACCGGCATTACCGGTGCGACGGATATCGAAGTCACCAGCGGTCTGAAAACCGGGGACCGTATCGTTACCGGCACCTACCGCGTGCTGCGCGATCTGAAGCAGAACTCCCTGGTCAGACAGGACACCTCGCTGGCAGCGCCGAAGAAGGAAGACGATTCTTCCTCTTCCTAGACGCCGGGAACCGCAACCCTCCGCAAGGCGTACCATCACCATGGCAACAGGAGTCCTCATGGCGGCAGAAACCTCAACCGCAGCCGATGTTCGGCCCCAACCTACCGGCTGTCAGACCGACATGATCGTAGTGGAAGATCTCTGGAAGACCTACGACATGGGCTCGGAGCAGCAGGTCCAGGCCCTGCAGGGCATCAACCTGCACATCTGCCGTAATGAATACGTTGCCATCATGGGCCCTTCCGGCTCCGGCAAATCAACACTGATGAATCTCATCGGCTGCCTCGACACACCTTCCAGCGGCAAGTACTGGCTCAACGACCACCTCGTCAGCGAACTCAACGACGACGAGCTGGCGCGCATCCGCAATAGAGAAATCGGATTTGTCTTCCAGACCTTCAATCTGCTTGCGCGCGCCACTGCCCTGCACAACGTCGAGCTCCCCCTCATCTACAACGGCACGCCCGCCGAAGAGCGCCTGCAGCGCGCCAAGGCTGCCCTCGCCCAGGTCGGCCTCGACGCCCGCATGAACCACAAGCCCAACGAGCTCTCCGGCGGTCAGCGCCAGCGTGTGGCCATTGCCCGCGCTCTGGTCAATAACCCGTCGATCATCCTCGCCGACGAGCCGACCGGCAATCTTGATTCGAAGACCGGCGTCGAGATCATGGCTCTCTTCGATGCCCTGCACGGCAAAGGAAACACCATCGTCCTCGTCACTCACGAAGCCGACATTGCCGAGTACGCCCACCGCATCGTCCACATTCGCGACGGCAAGATCTTTTCCGACCAGCCCTCCTCGCGCAGAATCCGTCCCGTCGTCGAGGAATAGGCGCGCTCACCGGTTCGTCGCCGTTCGCTGTGTGCTTCTTCTTTGCCGCTTGTTTGCCGCTTGCCGCTGCTTTTGTGAATTTTTCGCTACTTTTTCCCTCCACCTGCCGTCTCAGACAACATTGAGATGACGCCCGACCGTACGCTCCTTCCAGAACCCTCACCCCAACCCGAAATTCTCGATCGCTTTTCGCTACCGGCTGCGCGCCACCGCCTTCCGGCTGCATCCAGACGGCTCTTTCTGGCGTCCGAATTTCTGACACTCTTCATTGGCCTGCCCCTGGCTCTTTTCTTCGGACTCGCCAGCAGCCTTCCGCCCATGCCCCTTCTCTGGGCCGTAGCCCTCTACTGCCTCATCGCCCTCCTCCGTGACCCCACCTTTGACCGTCATCAGCTCTGGAATGCCGCCCCGCTTCGCCGGCAGCTCCCGCAAATTCTCGCGCTCTTCGTCACCGGTGCCGTCATCGTGACCCTCCTCATCCGCCTCTACGCCCCCTCGATGCTGTTTGGGCTCCTGCACACCCACCCGCGCCTCTGGGCGTTCATCATGGTCGGCTACCCGCTTTTCTCCGTTTACCCCCAGGGACTCATCTACCGCGCCTTCTTCTTCCACCGCTACCGCCCGCTCCTCGAGCGCGGCTTCTCCGGCATGGCGCTCAATCCCCTTACCCGCTCCTCGATCATGATCCTGGTCAGCGCGGCCACCTTCGCTCTCATGCATATCCTCTTCCACAACTGGGTCGCCCTCGCCCTCACCTTTCCCGGCGGCATCCTCTTCGCTCTGCGCTACTGCAACACCGGCTCCCTCGCAGTCTCCTCCCTCGAGCATGCCCTCTACGGATGCTTCCTCTTCACCATCGGACTGGGCCAGTTCTTCTACGTCCAGGCGGTCTGACTCGCGAATTTCGCTGGGAAAGAAAAACCGGGCACCGCATGCGGTGCCCGGTGCTGTGTTCCCGGAGTTCGTGCCGCTAAGCCCCTTCTTCCAGCACATGTGGAACATCTTCGCCCAGCGCCGTTGCCAGATCGTGCTGGTGCTCCTGCTCCTGCATGATGATCTGCCGCACCCGCTCCGCCAGCGCATAATGCCCCAGCGCCTCTGCCTGCCGCACCCGCTTCCGATACTGACGGATCGTCTCCGTTTCGTTATTCAGATCGAACCGCAGCATCTCCTCCGCCTTCTCTGACAGCTTCACCGGCTTCGGCGTCGCATTCGGCACCGCGCCCAGGTAATCCAGCTGATCGGCAATGATCATCGCGTGCGACAGTTCCTCGCCGGCGTGCTTCTGCAATTCGCCGGCAATGTTCATCCACTGCGCGCCCTTCAGCACGTTGCTGTAGACCGTGTACGCGATGATCGCCTGATACTCCCGAGACAGATCCTCCTGCAATCCATCGATCAACTCCTTCAGCGCGCTGCCCTTCTTCTCCGCCATTTCTCTCTCCTCGATTGGTAAGGATACCCACGGCTTAGATGCGCTCTCCGCTCACAACGTCGTGAATCGCATTGCACTACCGGCGCATCCTCTGTGACGGGGTCCGTCACCTGTATTCCATGACCTGTTCCCTGTACTCTGTCCCCTGTACCCTGTAATCTCCGATGCCCGCCCTGCGCCACCTCTTCAATGACCACGCGGATCACCTCCGCAGCAAGATCATCGGCATCTACGGCATCCTTCTCCTCTTCAACGGGGCGGCCTGGCTCTGGGCCGTCGCCGCCTTCCATCGCTTTCCCGTCCTCCTCGGCACTGCTTTCCTCGCCTACTCCTTCGGCCTCCGCCATGCTGTCGACGCCGACCACATCGCCGCCATCGACAACGTCACCCGCAAGCTCATGCAGGAGGGCAAGCGCCCCGTCGCCGCCGGTTTCATGTTTTCCCTCGGCCACTCTACCGTCGTCATTCTCGGTTCCCTCGGCCTCGCCGCACTCGCCCTGGGCCTGCAAAAGCATATCGACCACTACCGCACCATCGGCGGCGTCATCGGCACCAGCGTGTCCGCCCTGTTCCTCCTCGGCATTGCCATCGTCAACCTCGTTATCCTCCACTCGGTTTATGCGACCTTCACCCGCGTCCGCCGCGGCGAGCCCTATGTCGACGAGGACCTCGACCTCCTCCTTTCCAGTCGCGGTTTCCTCGCCCGTATCTTCCGCCCCGCCTTTGCCATGATCCGCCGCAGTGGTCACATGTATCCGCTCGGCTTCCTCTTCGGGCTCGGCTTCGATACCGCCAGCGAAATCGGCCTCCTCGGCATCTCCGCCGCCGAAGCCTCGCGCGGCCTCTCGCTTTGGTCCATCGCCGTCTTCCCGGTCCTCTTCGCCGCCGGCATGTCGCTCGTCGATACGACGGACAATATCCTCATGCTCGGCGCCTACGGCTGGGCCTACATCAAGCCCATCCGCAAGCTTTACTACAACCTCACCATCACCGCGGTATCGGTCGTGGTTGCCCTGGTTGTGGGTGGAATCGAAGCCCTCGGTCTCCTCGGCGGCCAGTTCCATCTGCAGGGCGTTTTCTGGGCCTTCATCGATCGCCTCAACTCCAACTTCGGAGTCCTCGGCTACTGCATCATCGGCATCTTCGCCCTCGCCTGGATCGTCTCCATCGCTATCTACAAACTCCGCCGCTTCGAAGACCTCGAACTCAACCCCGAAGGCTAGCTCAGGGGCAAAAATGGAAAAGCCGGAGCGGGCCGACAGGATCTTCGGATGGACCGTTGCCGTCATCGTCGGCTTCTTCTATCTGCTGTTCTCCTGGGCCTTGCCCCGCACCCTCGTCAATCAATTGAATCAGCGCTGGTCATTGGGGACGGGCCTGCCCCGCAACAGTCGTGAATCGCGCCACAAGAACCGCTAGTCGCGCGCCGCCGATCGCCCCTCCAAAAAGCAAAGGGCCCCGCAAGCAACGAGGCCCTTCTATTCCCTGTTGGCTATTCCCTGTTCCCTGTCGGCTACCGGCTCGCCCTCTGCGAGGCATGATTGACCGCACGCACGAATTCACGCGCCGGTCCGCCTTCCGGCATGTCGACCTGTCCGTTCAGAATCGCGTTGAAGCGCACCGCGTTCCCGTACAGTTCCTTCGTCCGTCCGTGATCCTCGTTAAACTCGGCACCGTTCAACGTCGCACCGATGTAAGCGCCCTTCGCCGTCGAGTACGTCAAAATCGACGCATTCACCGCCACGCCGCCCGATGCTTCACGCCCCACCGGGCCGGCCGCCGCATCGACGCCTGCGCCCACCTTAAAGTGACCCGACTCCAAAGACTGCAGTCCGCGATCGTTCATGACCATCATCACGTAGCCCTGCTCCTCGCCGCCGATCTGCGCGCCGAAGGTCGCACCGGATAGCTGAAACGGAGCTGGAGGACTCCACCGTCCGTCCGTCGTTTTGCACGTAGCCACGCCGTCGCCATGCTGCGCGCCCACCACGAACCCTCCCTTCAGCATCTTCGGCACCACAGCCACGCACTTCGCGTTGCGCAGCACGGCATCCGGAATTCCCATCTTCGCCTCCGGACTCGTGATGCCCTGAATCATCGTCGTCGCCTGATCCAGTTCCGTGTTTGCCTTGTTTTCATCCTGGGCCATCGCCGGCACCGCCGTCGCTGCTGCCAGGAGACTCGCACTTAGAATCGCAATCGATTTCCTCATCGCCCTCTCCTCTCTCTTTTCACTTTTTGGAAGGAACTTCCCCACGCGCTCGAATCGCGTGCCGCGCATCACCGGATGCGCCCTGGCGCGTCGCGTCCTGTGGTAGGGATTCCCTTTACCCCCGGCCAGGTTGGCCTTTTCCTGCCCAAATTTCAACCCTGAATCCTGACGCGGGAGGCAACCATGTGCGCGCGAGCATCGACCGTTGACCGCTAACCGGCTTGCCGCCGACCGCTGCATCCGCTATCCGCCAAACCCTATCCCCTGTACGCTGCTCTCATGCACATCGGTATCGTCGGCGTCTCCGCGGAAGGCGCCGCCCTCTGCTATCGCACCATCTGCGTCGAGGCCTCCAGCCTCTTCGGTCCTGGCGCCCACCCTGAAGTCTCCATGCACACCAGTTCCTTCGCCGACTATCGCCGCCTCTCGGAACGTGAAGACTGGCCCGCTACCGCCGAGCTTCTTCTCGCCTCCGCCCACAAGCTCGCTTCGATCGGCGCCGACTTCCTCATCTGCCCCGCCAACACCCCCCATCTCGCCTTCCCGTACCTCGAGTCGCGCTCCCCGCTCCCCTGGCTGCACATCGTTGACGTTGTGGCCGACGAGGCCCTCCGTCGCGGCTTCCATCGCATCGGCATCCTCGGCACCCGCTACACCATGGAAAGCAGCCTCTATCCCGACCGCTTCCAACCCCGCGACCTTGAAGCACTCCGTCCTGACAGCGATGAATGCACCACCATCAACCGTTTCATCTACGACGAACTCGTTCGCGGGGTCTGCACGCCGGCCGCCACTGAATACCACCAGCGAGTCATTGCGCGACTTCAATCGGAAGGCTGCGATGCCGTCGTCCTTGGCTGCACCGAGATCCCGCTCATCATCCGCGACGCCAACTCCGCGCTCCCCACACTCGACTCCACCCGCCTGCTCGCCCACGCCGCTCTGCGGTCCGCCGCCGATCAGTCCCTGCAAATCAACAACCCGCCCACAATGCGGGACAAAGCCTGATACCACACCGCTATCCTCAGGGAACCAGACTCTCGTGACGGACCTCCGCATTACCGGCGTTCAGGTGATCGATCTTCGCTTCCCCACCTCCAGGGAAAGCATTGGATCCGACGCCATCAATAAGGATCCTGATTACTCCGCCGCTTACTGCATCCTCGAAACCAACCACGATCTCCGCGGCTTCGGCCTCACCTTTACTCTGGGCCGCGGCACCGAACTCTGCTGCGAGGCGCTCCGCTATCTGTCCCGCTGCATCATTGGCCGAACCCTCAATTCCATCACCGACGACTTCTGCGCCTTCAGCCGCGAACTCACCGGCGACACCCAGTTCCGCTGGCTCGGCCCGGAGAAGGGCGTCATCCATCTCGCCACCGCCGCGCTCATCAACGCCGTCTGGGATCTCTACGCCCGCGTCGAAGGCAAGCCCCTCTGGAAGCTCCTCGCCGACATGGAGCCCGAGCGCATCGCCAGCATCATCGACTTCCACTACATCAGCGACGCTCTCACCCGCGACGAAGCCATCGCGATCCTTCGCGAACACCGTGCGAGTCAGCCCGACCGCCTTGCGTACCTCCAGCGCGAAGGCCTGTCCGCCTACACAACTTCCGCCGGATGGATTGGATTCAGCGACGAGAAGATCGCACGCCTCTGCGATGAAGCGCTCGCCGAAGGCTGGACCCATTTCAAGCTCAAAGTTGGCGGCGATCCGGCCGATGACCAGCGCCGCGCCCGCCTCGTGCGCTCCAAAATCGGCCCCTCCAATCGCCTCATGATGGACGCTAACCAGAAGTGGGACGTCGAAGAAGCCATCCTCCGCATCCGGGAACTCCAGCCCTTCGATCCCTGGTGGATGGAAGAGCCTACCAGTCCCGATGACGTGCTCGGTCACGCCCGCATCCGCCGCGAAGTTCCCGGCGTGCGCATCGCTACCGGAGAACACTGCCAGAACCGCATCCTCTTCAAGCAGTTCATGCAGGCCCAGGCCATGGACGTCTGCCAGATCGACAGCTGCCGCCTCGCCGGCGTCAACGAGAACATCGCCGTCATCCTTCTTGCCGCTAAATTCGGCATCCCCGTCTGCCCGCATGCCGGCGGGGTCGGCTTGTGCGAATACGTGCAGCACCTCTCGGCCTTCGACTATCTCGCTGTCTCCGGAAGCCTCGAGAATCGCGTGGTCGAGTTCGTCGATCACCTCCACGAGCACTTCGTCGACCCCGTCCGCATCCGGCGCGGACACTACCTGCTTCCGGAGAGGCCCGGCTACAGCATCGAGATTTTCCCCGAGACCCTGCACGACTACAGTTATCCCGATGGCCGCGTCTGGAGGAATCCGTGAAACTGGTCAGCTTCGAATTCTTCTCCGAACGCACGCCGCGCCCCGGCCTGCTCGTCGACGACTCCATCCTCGACCTGACCCCGCTCGGCGCCACCGATGCGGTCAGCGCCCTGGCCGTCGGCCCCACCGCACTGCATCAGGCTCTCGACATGCCCGCGACCTCGCGGATCTCCGCATCCGCTGTCCACCGGCTCGCTCCCATCCCTTACCCGTCCCGCATCTTCTGCGTCGGTCTCAACTACCGCGATCACGCTGTCGAGTCGAAGATGGAGATTCCGAAAGTCCCCACCATCTTCCTCAAGCTCCCCTCGGCCGTCATCGGACCCGACGAGCCGGTCCGTATTCCCGCCCTCACCCGACAGCCCGACTACGAAGTCGAATTCGCCATCGTCATCGGCAAGCCCGGCCGCAACATCCCGCGCGAAAGCTGGCTCGATCACGTCTTCGGTTACACGATCCTCAACGATGTCAGCGCCCGCGACATCCAGCTCGCTACCTCGCAGTGGACCCTCGGCAAGAGCCTCGACACGTTCTGCCCCATCGGTCCCGCCATCGTCACCGCCGACGAAATCTCCGATCCGCACAATCTCGATATCCGGCTCTCCATCGGCGGCGAAGTTCTGCAGCACTCCAACACGCGCGAGCTCATCTTCAAGGCCCCGGACCTGATCCATTACATCTCCTCGATCACCGCTCTCGAACCCGGCGACATCATCAGCACCGGCACGCCCGCCGGAGTCGGCCTCGGCCGCCATCCGCAGCGCTGGCTCCAGCCCGGAGAAACGATGGTCGCCGAAATCGAAGGCCTCGGTCAGCTCGTCAATCCCGTCGTCGCAGGCGACTGACACTCCTCCGCGCGAACCCGGGTACGATGAGAAAGCCATGGATCGATCCCGCCGCCGCTTCCTCCTGCAGTCCTCTGCAGGTTTGCTCGTCTCCGCCGTCGCCCCCGGCATCGATGCCCAACAGGCGCCCGCTCCCGGCACCCCGCCCGCTTTTGGGACTGCCCCCGCAGTCGGCCCCGAAGTCTCCGCCGCAACCTTTGCCGACGCGGAAAAGCTCGTCCGCGTCGACATGACCGAAAAGGACCGCGCCCAGGCTGCTTCCAACTGGCGCGAGTCCATGGCGCCTCTCTGCGAGCGCCGCACCGGTCCTCGCAAAGTCGCGCTTGCCGATGACATTCAGCCCTGGTCGCTCGTCCACGCGGTTCTTCCCGGACAAACCGCCGGTCCCCGCCAGGATCGCTTCGTCCGCAGCAACGCCGATCCCGGACCGCTCCCGTCCTCCGACGAGGACATTGCTTACGCGCCCGTCACGAAGCTCTCGCGCTGGATCGAGAAACGCCAGCTTTCTTCCACGCGCCTCACAAAGATCTACCTCGATCGCCTGCGCCGCTTCGATCCCAGGCTGCGCTGTGTCATCACCCTCACCGCCGACCCCGCGCTCGTGCAGGCCTCACGCGCCGACGCCGAAATCGCCGCTGGCCACTACCGCGGTCCACTCCACGGAATTCCCTGGGGTGCGAAGGATCTCCTCGATACCGCCCACATCCCCACAACCTACGGCGCCGAGCCCTTTCGCGATCGCGTCCCCGCCAGGAATGCCGTCGTCGTCGATCGCCTCGACCAGGCAGGCGCGGTCCTCGTCGCCAAGCTCAGCCTCGGCGCCCTCGCGCTCAACGACATCTGGTTCGGCGGCCAGACCATGAACCCCTGGAACCTCGACGAAGGTTCCTCAGGATCGAGTGCCGGCCCCGGCGCCTCCACTGCCGCAGGCCTCGTCGCCTTCGCCATCGGCAGCGAAACTGGCGGGAGCATCATTGGCCCCAGCATGCGCTGCGGCGTCACCGGCCTGCGCCCCACCTTCGGCCGCGTCGCGCGCACGCGAGCCATGACCCTTTGCTGGTCGCTCGACAAGCTCGGCCCCATGGCGCGCAGCGTCGAAGACACGCTCCTCGTCCTCAACGCCATCACCGGTCCCGATCCCGCCGACGCCTACAGCGTTCCCAGCCATTTCGACTTCGACAGCACCGCTTCGATTCGCGGCCTTCGCGTCGGCTATTTCCCCGGCTGGATGCAGCAGGATCCCGCCACCGATGTCGACCGCGCCGCCCTGCGCACGTTGCCCCGGCTCGGCATGGTCCCCGTCGAAGTCTCGCTTCCCGACTGGCCCTACGACGATCTCGACGTGATCCTCTTTGCCGAATCCGCCGCCTCCTTCGAAGAGATCACCCTCGACCATCGCGTCGACCAGTTGCGCGCGCAGGTGCCTGATGCCTGGCCCAACACCTTCCGCCAGTCGCGCTTCCTCTCCGCCGTCGATTTCGTCCAGGCCGATCGTCTCCGCCGTCGCGTGGCCGCCGAAACGGCCCGCATCTTCTCCCAGGTCGATCTTCTCCTCGTCCCTTCTCTGCGCGACGAGATGCTCACTATCACCAACTTCACCGGTCACCCATCCCTGACCTTGCGCGCCGGCTTCATTCACGTTTCGGAAGCCCGCAGCGACTGGGCGCCCGACCCCGCGCACCCTCTGCCAAAGTTCAATCCGCCCCGGCGCGTGCCGCATGGCGTCACGCTCCTCGCAAAGCCATTCGAGGAAGGTACGCTCGGCGCTGCCGGCCTCGCTCTTGAAAAGGCTTTTGCCGTGGCCGACGAACGTCCGCCAGGTTTTTGAGGCTGCCAGCCCGATCAGGAGACCGGCGTCTCCCCCAACAGAATCCTGCTCGCCCCGCAATCCAGCGTTGCCTCCATCCCAATGGGAAGGGTGCACATCCGCTCGCCATGCCCGAACGCCTCGGTGAACACCACCGGCACCTTGTACACCGACAATCGCTCCTCGATCACCTCTCGCGCCGAGAACGATGGCATACCCGCCGCCGGAACACAGTGGATCAGGCTGCCGACCACGAAAGCCCTTGCCCCATCGAACAATCCTGCGAGCCGGATCCGCGTCAGGTAGCGATCGATCGCGTAGGGCTGCTCATCGACCTCCTCAAAAAAGACAATGGAGTCCTCGACGCGCGAGATCCATCCTGTTCCCGCCAGGTACGCAAGGGAGCTGAGATTGCCTCCCCAGAGAATGCCCGCCACGCTCTCCCCGCAGGAACTCGAGTAACCTTCACCGCCCAGATCGATCTCCAGCGATGCCGTCTCGCCTTCGAGCATGCTGAAGAGCATCGCTTCATTCTTCCCGCTGCAATGCGGGCCGGCGAAATCAAATAACGGCATCGGCCCGTGAAAAACAACGCCCCCATGTGCCGCAAAGCCAGCCAGCAGCAGCGTCGTGATGTCGCTGAATCCCGCAAAGATCTTCTCTCCGGAGGGAAGGATCGAGGGATCGCTGGCCCCCAG
>Ga0335072_10003712_pt1 | contig 22892 bp, 18 predicted proteins | sample Lox_Sample_21_FD_206725 | JGI IMG/M metagenome (GOLD analysis project Ga0335072, IMG submission 206725) | Soil microbial communities from Loxahatchee National Wildlife Refuge, Florida, United States - Lox_Sample_2.1 | ecosystem: Environmental > Terrestrial > Soil > Wetlands | place: USA...
GAGCTGCGGCATCTCCGAGCCATGGCTCAGGGTGATGAGCCCGCTGTGAGCGTAGGTCAGCAGCTTGGCGCGAGTGTCGGTGATGTCGAGGTTGCGCATGGTGAGCTGGCCGATGCGGTCGCGCGGCGAGAAAGCGGAGTCGGTCTTCTCCATGCTGAGGCGCTCGGGGTGGAAGGTGAGGTTGGGCGACTCGGTATTGAGGATGGAGTAGTCGTTGCCGCGGCGCAGCTCCAGCGTGACCTGGCCGGTGACGGGGCTGGCGACCCAGCGCTGTGCGGACTCGCGCAGCATGATGGCCTGGGGATCGAACCAGCGCCCCTGGTAGAGCAGGCGGCCCAGCTTGCGGCCGTTCTCGCGGTACTGCTCGATGGTGTCCTCGTTGTGGATGCCGGTGATGAGGCGTTCGTACGCGATGAACATCAGGGCAAGCCCAGGCGCCTCGTAGATGCCGCGACTCTTGGCTTCGATGATGCGGTTCTCGATCTGATCGCTCATGCCGAGGCCGTGGCGGCCGCCGATGCGGTTGGCTTCAAGCAGCAGCTCGACCGGATCGGAAAACTCGCGGCCGTTGAGGGCGACGGGGAAGCCTTCTTCGAAGCGGACGGTGATCTCTTCGCGGCGGACGTCGACATCGTCGCGCCAGAAAGCGACGCCCATGATGGGGTCGACGATGCGGATGCTCGAGGAGAGCTGCTCGAGGTCCTTGGCTTCGTGGGTTGCGCCGAGGAGGTTCGAGTCGGTGGAGTAGGCCTTCTCCGCGGACATCTTGTAATCGAAGCCGGAGCGCTGCATGAAGGCCGACATTTCGGCGCGGCCGCCGAGCTCGTCGATGAATGCCGGGTCGAGCCAGGGCTTGTAGACCTTCAGATTCGGATTGACGAGCAGGCCGTAGCGATAGAAGCGCTCGATGTCGTTGCCCTTGAAGGTGGAGCCGTCGCCCCAGATGTCGACGCCGTCCTCTTTCATGGCGGTGACCAGCATGGTGCCGGTGACGGCGCGTCCGATGGGCGTGGTGTTGAAGTAGGTGACGCCCGCGGTGGAGATGTGGAAGGCGCCGGACTGCAGCGCGGCGATGCCTTCGCGCACCAGAGGTCCGCGGCAGTCGATCAGGCGGGCATTTTCCGCGCCGTATTCGAGAGCTTTGCGCGGAATGGCGTCGTAGTCGGTTTCGTCCGGCTGCCCGAGGTTGGCGGTGTAGGCGTAGGGAAGCGCGCCCTTCTGCTTCATCCAGTGAAGCGCGGCACTGGTGTCGAGGCCGCCGGAAAAAGCGATGCCGACTCTCTGGCCAACCGGCAAATTTTCAAGAATGACAGACATTATCGTCGAAAAACCTCAGGGATCCTGCACGTTCGTTGTTAACAAAGACGCAGAGCCAGGTCCGCGTTGCTCAGCGGCGGTTACCGGCCGTTTCGTGGCCGTCGGCCGCTCTCGTTTTGTTTGCGGCCTTTGCCCAGCAGCATCAGCAGCAGCGCTTTCTGCGCGTGCATCCGGTTTTCGGCCTGTTCGAAGACCACCGACTGCGGCCCGTCGAGGACGGCATCGGTGACTTCGGCGTTGCGGTGCGCGGGCAGGCAATGCATAAAGACCGCAGACGGCGCGGCATGGGCCATCAGCGCCTCATTCACCTGGTAGGGCTTGAAGATGGGCGCGCGCTTGGTCGCCTCGTGCTCGAAGCCCATGCTGGTGCAGACGTCGGTGTAGATCGCGTCCGCGCCCTTCACCGCGGCCACGGCATCGTTGACCAGGGTGATGTTCGAGCCCGTCACGTTAGCAATGGCTCTCGCCTGGGCCACGATGTCTGCCTTGGGCGCGTAGTTCTTCGGCGTGCCCACGGTGCAATGCGCGCCCAGCAACGCCGCGGTCATCATCAGCGAGTGGCAAACGTTGTTGCCGTCGCCCACGTAGGTGAAGTTGAAGCCGCGCAGATTGCCGAAGCGCTCCTGCAGGGTCATGAAGTCAGCGATGGCCTGGCAGGGATGCTCGAGATCGCTGAGGGCGTTGACGACCGGGACGCTGGCGTATTGGGCCATCTCGGTGATGGTCTCGTGTGCGTAGGTGCGCAGGACGATGACTGACACCCAGCGCTCCACGTTGCGGGCGATATCCCCCAGCGACTCGCGCTCGCCCAGCGGCGACTGCGTCTGGTCGACGAAGACGGCCGATCCGCCCAGCGTGTTCATCGCCGTCTCAAAGGTGAGCCGCGTGCGCAGCGAGGCCTTCTCGAAAAACATCACCATCTGCTTCGCGTCGAGCGCCCAGCGATAGCTTGCCGGATTCTCCTTCACGTCGTGAGCCAGCTCGAGAATCGCCGCCAGCTCGCCTGGAGTGAGATCGGCGGTCGAACAGAGATCGCGCCCAGCCAGCGACTCCTGCGGGGCAACTGCATCGAGTTCCTGTACCAGTACCGGTTTACCTGCCAACGTGGTTTCCTCCCGTCATCTGAGCCGCGCCCGCAGCCGCCGGCTGTTTGCTCAAAATCTCATCCAGTGCCGCAATCGCCTCGTCCACATGCTCTTTGCGCAGAGTGTACGGAGGCAGAAAGCGCAGAACCGTCTCGCTGGTGCGGTTGATGAGGATGTGCCGCTCCATCATCTCGCTCAGCACCTGCTTCGCCAGCTCGGCGGAATCGAGCTCCGCCGCCAGCATCAGCCCCAGCCCGCGGACCTCAGCGATCGCCGCGTGCTTCTGCGCAAGCTGCTCCAGCTGCTCGCGGAAATACGTGCCAATCGCGGTTACATGATCCAGCAACTGCTCGCGCGAAAGGGTCTCCATCACCGCCAGAGCCACCGCGCAGGCCAGCGGCCCTCCGCCAAAGGTGGTGCCGTGCATTCCGGCGTGAATGGCGCGCGCGGCCTCTTCCGTGCAGAGCATCGCGCCCAGCGGGATGCCGGCGGCGAGCGGCTTGGCCAGCGTGGTCACATCCGGCTGCACACCGTAATGCTGGTAAGCGCACCATTTGCCGGTGCGGCCCATCCCCGACTGGATCTCGTCAAAAATCAGCAGCGCGCCGGTCGATTGCGTCAGGTCCCGTGCGGCCTGCAGAAACTCCTTCGAAACCGGACGAATTCCGCCTTCGCCTTGGATGACTTCAATCAAAACCGCGCAGACTTCGGTTGAGAACTTCGCCTTCAGGTCCGCGACGTCGTCGAACGCGACGAACTCCACGTCCGGCATGACCGGCTCGAAGGGCTCGCGATACTTTTCCTTCGCGGTCACGGCGACCGAGCCCATGGTCCGCCCGTGGAAGCTCTGTTCCAGTGCCAGGAACTTCGTGCCCAGCGCCACGCCTTCGCTGCGCTTCAGCTTCGCGTAGGCGCGGGCCAGCTTCAGCGCGGCCTCGTTGGCCTCGGTTCCGCTGTTGCAGAAGAAGACGCGATCCATCCCCGTGGCTTCGGTCAGCCGCAGCGCCAGCGCCGCCTGGCCCTCGTGGAAATAGAGGTTCGAGGTGTGAATCAGCTTCCGGCTCTGTTCGGCGACGGCTTTTTCGATGGCTGGGTGTCCGTAACCGAGCGCGTTCACGCCGATTCCGCTCAGCAAATCGAGGTAGCGGACGCCCTGCTCGTCGATGAGGTACACGTCCTCGCCCCGCACGAAGAGCAGGGGATTGCGCTCATAGGTGCCGAGCAGCAATTTGGATTCGGCTTCCCGCAGAGAGCTCAGAGCGCAGAGCTCAGAGCTCAGAGTCTCCGCATCAGTGCCCATGTCATTTTCCCCGTTTCTTCAGCGAGAGCGTTCACAGTTGCCAGTTGGGCCTGTTTGCCAAACCCGAGCGCCTTTGCGATCTCCAGTTGTGTTTGCAACTCCAGCACAGAACCACGCGCCATGCCGACGAATTGCCGGAACTCGCCTTTCGATGCACGGCCATAACCTTCCGCGATGTTGCTCGCGATCGAAACCGCCGCTCGGCGGAGTTGTGAGGTGAGACCATACAACTCCGCGTTCGGAAAATCGCCAGTAAATTTGTAGATCGCGACTGAAAGCTGAATGGCGCGCTGCCAAACCTTCAGATTGCGGTAAGCGCCGGGGGTGTACACCCGTGTCTCGGCCTCGCCGTCAGCGGTCGCCGTTGCCGGTGCTGATGTCGTTCTTCTGAGCTCTGAGCTCTGAGCTCTCATCGCTGTCGTCGTCATGCCACCATCACCTCGGTGCCATGGCTGACGCGGGTGCTGCACAGGTCCGGCAGAGCTTCGGCCGCTTTGGCGGGCAGAATGCGCACGCGCTTCACGCCGTTCAGCAGCGCCTCGCGGCAGGCGCTCAGCTTGGGCAGCATGCCGCCGGTGATGACTTCGTCGCGGGTGAGCGCGGCGATCTGGTCGATGCTCAGCCAGCGCATCACGCTGCCGTCCGCAGCCATCACGCCAGGCACGTCGGTCAGGAAGACCAGCGCATCGGCGTGGCAGGCGCCCGCGCAGGCCGCAGCCATCTCGTCGGCGTTGATGTTGTAGTACTCGCCGTCGAAGCCGAGCGCGATGCTTGAAATCACCGGCACCGCGCCCATCTTCCAGATGGTTTCGATCCAGCGCGGATCGGCGGCCGCGATCTCGCCCACGAATCCCAGATCCGGAGCGGTCTGCTTCTTGCGCGCGCGAAAGACGAGCCCATCGCCGCCCGACAGCCCCACGGCGGGCTGCCCGTGCGCGCCCAGCGCTGCCACCAGCGCCTTGTTCACGCCGCCGCCCAGCACCATCAGCGCGGTGTCGCGCGTCTCCGCGTCGGTGACGCGCAGTCCGGAGACAAACTGGCTCTGCTTGCCCAGCTGCTTCAGCGTGCGCGTCAGCTGCACGCCGCCGCCGTGCACGATGGCGACCTGATTTTCGTCCTTCGCCAGCTCCGCGATGGCCTGAGCGCACGCATGCAGCAGCTCAGGATTCTCCAGCGTCGCGCCTCCGAGTTTGACCACGTATCTCATCGCTGCCCTTCCACGCCGGCCACTAAACCAGGCCGTCCTCTTCTCGATAACCGCACATCAGATTCAGGTTCTGCACCGCCTGTCCGGCGGCGCCTTTCAGCAGGTTGTCCAGGCAAGAAACGATCACGCATCGTCGGCCATCGCCGGCGAGATGGAAGCCGATGTCGCAGAAATTCGTGCGGACCGAATACTGAATCTGCGGCAACTGGCCGGCAGGGAAGACCCGCACCAGCGGGCTCTCCGCGAAGAATGCGCGATACAGCGCCTCAATCTCCGCGGCCCGCTTCGGTTCGCGGAACCAGACGTAAATGGTCGACAGAATGCCGCGCGGGATGGGCAGCAGATGCGGCGTAAAAACGATCTGCTGCTCCTCGAGGTCCAGCTGTTCCAGCAGTTCGCCCGTGTGACGGTGCGCGAAGACGCCGTAGGCGGAAAGATTGTCGGCCGCGTGCATAAAGTGCGTCTTCGCCGTGGGCGCTTTGCCCGCGCCCGAGACGCCGGACTTGGCATCGCAGACGATCCCGTGATCGGTATCCACCCAGCCCGCGGAGACCAGCGGCTTCAGCGCCAGAATCACCGACGTCGCATAGCAGCCGGGGTTGGCAACCAGATTCGCGCCGCGAATGGCTTCGCGATGCAGCTCCGGCATTCCGTAAACCGCCTGGGTCTGCATACCTGCCGCAATCGGCGAGCCTTCGTCGGCAAATTTATAGACCGCGCGATGCTCGGCCTGCTCCAGCCGCCACGCGCCGCTCAGGTCAACGACGCGCAGTCCGTGTTCGATCGCCAGCGGCGCCCACTCGCGGGATTGCTCGTGCGGAGTGGCCAGAAACAGGACATCCACGCCGCGTTCCTTTGCCAGCTGCCAGGAGAAAGGTTCGATCTGCAGGCCGCCCGGCCCCAAACCGGTGCCGTTGTTGTCCATCAGCTGGGGATGCACGTGGGCCAGCGGCTCCGGAGCGCTGCCGCCGCGCCCGAAGAAGAGTGGTGGCTTGCCCGCGAGCCGGGGATGACGCAGCAGCAGCCGCGCCAGCTCCATGCCGGCGTAGCCGGTCACGCCCATCACCGCGGTCTGGGCCGAGCGCAGAGCAGGGAGCTCAGAGCTCAGGACTGCGGCCCGCGCTGATCCGGTCGGGTTTTTCTTCACTGGGGACATCGTTTGCAAATCCTGTTTGACTCAATTCGCCGCGCTTCGATTCACTTCAGCGCTGCATTTTTTTCTGTGCTGTTCTCACCCGATCATTCGCTCCAGCTTGTGCCGCAGCGCTGCTGCGCGTCTCGAGTCGGGGCAGATGATCAGCACCGTATCGTCGCCGGCCAGGGTGCCCAGCGCTTCGCTCCAGGTCTCGTGATCGATGGCCAGCGCCACCGGCTGCGCGCCGCCGCTGGTGGTGCGCAGCACCAGCTGGTTCTGCGCCTGGCGAACGGCCAGTCCGAAGCTGCCCATGATTTCCTCAATCGTCGGCTCCTCTTCCTGCTCCGCACGGCCGTTGCCGTTCGGAATCGCATAACCGTTGGGGCCCTTGTACAGCCTCAGCTCGTGAATGTCCCGCGACAGCGTCGCCTGGGTAACGTCGAAGCCGCGCCGAATCAGTTTGCGGCGCAGTTCGTCCTGGCTGGTAATCACTTCCGCACCCACCAGGTCGCGGATTGCGCTGTGCCGTCCCTGTTTGCTCACACGAAAAATCGCGGCCAGCTCAAGCCGGCCGCGCCTCTATGTATAAAAATACAGGAATGATGTATAAATATGCAAGAGCATTCCTGTCAAGGCGTCTCTCGCGGGCCGGCCCGGCTCGCTGCCGGGCGTCTGTCCGCAAATATTTCTCAAAAATGTCCGCCGGCTGATCAGGCGGCAGGAAAAGGCCGTTATAGTTGGATATGGGACCGAGAAATTGTGCTGATCCGGCCGTGTCGACCGGCAGCCCCCGCCCCACATTCGGGATCTCCGGCGAGCAAGCCCGCCGGGGCGAGAGCCTCGCCGATCCTCGTTTCGACCACGAGTCGTGCGGCGTCGGCTTCGTTGCGACCCTCGATAACCATCCTTCTCACGACATCCTGCAGAAAGCTCTGACGGCGCTCTCGCGTCTGGCGCACCGCGGCGCCGTGGCCGCCGACGGCAAGTCGAGCGACGGCATTGGCATCCACACCGCCATTCCGCGCGAGCTGTTGCTGGCCGCCGCCAAAATCTCGCTCGATCCCGCGCAGCGCCTGGCCGTGGGCATGGTCTTTCTGCCCACCGAGGCCTCCGCGGCCTCCGGCGCCATGTGCGAGCTGGAGCGCGCCGTGACCGCTCGCCGCTTCACCGTGCTCGGCTGGCGCAACGTCCCCACCCGGCCTCAGATTCTCGGCGAGATCGCGCTCTCCACCTTGCCGGTCATCCGCCAGCTGCTGCTGGCAGACGCCACCAGTCCCGCGGATCATCAGGAGACGGACCGCCGGCTCTACCTCGCGCGCAAGCAGTTCGAGCGCAGCGGCGCGGCCGGCTACGTCTGTTCGCTTTCGTCCTCGTCCATCATTTACAAGGCAATGTGTTCGGCGCGCCTGCTGCCGGAGTTTTTCCCCGACCTCGCCGACCCGCGCTTCGTCACCCCCTTCGCGCTCTTCCATCAGCGTTATGCCACCAACGTCGCGCCCTCGTGGGACCGCGCGCAACCTTTCCGCATCCTGGGCCACAACGGCGAAATCAATACCATCTGGGGCAATCGCGCCCGCATGACCGCGCGCGCCGCCACGCTGCCGGACGAGCTGCGCCCGATCTACACGCCCAGCGGATCGGACTCCACCAGCCTCGACGAGGTCATCGAGCTGCTGGCGCGCAATGGGCGCACGGTTGCCGAAGCGGTGCGGATGGTGATGCCGCCCGCCGGAAGCGGGCGCGACTCGGCCTTTCTCGCCTATCACGGCGACTGCATCGAGCCGTGGGACGGCCCCGCGGCGCTGGCCTTCACCGACGGCCATCTGATCGGCGCTGCCCTCGATCGCAACGGCCTGCGCCCCTGTCGATTCTTCGTCACCGAAGATCACCTGATCGTCGCCGGATCGGAAGCCGGCCTGGTGGATCTCGACCCCGAGCGCATCGTCCACAGCGGACGCCTCGGTCCCGGCCAGATGCTGCTCGCCGATCTGGAGCGCCACACCTTTTACGAGGACGACGAGCTGCAGCAGCTCTTCGATCGTTCGGCGCCGGAATACGAGGCGCTGCTCGAAGACGCTACCCTCGAAGCCGCGGCGCCCACGCCCGCGCTGGATGCAGTCGAGCTCAGCCGTCTGCAGCTCGGTTTCGGCTACACCAAAGAAGACGTCAACATGATCCTGAAGCCCATGGCCGCCGACGGGAAAGACGCCGTCTGGTCCATGGGCGACGACACGCCCATCGCAGCGCTGGCGCGCACTCCGCGGCCGGTCTACGCCTATTTCCGGCAGCGTTTCGCTCAGGTCACCAACCCTCCCATCGATTCGCTGCGCGAGGCCTGCGTCATCCAGCTTCACACGCGCCTGGGCCCGTGGCCGCACATTCTCAATCGGCGCGAGCGCCTGCCTGGCCTCTCGCTCAGCTCGCCATTTCTTTCGCTGGCGCAGATGGACGCGCTGCACAGCCGCCGTCATCACCTCGCCGGCGATCTGCCGCTCGCGGTTCTCGACTGCATCTTCAGCCCGGGCTGCAACCTCGTTACCGCCATCGACGACCTGTGCGAGAAGGCCATCGAGCTGGTGCGCGGCGGCGCGGCCATCCTGCTGCTGACCGATCGCGGCTGCAGCGAGCACGCCATCCCCATGCCCATGGCGCTGGCCACCGGCGCCGTGCATCACGCCCTCATCCGCTCCGGCGAGCGTGTGCGTGTCGGCCTGGCCGTTGAAGCCGGCGATTGCCGCGATCTGCATCACGCCGCGGTGCTGCTCGGCCTTGGCGCAGGCGCGGTCTGCCCCTGGCTCGCGCTGGAGACGGCGAGGAATCTCAACCCGGACCGCGGCGAAGAGAACCTGCTCCACGCTTTCGATCTTGGCCTCGCCAAGATCATGTCGAAGATGGGCATCTCGGTCGTCGACAGCTATCGCGGCGCGCACCTCTTCGATTGCCTCGGACTCAGCCAGGAGGTCGTCAGCCGCTGCTTTGAAGGCACGCCTGCGCCCATCGGCGGCATCGGCTTCCCGGAACTCGAAGCGACGCTGCGCGATCTGTGGTTCGGCGCGCAGAACTCCGAGCCGGCTCCCGACACTCCCGACGCCGGAGGCAACGGCGGCCCGCTGGTGACGGTGACGGCGAGCAAAGACCTGCCCGATTACGGCTGGATTCGTTTTCGCAAAGCGGAAAAGTCGGAGCCGCATGGCTGGCAGCCGCAAACGGTTCGCCTGCTGCAAACGATTACGGGCGCAACTAAGGCAGCGGCGCAGGCGGCGAACACTGCCGGCGCGTGGGCTGCCTTCACCTCGCAGGCGACGGAGAAGGAGCCCGCCGTCCTCCGCGATCTGCTTGAAGTCCGCGCGGCCGCGCAGCCGCTGCCCGCCGATGCCGTGGAGCCCGCGCCGAACCTCTATCGCCGCTTCATCGCCAGCGCCATGTCGCTGGGCTCGCTGAGCCCCGAGGCGCACCAGACCATCACCGCCGCGATGAACCTGCTTGGCGGCCGCTCGAACACCGGCGAGGGCGGGGAAGACCCCGCGGTCTACCAGCCGGATGTCGAGTTGCCGCTGGGCGGCCAATCCGTGCCCTCGCTCCTGCTCAACAACAAGGTGAAGCAGGTGGCCTCGGCGCGCTTCGGCGTCACCGCGCAATATCTGATGCATGCCGAGGAGCTGGAAATCAAGATCGCGCAGGGCTCCAAGCCCGGCGAAGGCGGCCAGCTCCCCAGCCACAAGGTCACCGAGCTGATCGCGCGCCTGCGCCATGCGCAGCCCGGCGTGCAGCTCATCAGCCCGCCGCCGCACCACGATATTTACTCGATCGAAGACCTCGCGCAGCTCATTCACGATCTGCGCCGCATCAATCCGAAGGCCGCAATCGGGGTCAAGCTGGTCTCGGAGTGCGGCGTGGGCACCGTCGCCGCCGGCGTGGCCAAGGCCTACGCGGACTACATCGTGATCGCCGGCCACAATGGCGGCACCGGGGCGTCGCCGCTGTCGAGCATCAAGTACGCCGGCAATCCCTGGGAGCTGGGACTGGCCGAGGCGCAGCAGGTGCTCATCCGCAACGGCCTGCGCGGTCGCGTGCGTCTGCGCTGCGACGGCGGCCTGCGCACGGCGCGCGACATTGTCATCGCCGCGCTGCTGGGCGCCGATGAGTTTGCCTTTGGCACCGCGGTGCTGGTCGCGCTGGGCTGCGACATGGCCCGCCAGTGCCACCTGAACACCTGTCCGACGGGCATTGCCACGCAGCGACCCGATCTGCGCGCGAAGTTCCGCGGCAAGCCGGAGCATCTGGTGCGCTTCTTCGAGGGGCTGGCCGGAGAAATCCGCAGCCTGCTCGCCGAGCTGGGATTGCCCTCGCTGGAAGCGGCCATCGGCCGCACCGATCTGCTCGAGCAGGTGCGATTCGACGGATGCCTCGACCTCAGCTCCATGCTCGCCGCACCCTCCGACGGCGGCTCTGCCCGCGCCCGTCATTGGCAGGGCCGGCGCAACCTGCGCCCCGAAGATCACGCTCCCATCGACGACGCCTGGGTCGAGCCGGCGCTCGCCGCCTACAAAGCCGGGGAACACTACATCATCGACTCGCTCATCGCCAACGAGGACCGGACATTCGGCGCAAGATTGGCCGGGGAGCTGGCGATGCTGCAGTCCGCCGGCATCACCTCCGCCGCGCCGCTGACCTTCCGCCTCACCGGAGAAGCCGGGCAGTCCTTCGGCGCCTTCGCTGTCCCGGGCATGCAGCTGGTGCTGCGGGGCCTGGCGAACGATTTCGTGGGCAAGAGCCTTTCCGGCGGCGAGATCATCCTCCGCGGGCAGGGCCGCGCCGCGCTGCAATCCGAGCTGCACGTGATCCTCGGCAACGTCGCGCTCTACGGAGCCACCAGCGGCGCGCTTTTTGCCGCCGGCTGCGCAGGAGAGCGTTTCGCGGTTCGCAACTCCGGCGCCCTGGCGGTTGTCGAAGGCGTCGGCGATCACGGCTGCGAGTACATGACCGGAGGGCTGGTCGCGGTTCTGGGCGCAACCGGCACCAACTTCGGCGCAGGCATGACCGGCGGCGAAGCGTGGGTCTTCGACGAGGGAGGCAAATTTGTCTCCGAGCATCGCTACCACGCGGATTTCCTCACTCCGGAGCCCTGGAGCGAGCTCGACGCCGAGGCCAGGGGGAGCATTCTGGGCCTGGTTCAGCTCCACGCTGAAAAAACCGCCAGCAACCGCGCCTTCTGGCTGCTCGCGAAATGGGACGAGCTGGCGCCGCGCTTCGTGCGTCTCACGCCGAAACCCCAGTGAACAGAGCTCGGGGCTCAATTGTGACCTGAGCTCTGAAGTTTGAGCCTGAGCTCTGATCACTGTGCTCTGAGCCCTTGCGCGGGTGTATTCTTTCGTTAACCCGCGACAATTCATGCGCGCTGTACCGGATACCATGCCGTTTTCCGCTTTCTTTGTGCGTCGTCTTCTCCCGGGAACTTTGCTGGCTCTGCTTCTGCTTGAGGGCTGTGGCCGCTTCGCCCCCCACCCGCCCCGCGAGTATGTCTGGGTGTGGGCAAAAGAGGCCTATCTCCACGATCGCGTCGCCCCGGTGAACAATCGCGTCGCCACCGTGGTCAACGGCGAGCGCCTGCAGGTGGTCCAGCACGGCAACCGCTTCCTCCAGGTCAAGACCGCCCAGGGAAAGGTCGGCTGGATTGAGGAACACGGGGTCATCGACCAGAAGATCCACGACGAGTTCCTCGATCTCCAGCAGGAGCACGCGCACGACCAGCCGGTGACGACCGCGGCGCTGCGCGAGGACTACTGGATGCGCGATGCCCCGGGACGCGAGTCGGACCGCTTCTATCTGGTTCCGGAAAATGCCCATCTCCAGTTGCTCCTGCGCGCCTCCGTTCCCAGGCCGTTGCCGCCGCAGGCATTGCCGCTGGCGGTGCAGCAAACCGGCGGGGCTGCAAAGGGCGCGCCGGCCACGCCGCCGGCTCCTCCTTTGGAGGATTACTGGCTGGTTCGCGATTCTGCCGGGCACGTGGGCTGGGTGCGCGGCCGTACCCTCGACATGGATGTTCCCGACGCCATCGCCGGGCTCTCCGAAACCCAGAAGGTTATCGCCGCCTATGTGCTCCGAACCGTCGCCGATCCGGACGCGAAGGTTCCCGGCGGTCAGGTTCCGGAATACCTGACCCTGCTGGCGCCCTGGCAGGATGGCCTGCCGTACGACTTCAATCAGCTCCGCGTCTTTACCTGGAATGTGCGCAAGCATCGGTACGAGACCGCCTACCGCGAGCGCGATATCGAAGGCTTTCTGCCGGTGACGGTTTCCCAGCAGACCTTCGGCAAGCAGCAGGAGCCGGTTTTCTCCTTCCGCGTCGCCGCCAGCGGTGGTGCGCCCTCAATCGACCCAAAGACCGGGCTGCTGAATCCCGGCCCTACGGAGACCGAGACCTACCACATGGAAGGGGTCATCGTTCGCCGCGTCGGCGAGCCGCCCCCGCACCCGCTCGCTCCGGCTGGGGAAAGGCGTCGCGGGGCGAAATCCAGCCGTCGGCGTCACCATTGAGGCGGCAATCCCGGGGCGCCGGGCGGCCGGCGTTCAGCATCCGGCCCGTTCGGCCTCCGGCGATTATTTTCAGGTACCTGGCTGAGGCTGCTCCGCTCGCGCCGGATTGCCCATAAGATGGTCGCGTGGACCTGCACCATCCGGCATGTTGCGGAAATGGTTCACAACCCCTTATGGTGGTTAGCATACCGCGATGGTGCATGGGGACCTTTCAGTTCTGGCCCCGCTGCGGTTTTCCTGTAGTTTGCAGTTTCACCGTTCGACTTTGATAGACGGAAAAGGAGATCGGCTCTATATGGATAACAAGCCGGCACAGAACATTCAGGACACGTTTCTTAACACGGTCCGCAAAGACAAATCCCCCATCACAATTTACCTCGTGAGCGGAGTGAAGCTCACGGGCAAAATCCGCTCGTTCGACAAGTATTCCGTGCTGCTGGAGAACAACAGTCAGGAGCAGCTGATCTTCAAACATGCCATATCGACGGTGGTGAGCACCCGCGCCGTTCTTCATGGCGAACACCGTCCTCCGCATGCGGCGGCGCCGGGTCCGGTTGGCGTTAACCCGCCGCAGGCGGCACAGGAAGCATCCGGCTCCTGAAGGAGCCGGCTGAGGGATCGGCGGCCAGACCAGCGATGCCGTTGCACACGGCGGCTTCGGAGCGGGCGCTGCTCGTATCGGTTGCCTTCGGGTCCGAGAGGAGACCCCTGCCGCGAAGCGCCGCCCAGGCGCGCGCGGCGGCGGTTTCGGCTGCTGCGGACAAGCCCCCGCTCCCCGACGACGGCTCGCGCAGCGGCGAGTTCCGCGAGCTGGTTTCGAGCGCCGGCGCCCGCATTGCGGGCGAAGTTCTGCAGCGCCGCCCCAAAGCCGACCCCGCCACGCTGGTGGGCAGCGGAAAGGTCGAGGAGCTGGATGCCGTTGCGGCATCCTCGCAGGCCGACCTCGTCATCTTCGACCACGATCTCAGCCCCACCCAGCTGCGCAATCTTGAGGACGCGCTGCCGTGCCGGGTGATCGACCGCACCCAGCTGATCCTCGACATCTTCGCCCGCCACGCGCGAACCCGCGAAGGCCAGCTTCAGGTGGAGCTGGCGCAGCTGGAGTACATGCTGCCGCGGCTGACCGGGCGCGGCAAAGCTATGTCGCAGCTGGGCGGCGGCATCGGCACCCGCGGACCCGGCGAGACGCAGCTGGAAACCGACCGCCGCCGCATCCAGCGCCGCGTGCTGCAGCTGCGCCGCGAGCTGGAAGCGGTGCGCCGCACCCGTGCCCAGCAGCGCCAGCGCCGCGAATCGGTTCCGGTCCCCGCAGTGGCCCTGGTTGGATACACCAATGCCGGCAAGAGCACGCTCTTCAATGCGATTACCGGAACCGGCGTGCTCGAATCGGCGCGCATGTTCGCGACCCTCGACCCCAAGCTCAGCGCCATCCAGCTGCCCAGCCGCAGAAAAGTTCTGCTCTCCGACACCGTCGGCTTCATCCGCGACCTGCCGCATACCCTCGTTACATCCTTCCGCGCCACGCTCGAGGAAGTGCGCAAGGCGGAAGTCCTGGTCCATGTGCGCGACGCTTCCAGCCCCCTGCGCGAGGAGCATAAGGCCGAGATCGAGAAGGTGCTTGGGGAACTGGAGGTTCTCTCGAAGCCGCGCATCGAGGTGATGAACAAAGTCGATCTGCTCAGCGACGAGGAGCGTGGCGAGCTTGAGACCGACGCACGAATTCTGGCTGTATCCGCGAAGAATCGCACCGGCCTCGATGCACTTCTGGAAAGACTCGATGCGGAACTCGTTCGCGATCCGATCGTCGAGCAGCGGCTGCGCATCCCGCAGTCGGAAGGCAATGCGCTGGCGGCGCTCGAGGGCGGTGCGGTCATCCGCGAACGCGAGTACGACGGGAATGCGGTTTGCGTTACCGTTGTGGGCCCGGCATCGCTGCTCGGACGTTACCGGCGTTACCGCTCGAACGGATAATTTGCCTGAAATTAGAACGAGCCGGGTAACGGAGTGGTGGGAACTCCGGTCATCCGGCTCGCCGACCCTGAACCGGGTCGAGGTGGTATCTTTATTCTACGCCGGAACGGTGGCAGGTCAAGTCCCCTTTTTCGAGGCTATTTGGAGCCCGGCCGGGCCGGAACTGCCCGGCAAACCAGCTGTTTAAGGCCAATCGAGAGGGTCTTGCGGTCCATTCCTTTGGTCATTTGACAGTCATTTTTTCCCTCTGTTAGAACCTAGAGTTCCATCTGAGCCTTTCTATATTGTTTCTCTATCGTTCCCGATAGCCAACGCCCGTCGAACCCATGGATGAATTGCTGCGCCAACTCGCTGATCTTGCGCTCGGTTCCGTACCGACGGTGATTCTTTTCATTGTCCTGGTGCTTGCCTACCGCTATATCCTCTACGGCCGCCTGCTGCAGATCCGGGCCGAGCGGCGCGAACGCACCGCCGGCGCTATGGAAAAGTCCCGTCTTGCCATCGCCGAGGCCGACCTTCGCGCCCAGGAATATGAGGCGAAATTGCGGGTTGCGCGGGCCGAGCTCTTCCGCCGCCGCGAGCAGCGCGTCCAGCAGTGGAACGCCGAGCGGGATGCCGCCGTGACCGCGGCCCGCGTGGTCGCTCAGGAAAAGGTCCGGGCAGCAAGCCTGGTGCTGACCTCCCAGGCTGCCGAGGCGCGCAAACAGATCGAGGCAGCTTCCGCGGAGCTGGCTACGCGGATTCTCGCCGCGGTTCTGCCTGCGCCACGGGCAGCGGAGTCTTCGCAGTGAAGTCGATCACCCGATTCCTGGCCGCGTTCCTCCTTTTCGGCATGCTGGGAGCGCCCGTGCCGCTGCTCTGCGCCCAGCAGCAGCCGGCTCAGCAGAAGTCCCTGGCCCAGCAGGCCCGCGAGGCCGTCTCCCGGGACGAACATATGGATGCGGGTGAGAGCGAGTCTGCGGTCGAGGAATATCGCCACTCCGCCATCGTCAAGATGATTGCCCGCTTCGGTCACATCAGCACCGAAACCGCGGCCCAGATCTTCGAGGATCTCAACTCAGCCGTTCTCATCGGCGCCATCCTCTTCTTCCTCTGGAAGATGTTGCCCGCCCTCTTCCGCAGGCGCTCGGAGGAGGTTTCGAAGGCGCTTCTGGAGGCCCAGCATGCGACCGAGAATGCGAATCGGCGTCTTACTGAAGTGGAGGCGCGCCTGATGCGCCTCGACTCGGAGATCGACGGCATCCGGCAGCAGGTGGAAAAAGACGCGGCTGAGGACGAAAAGCGCATCCACGCTTCTATGGAAGCCGAGCGCGAGCGCATTATCGCCTCCGCCGAGCAGGAGATCGCCGCGTTGCAGGCCGGCGCGCAGCGTGAGCTGAAGAAGTTTGCCGCCGACCTTGCCATCGATCACGCCATGCAGCGGATTCAGCTCTCCTCCGATACCGACCGCGAGCTGGTGAAGCAGTTCCGTCAGGGACTCGGCAATGAATCGGGAGGAAAAGCGTAAATGGCGAGCTTTGCATCCCGTTACTCCCGCGCTTTGGCCGACGTGGTCTTCGAGGCGCATCTGCAGCCGAAAGACGTGCAGCGGCAGCTGGCCGATTTTGCCGCCGCGTGGCACGAGAGCCGCGAACTGCGCGAATTCTTCCTCGATCCGTCGTTTGCGGTCGAGGTGAAGGTGGAGTTTCTTGACAAGCTGAACGCGAAGCTGAAGATGGCGCAGACGACGCGCAACTTCCTCGCCGTCCTCATCCGCCACAGCCGCATGGGCGGATTCGACGAGGTGGTCGCGGAGTTCGGGCGCGAGATCAATCGGAGGCTGGGGATCTCCGAAGCCCGGGTCGTCTCCGCGCGTCCGCTGGACGAGACGGAGCGGCGCGAGCTGGAAGCCGGCATCGCCAGGCTCACCGGCGGCAAAGTGGAGGCCGAGTACGAGGTCGACCGATCGCTGATCGGCGGCGTCGTGGTGCAGGCCGGCAGTACGGTATACGACGGTTCAGTGCGCGGGCGGCTGGACCGGCTGCGGCAGGAACTGTCCGCAAATTGAAAGATTCGATTCAGCCCACGGATCGCCGGGAAACCACGGCGGTAGCCAAAAACGAACCAGACCAGGGAAACGAACAATGGCGCAGATCAAAGCAGATGAAATTACCGCGCTCCTGAAGGAGCAGATTGCCAATTACGACGCGAAGATGCGCGTCGACGAAGTCGGCACCGTGATCACACTCGGCGACGGCATCGCGCGTCTCCACGGCCTCGATAAGGTGATGGCCGGCGAGCTGCTCGAGTTTCCCCATGGTATTGCGGGCCTGGCCATGAACCTCGAAGAGGATCAGGTCGGCTCCGTGCTGCTCGGCGATTACACCGAGATCCGCGAAGGCGATCAGGTGAAGCGGACGGGCAAAATTCTCAGCGTTCCGGTCGGCGACGCCATGATCGGCCGCGTGGTCAACGCTCTGGGCCAGCCCATCGACGACAAAGGGCCCATTCAGACTTCAGATACGCTCCCCGTGGAGCGCCTCGCTCCCGGCGTCATCGCCCGCCAGCCGGTGCGCGAGCCGATGATGACCGGCCTCAAGGCCATCGACTCCATGATCCCCATCGGCCGCGGCCAGCGCGAGCTGATCATCGGCGACCGCCAGACGGGCAAGACCGCGGTGGTGCTCGACACCATCATCAACAACGAGAAGAACGACCTGATCTGCATCTACTGCGCCATCGGCCAGAAGCGCTCCTCAATCGCCCAGGTGGTGCAGACGCTCGATGAGTACGGCGCGCTGGGCCACACCATCATCGTCGCCGCGTCCGCATCCGAACCCGCTCCCATGCTGTATCTGGCGCCCTACGCCGCCTGCGCCATGGGCGAGTACTTCCGCGACAGGGGCCGCCACGCGCTGGTGATCTACGACGATCTTTCCAAGCACGCCATCGCCTATCGCGAAATCTCGCTGCTGCTGCGCCGGCCGCCGGGCCGCGAAGCCTACCCGGGCGACGTGTTTTACCTCCACTCGCGCCTGCTGGAGCGCGCCGCCAAGCTGAGCGATGAGAACGGCGGCGGCTCGCTCACCGCGCTGCCCATCATCGAAACCCAGGCCGGCGACGTCTCGGCGTACATCCCCACCAACGTCATCTCCATCACCGACGGCCAGATCTTCCTCGAGACCGACCTCTTCAACTCCGGCGTCCGTCCCGCCGTGAACGTCGGGCTCTCCGTCTCGCGCGTCGGATTTTCGGCCGCCATCAAGGCCGTCAAGCAGGTTGGCTCCACGCTCAAGCTCGATCTGGCGCAGTATCGCGAACTGGCAGCCTTCGCCCAGTTCGGCAGCGACCTCGACAAGGTGACGCAGAACCAGCTCAATCGCGGCCAGCGTCTCACCGAATTGCTGAAGCAGCCGCAGTTCCATCCGCTCCCCGCCGAAAAGCAGGTGATCATCCTCTTTGCCGGCACCCAGGGCTATCTCGACGACCTGAAGGTGGACCAGATTCGTGCGTTCGAGGATGGACTCTACAAGTATCTCGATTCGGTGCAGACGCAGCTGCTCAACGACATCGCCACAAAGAAAGCCCTCGACGACGATCTGCGCAAGCGCATCCACGCCGCGCTGAAGGAGTACAAGCAGAACTTCCTGGCCGGGCATGAGGACGCGAAACTGAAAGAAGGCGCGGCAAAACCGCCCGCCCAGCAGGAACAGAAAAAGACGCAGGAGAGCGCGCAGCCGGTCGCCGCGCACTAGCCTATGGCAAACGTCCTCGATCTGCGTCGGCGCATCCGCAGCGTACGCAACACGCGCCAGATCACCAAGGCCATGAAGATGGTCTCGGCGGCCAAGCTGCGCCGCGCCCAGGAGCGCGCCGTGGCCGCGCGTCCTTACGCAGCGATGCTGGCCAGCGTGCTCGAGTCGCTGAAGCGCCGCGCCGAAATCTACGATCCGAAGACCGGCGACGTGCGCAGCCCTCTGCTGCTCACCCGGCCTGAGAAGCGCATCCTGCTGGTGGTCGTCTCCGGCGACAAAGGCTTCGCCGGCGCCTTCAACACGAACATCTTCAAAGCCGCCGCGAATTTCATCCTCGAAAACGAGGACAAGGAAATCGACATCGAGGCCATCGGCCGCAAGGGGCGCGACCTCTTTCGCCGCCGCTATCCGGCCGCGCAGTTTGCCGAGGCCGTCGAGGAAGATCAGCGTCCGGAGCGGCAGCGCGCGAGCAAAATCGAGCTCGTCGGCGAGCATGCCGGCGTTCTCGAAAAGCTGAACTACGACCTCGTCCGCGAGCTGGCCATGGAGATCGTGGCCCGCTACACGCACGAGGAGATCGACGCCGCGTACCTCGTCTACAACGAGTTCAAATCGGTTATCCAGCAGCGCGTGGTCGTCGAGCGCGTTCTGCCTATCCTGACCATCGGCGAGCGCCAGATCGCCGAAGCGCGCGAGCTGACCACCGAAGAGCGCGAACGCGCTGCGGAAGCGGCCCTCTCCGCCGGCGTCAGCCTCTATCCAAAGGAAGCCGAGGCGGCCCAGAAGCAGTTTGAGGACGAGGCGAAAAACTTCGGCACTGCCGAGGTTGACTACATCTACGAGCAGCCGGCGCAGGAGATCTTCGCCGACGTGCTGCCGCGCTATGTGACCTCGCAGCTCTATCACGCGACGCTGGAGTCCGTCGCCGCCGAACACGCCGCGCGCATGACGGCCATGGATTCGGCGACTAACAACGCTTCCGACATGATTGACTCGCTGACCCTGAGCATGAACCGCGTGCGCCAGGCGGCGATCACCAAGGAAATTATCGAAATTGTGAGCGGCGCAGCCGCGCTGTAACTGAAGTTAAGACGAGAGGCTAAAGGCTAAAAGCTAAGAGCTTACTATGGCAGAAAACATTGGCAGAGTGATTCAGGTTTCGGGTCCGGCGGTCGACGTGCAGTTTGAAGAAGCGACCATGCCCCCCATTTATGAGGCCTTGCGCGTGGTCAGCGACGGCTTCAAGGTTCCGAACCCCGTCAACGTCGTCCTCGAAGTGCAGCAGCACCTCGGCGAAGGCCGCGTGCGCTGCGTGGCCATGGAAGCCACCGAGGGCATGGTGCGCGGCATGAAGGTCATCGACCAGGGTGGTCCCATCTCCGTTCCCGTCGGCCCGGCCACGCTGGGCCGCGTGCTCAACGTCATCGGCGAGCCCGTCGACGAACTGGGCCCGGTGAACGCGAAGGAGCGCAAGCCCATCCATCGCCCCGCGCCCGCCTTCGACGAGCAATCCACGCGCGAGGAGATGTTCGAGACCGGCGTGAAGGTCGTCGATCTCATCCAGCCCTTCCTGAAGGGCGGCAAGATCGGACTCTTCGGCGGCGCCGGCGTCGGCAAGACCGTCGTCATCATGGAGCTCATCAACAACGTCGCCACCAAGCACGGCGGCTTCTCCGTCTTCGCCGGCGTCGGCGAGCGCACCCGCGAGGGCAACGACCTGTGGCTCGAAATGCAGGAGTCCGGCGTCATCAACCTCAGGGAGCCGGCGAAATCGAAGGCCGCGCTCATCTACGGCCAGATGACCGAGCCGCCCGGCGCGCGTCTGCGCGTCGCGCTCACCGGCCTCACCGTCGCCGAATTCTTCCGCGACGAAGAAGGCGCCGACACGCTGCTCTTCATCGACAACATCTTCCGTTTCACCCAGGCGGGATCGGAAGTTTCGACGCTGCTCGGCCGCATGCCTTCCGCCGTGGGCTACCAGCCGAACCTGGCTACCGAAATGGGCGAGCTCCAGGAGCGCATCACCTCCACCAAGCGCGGATCCGTCACTTCGGTGCAGGCCGTCTACGTCCCCGCCGACGATCTCACCGATCCGGCCCCGGCAACCACCTTCGCTCACCTCGACGCCACCACGGTGCTCTCGCGGCCGCTGTCGGAGCTGGGCATCTATCCCGCCGTCGATCCGCTCGCGTCCACTTCGCGCATCCTCACCCCGCGCGTCGTGGGCCAGGAGCACTACGATGTCGCCCAGGGCGTCAAGCGCATTCTGCAGCGCTACAAGGATCTGCAGGACATCATCGCGATTCTCGGCATCGACGAGCTCTCTGAAGACGACAAGATCACCGTCTCGCGCGCCCGCAAAGTGCAGAAGTTCCTCTCCCAGCCCTTCCATGTGGCCGAGCAGTTCACCGGCATCCCCGGCCGCTACTGCAAAATCGAGGATACGGTGCGCAGCTTCAAGGAGGTCATCGAAGGCAAGCACGACGACGTTCCCGAGCAGGCCTTTTACATGCGCGGCACCATCGAGGAAGTGCTCGAAGAGGCCGAAAAGCTGAAGGCGGCGGCGAAATAGTTATGGCGACGCATCTGCGAGTTCGTCTGGTCACCCCCGACCGCATCCTCGTCGATCAGGACGCCGATGCGGTCGAGGTTCCCGCCAAAACGGGATACATCGAGGTTCTCGCTGGTCACGCGCCGCTGCTGGCGGAGATCGGCGCAGGCGAAGTGCGGCTGCGCGGCGGCGAGGCAGGCGGGGGTTCTGGATCCGCCCAGCGCTACAGCGTTGCCAGAGGATTCGTCGAAGTCCTGCCCGACCGCGTGACCATCCTCGCCGAATCCGCGGAGAAGCCCGAGGAGATCGACACGGCCGCAGCGCAGGAGCAGCTGCAGCACGGCGAGCAGCTCTGGAACGAAGCCCGCGACGTCGCGGAAAAATACGCCGAGGCCAACGAGATCATCGCCGAAGCCACGGCCAAACTCGACAGCGCCGGGGCAGGGAAGCACTAAACCCTATACCCTAACCGCTAACCCCTAAACCCTAACCGCTGTCTTCCTACTTCTTCCCCGCCGCCGGCTTGTAGCCGCAGGTGCCGGCCTTTTTCATGGCCTCGATCCCTTCCTCGAAGCTCAGCAGCGGAGTGGTTTTCACGCTCTTGCAGGTTCCGCCTGCGCCAAAGGCCAGGGCAATCGCTGCGGCGCTCACGTTGTCCGGCATCTCGATGGTGCCCACCACGTCATAGTCTCCGAACGACATATAAAACGGACCGACCGTGCCGCCGAGTTTTTCGATCGGCTTACGCACCGCTTCAATCCGGTTCTGCGGATTCCCGATCAGAGCGGCGAGACCGGACGCGGTGTACGACACCTGCACAAGGTAGCTGGGCATGGGATTGCCCCCTTTCGCGGAAGTTGCCTTCGGGTGAGGCCGCAAGTATACGCCCGGCAGTGTGGACTATTGCGCAAATGCCTTGTCGATAAACTCGACGATGCGCTGCCGTCCGTCGAAGCCATGCCACGGCTCCGGGCTGGGCGCGCCGAAGATTCCTCCGGCCAGCGGCCCGTGGTCCTCGCGCGGATACTCCACCAGCTCCACCGGCACCCCCATCTGCCGCAGCGCGCGATACATCTCCTCGCTCTGCCCCAGCGGATCGGTGCGGTCGCTCTCCCCCTGCAGCAGCAGGAACGGCGTCTTTGCCTTCGCGGCATCGGCCAGCGCGCTTTGCCGCCACGCGCTCTCCGCATGCTCCCACGGATACCCGCCGTAAAACCATCGGTCGTAATACGACCCATTTTCCGTCCCGTACTCGCTCTCCTGGTCGGTCACGGGCGCGCCGCTGACGATGGCCTTGAAGCGATCCGTGCGCCCCTCGACAAACGCCGCCATCTCGCCGCCGTAGCTGTAGCCCATCAGCGCCATCTTGTTCGCGTTGATGGGATATTGCGCCAGAACCGCATCGACCCCGGCCATGATGTCGCGGTAATCGCCGCCGCCCATGTCGTTCTTGTTGGCCGCGGCAAAGGCTGCGCCATAGCCGATGCTGCCCCGCGGATTCGTCCGCAGCACTGCCCATCCCTGGCCCACCAGAAACGGGATAAACGGACTCCACGAATCCGCAAACGCGCCCGTCGGGCCGCCGTGGACATCGACAATCAGCGGGACCTTGTGGCTCGCGCTCGCCTGCGGCGGCAGGTACAGCAGTCCTTCGATCGTGAAGGCATCGCTCTTCCACGAAATCAGGTGCGAGGGAATCGGTGTCCACGCGGCCGGCAGCAGATCCGGCGTCTTCAGCGCCTTCGCATCCTGTCCTGGCTTTTCAGCGTAATACAACGTCGGCGGCTGTGTGCTCGATGACCCCAGCCACACCCACGCGGTGTGCTTTGCGTTCGTGTTGAGCTGCGAAACCGCCGTCGTGTCGAACTTCAGATCTTCGCGGCGATCGCCGGTGAAACGCGCAACCGTTGTCCGCGTGCCCAGATCGACCGCCTGCAGAACCCCGTCTCCTTCAGAGATGGGCTCACCAGAGCCAATGCTGCCACTGAAGCCCGCGCTCAGATCGCGAGTCGAATTGTCGGCCACGCTGTATTCGTACAGATCCGAGTATCCCGG
>Ga0335072_10003713_pt1 | contig 22892 bp, 15 predicted proteins | sample Lox_Sample_21_FD_206725 | JGI IMG/M metagenome (GOLD analysis project Ga0335072, IMG submission 206725) | Soil microbial communities from Loxahatchee National Wildlife Refuge, Florida, United States - Lox_Sample_2.1 | ecosystem: Environmental > Terrestrial > Soil > Wetlands | place: USA...
AGAAAGAACGGACGGAAGGGAAACTGGCGCCGAATCAGGAGTACCGTCTGCCGACGAACGCGGAGTGGGACAGTGCCATTGGGCCGACTCTTTATCCGTGGGGTAATGAATGGCCGCCGCCGCCACGAGCGGGCAATTACGCAGGAGACGAAGCCAAGTATGAAAACTGGCCAAAATGGTCCACCCTTGAAAATTATGATGATGGGTATCCTCGCACGAGCCCGGTGGGGAGTTTTAAGCCCAATGTCTATGGATTATATGATATGGGAGGTAATGTGTGGCAATTGTGTACGAATAACTGGGCGCTACGAGGGGCTTCGTGGAGCCGTAAATTGCGCGAGGAGCTCGCTTCCTCATCGGAGTCGATATGGCATACGGCGAATCTTCGTGCCGACGATATTGGATTTCGTATTGTCCTGGTGGTTTCGCCTGGCGCCAACCCCCAAGTTACCGAATCGCCTGCGCCCGAGACTACAACACAGGTTACCGAAGAGAATTCCGCGATGAATGATGTCGCCAATCAATCCAGGACGAATAGTCTGGGGGTGAAATTCGTTCCGGCTGGAACCGATGGCGTTTTATTCTCCGTCTGGGATGTGCGGGTGAAGGATTTCCAGGCATTTGTTAATGCCACCGGCTACAACGCTACGGGAAATATGCAATCCATCCAGAGCGAGGGCTGGAGGGTGATAGGCGATACCTGGAAAAATCCCGGCTTTAGCCAAACGGAAGATGATCCCGTGGTGGGTATAAGCGGAAACGACGCGCAGGCGTTCTGTCTCTGGCTGACCATGAAGGAACGGGCGGAAGGGAAATTGACGGCCAACCAGGAGTACCGCCTGCCGACGAACGCGGAATGGAGCAAGGCGGTTGGATCATCGACTCTTTATCCATGGGGTGACGAATGGCCCCCGCCGCCTGGAGCGGGTAATTACGCGGGTATCGAAGCCCGGGATGCAAAATGGTGGCGCGACCGTCCGACTATTGAAGATTATAGCGACGGGTATTCTCGCACGAGTCCGGTGGGAAGTTTTAAGCCCAACGCCTACGGACTATATGACATGGGAGGCAACGTGTGCCAGTGGTGTCAGGATGACTGGGCGCTGCGAGGGGCTTCGTGGTCGAAAGACACGTCTCAAGATCTGCTCTCTTCGGATACGTGGCACCAAGATCCGAATTATCGCCGCGATGACTGCGGATTTCGCATTGTTCTGGTGACTTCACCCACCGGCACCCCGCCGGACCCCGGATACCTTGGTGGCTGATTTTCCTCGTTCTCAAGTTGCATTTGGGAACATCCGTGTCTGCGCAGCTTCGTTGCTCTTGCTTCCATAAAAGAATAAAGGCGTCAGGCATGAAGGCACTAAGATAAGCGGGCTTTGGGATGAATTTTGAGTAATAACACCTTTTATGAACGCCATCGCTAAAAATTATAAGTCATTTGCATTAAAAATCTTATGCAATATATTTTCGTTCTTATCGAATTTCAAGAAACACTTGTCTTAGTGCCATTCGCGTCAGGCATCTATCTTGTGGGAATAAAGCTGCGGGCTATCCCGCAACGCAAAGGCTCGAAATCATTTCTGGCTTCCGGTAAAGTTGTTTTCCTATGCCTTCGGTCTTCATCAAAACTTACGGCTGCCAGATGAACGTGCGCGACTCGGAACAAGTCGCCCGGGACCTGGCCAGGCGCGGCTACGACTTGGCGGAGCGCGAGGAAGGCGCCGATGTGGTATTGCTTAATACTTGTTCGGTGCGCGACATGGCCGAGCAAAAGGCGATGGGCCGGATGGGGACGGTGGCAGGCCGCAAGAAGCACCGCCAGCACCAGATCATCGGCTTTCTCGGTTGCATGGCGCAAAGCCGGGGCGCGGCGATTCTCGATGATCTGCCCCATGTCGATTTAGTGATCGGCACGCAAAAATTTCATGAAGTAGGCCGCCACATTGATGCTCTTTTCCAGCGGCACCGGGAAAAAAAAGAACCGGCGCCGATTGTGGACATCGCCGAGGAGACCGGCTCGCAGAACACGATCCGGGATCATCTGTTGGCGCCGCGGCAGGTCTCGGCCTTCATCTCGATCATGCAGGGATGCAACATGCATTGCACATTTTGCATCGTGCCCAGCACGCGGGGCGCGGAACGGTCGCGGCCCATCGCGGAGATTGTCGCCGAGGCCGAGGCGCTGGCGCGGCAGGGCGTGAAAGAGGTGACGCTGCTCGGCCAGATCGTCAATCTCTACGGGCGGCACGAATTTCCCGTGGTGGCGGGCCGTTCGCCGTTCGCGCAACTATTGCATGCTGTCTGCGCGGTGCCGGGGATCGCGCGCGTGCGCTTCACGTCGCCCCACCCGGTTGGCTTCAAGGATGACCTCATCGCCTGTTTTCGCGAGTTGCCGAATCTGTGCGAGCATGTGCATCTTCCCGTCCAGTCGGGCAGCGACCGCATTCTCAAGGCGATGCATCGCGCCTACACCCGTGCCGGTTATTTGCGGTTGGTCGAAAAACTGCGCGCCGCGCGTCCCGGTATCGCTTTCACCACCGACATCATTGTGGGCTTTCCCGGCGAGACGGGGGAGGATTTCCGCCAGACCTGCGATTTGGCGCGGGAGGTTGACTTCGACAACGCTTTTGTTTTCCGCTACTCGCCCCGGCGCGACACGCCCGCCGCGACGATGGAGGAGCAATGGTCCGAGGAAGTGAAGATGGAGCGCAACCAGGCGCTTTTGCGGCAGCTCGATGAAATGGCCGCGCGCCGCGTGCGCGAATTGCTGGGCCGCGAGGAGGAAATTTTGGTCGAGGGCGAAAGCCGGACCAACCCCAAGCGCTTTCAGGGGCGCACCCGCGCCAACCGGCTTGTCCTCATCGAAGCGAATGAACGGTGGCGCGGCGAAATGCTCCGCGTGCGTCTGACCGAATCGACGGGTTTCACCTGGTATGCGGAGCCGGTTTTGGCTTAGAGCAAGCCTTCAGCTATCGTGAAAATTCTTTTCTTCGCGCAAACCCGTCTCGCCGCTGGGTGTGAGGAATGCCTCTTGCAGTTGGACCGGGCGATAACCCAAGACGAGTTTTGGGACAGACTGGGCCAAGAGCATCCTGCTCTCCTTTCGCATCGCAAAACCGCGCGGCTGGCGCGGGGGGAAAGCTATCTCCAGCCGGACGAGTTGCTCCATCCCCATGACGAAATCGCCATCATCCCGCCTGTTTCGGGAGGGTGAACGAGTGGCGAAGATGCTTCGCGTTTGCCCTTTGCAAAATGAGAGCAATAATTAAGTTCCGGCTTGGTCCGGAAGGGATTACATCCTTGCCAGCCGCTTTTACCAAGGACAGCGGCTTGACCCTCACCGCTGAACTGGTATCCTTGCCACTCCATGTTCCGCCCTCGTCCGTTCCTCTATTGTCTGCTGGCTGTTGCGCTGGCCTTGCCCGCCAGGGCCACTCTGACCTGGATTCCAGGCGAAGGCTGGTCGGACGATAGCAGCGGCACCGATGCCACCGCGAGCAGTTCCCGCGATCAGCTTGAATTGGCCCATAAGGCGGAAGCCGAAGGCCGCCGCGACGATGCGCTCAAAGCCTACAAGGCGCTGCTGCGCCGGTGGCCTCTTTCCTTTTTCGCGCCGGAAGCGCAATTCCGCGTGGGCAAGCTCCTCGAGGACGAGGCCGATTTTGCCAGCGCCTTCAAGGCCTTTCAGATCATGGTGCAGAAATATCCTTCCAGCGATTATTTCGAGCAGGCGCTGGGCGAGCAGTACCGGATCGCGAACCTGTACCTGGCGGGCGAGCCGCAGCGTATCTGGAAAATACCGGTGGGGCCTTCGATGGACCATACGGTGGAGCTGTACCAGCAGGTCATCAAAAACGCGCCCTACGGCACCTACGCCGCGCAGTGCCAATTCAACATTGGTTTGGCCCGCGAGCAACAGCGCAGGTACACCGACGCGGTCGATGCCTATCAATTGGTAATCGACAATTACCCCATGAGTTCCGTCGCGGCCAACGCGCAGTACCAGATTGGTTACGCTTGGATGCGCGCCTCGACTTCAGGCGATTACGACATGGGCGCAGCGAAAAAGGCAGTTGACGCTTTCCAGGACTTTCTGGTCCGCTATCCCGACAGTGACAAGGCGGTGCAGGCGCAGGAAAATATTCAAAAACTGGGCCAGCACCAGACTCAAGGCGCCTTTGCCGTGGCCAAATTTTACGAAACGCAGCATCAGCCTCGCGCGGCATTTATCTATTACAATGAGGTGATCCGCGAGGATCCCAATGGACCGCAAGCGCAATTGGCCAAGAAGCGGATCCAGGAACTCAAGCCGGTGCTCGACGCGCTGCCCGGCGGGGTCGGGCCGGATGGCACGCCGCTGGTGGCCCAGGCGCAAAACACCACGAGCAGTTCAAGCGCGCCCGCAACCGATCCAGGGCCGTCCACTTCTTCGCCCAATACCGAGCCGCCCGACACGGCGCCGGGCGCGGGCACGCTGCCGACCGATCCAAATGCACCGGTGACGAGTTCTTCGCCCGGCGCCACAGCGGCGGGGGCTGCCTCCACGCCGGGTGGCAATGGCTCCAATTCTCCGGCCAACACATCCGCCGGCACCAGCGGCGCTTCTGACGCGGCGCCGGCCGACGCGGCGGCTTCCAGCGAGGCACTTGACCACACGCCGTTACCTCAATGAACGGGGGAGTCGCTTACAGGCGCTGGACGCGTTTGTTTTTGGCGGGGGTGGCCCTGACCTGCGCCGGATGCGCCGGTTACCGGGTGGGCAATGTCTCCGGCCGGAATGTCCAGGGTGTGCGCAGTGTTTACGTGCCGGTGGTCAAGAACACCAGCTTGCAGCCGGATCTCCAAGTCACCGTGACGAATGCCATCATCCGGCGGTTCAACGATGACGGCACTCTGGAAGTGAATCAAGACCCCAATGCCGATTCGGAACTTGATCTGACGATCACCAATGTGCAGGAAACCGCTCTCCGTAGCAGCACGAGCAATATTTACACCACGGCCCAGTATCAGGTAACGATCAATGCGACGGCAACTTTCGTGAATCGCAAGCTTGGCCGCAAAATTTTCGAAAACGTGGCGGTAAACGGCGATACGTCTTTCTTTACCCAGGCTGATATCCAGGAAGGCGAGCGTCAGGCGCTTCCTTTGGCCGCGGAGGATCTTGCGCAAAACACCGTCAAACTGGTAACCGAGGGCTGGTAATTTTTCCGGTACATGGTGCTTTTGCTTCCAAGAGGCTGTCCGAAAAGTAGGCATGGGTCACATGACGAGTCGAATTTGGGCTGAATCGAGGCGCGAGCGACGAGCATACCCGCATGCGTCTGTTGGGAATTGTCCACTTGAATATTCGGCCCTGTAACTCGGCCAGAAAGTAATGACTTATACGAATCCCTAAGCCTTGTCTCGGCTATCTGGCATTTCATGCGAAGCACGGGTAGCCAATAACTGAGGTGATCTGGAGTTCCTTTGCCGGCCACCGGGTCAGAGCAGAATCTGCTTCTACCGGCGTGGAAAAAGCCGCATTCTGATTGCTCGAGCAGCCATGGCGAAACGATTCATGAGAAAGAAGATCGCCAATGGCGAAGTTTCTACGCCGGCAGCCAGAAAAATGGTGTCGGTTCCGCCGCTGCCGGAGTGGCTGAACCGAGATTGGCTGTGGGGGCTGGCCTTGGTTCTAGCCGTCATTTTGACCTACATCCCAGTCTGGTGGGCGGGATTTATTTGGGACGACGATGTTAATGTAACAGCAAATTCATGCATCGTGGGGCCCTTAGGGTTTAAGGAAATTTGGACAACGAGCGCGGCTGACATATGTCCCTTGGTGCTCACCACGTTTTGGATGGAGCATGCACTGTGGGGCTTGAATCCGCTGCCCTATCATCTGGTGAACGTTTTGTTGCACGCGGCGTGCGCGGTGTTGCTCTGGCGAGTCTTGCTGAGCTTGAACATACCGGGCGCTTGGCTGGGCGCGGCGCTTTGGGCCTTGCATCCTCTTCAGGTGGAAACCGTGGCGTGGGTCAGTGAAACGAAAAACACGCAATCCTGTCTGTTTTATCTGCTCTCAGTTCTTTTCTTTGTAAAATATGTAAGAGCAAGAAATCCCGAAACGGAAACCAGAGTCAGTTGGAATTATGCGTTGACTTTGCTTTTCGCTGCTCTGGCAATGGCGAGCAAGTCGTCAACGGTGGTATTGCCTGTAGTCCTTGGTTTATGCGCTTGGTGGATGGAAGGGCGGTGGCGATGGCGCAATCTAAGGGTGATAGGGCCGGTCTTTGTCATGTCCGTTATCGCCAGCACCGTCTCAATGTGGACGCGATATTCGCGGCAAGAGTACGATGCGCAATGGGTGCGGAGCTGGCCAGAGCGTGTGGCGGCGTCCGGCGATGTGATCTGGTTCTATCTCGGCAAACTGATTTGGCCTCATCCGCTGATCAACAGTTATCCGTCTTGGGAGATTGATGCCGGACAATGGATTTCGTATCTGCCGTTGCTGGCGGTGGTGGCTGTTCTGATTATGTTGTGGTGTAAACGCCGGTACTGGTCCCGTGCCTGGTTTTTCCCTTTCGCCTATTTTGTGGCGGCGTTGTTTCCTGTGCTGGGATTCGTTACGATGAGTTCCAGCGCTCATTCTCTGGTGGCTGATCATCTTCAGTATCTGGCCTCCATGGGGCCGTTGACTCTGGTTGGAGCGGGTTTGGTCCGGCTCGCCGATTTTGTGATTCCGGCAAGGCGGTGGCTGCAATCGAGTCTCTATGCCGGACTACTGCTAATTCTCGGCGTGGCAAGCTGGCAACGGAGTTGGGCTTATGAAAATTCGGAAACGCTCTGGGCTGACACCCTCGCCAAGAATCCGGGTTGTTGTATCGGCTACAACAATCTTGGCTTAGTCTTTCTGCAAAAGGGAGAGACAGACAAAGCGATCCCCGAGTTTCAAGAGGCTCTCAGTATAAATCCTAATTTTGGAGCAGCTCGCGACGATCTCGGCGATGCGTTCATGGAAGAAGGGCGAATCGACAAAGCAATAGATCAATACCGGGAAAATATAAAAATCGATCCCGGCTACCTTGTAGCTTACACGAACCTCGGCGTCGCCCTTTTAAAGAAGGGACAGGTGGACGAAGCAATCGTCCAGTTTAAAAAAGCCTTGGAAATCAACGCCAATCATTGCGCAACTCGGTGCAATCTTGGCAATGCGCTCATGCAAAAGGGACAATGGCAGGAGGCGATGGCCCAATTCCAAAAGGCCTTGGAAATCAATCCCAATTATGCCAATGCCCACGCCGACTTGGGCGGGCTTTTTTTGCAAACAGGACAGATTGACGAAGCGATCTCCCAATACACAAAGTCCCTGGAGATCGACCCGCATCAGACCGGCGCATATTGCAATCTTGGCGATGCTCTTATGCAAAAAGGACAATGGCAGGAGGCGATGGCCCAATTCCAAAAAGCGCTGGCAATTGATCCCCAAAGCGCCGATGCTCACAATGATGTCGGTGGGATTTTTCTACGATTAGGACAACTGGATCGGGCGATAGCCGAATATCAAAAAACCCTGGAAATTAATCCCAATTTCGCTGAGACCCACACCAATCTCGGTTTTGTTTTGTTGCAAAAGAGACAAATTGATCAAGCCATCAGCGAATATAAAAAGGCTCTGCAAATAAACCCCAGTCTCATCTTTGCTCATGAGAATCTGGGGAATGCTCTGTTGCAAAAAGGACAAGTAGACAAAGCAATATTTCAGTTCCAAGAGGCCCTGCGGCTGAAGCCAGATGATATCGAGGCAAAAAATAATCTGGCCAAGGCGGAGGCGATGATCCGGCAGCAGGCTCAGCAGAAATAATTGAGCATCTCAATTATATTCATCTTCAAGGAGTTGCAAAACGCCACTTAATTTTCGGGAATTGTTTCGGTACTGCCCACGGCAGTATTCTTTTTGGGCAAGCGTTACTGCCGTTCGCAGGACCGCTCGGCTTCTTGCTCCAAGGCAAAAAGCCTTTCGGTGTGGCCCATGCCTACTTTTCGGACAGTCTCCAGGGTTATTGACGCCATTTGACAAACCCATGTTGCCAAACGCGGCCAAGACGGGTATGACATTCCAATGGCAGTGGTAAAAAGGACGCGGAGAGGGACTAGTCCCATGGCGACAATCACGTCCGACGACTTGATGAAGGAATTCTTCCGCTCCAAGGAAGTTATTTATTCTCCGGGCACCACAATTTTCAAGGAAGGTTCCAAGGCGGACTGTTGCTATCTTATCATCCAAGGCAAAGTTCAGATTACGAAAAAAGCAAAGCGGGGCGGAAACATTCAGCTGGCCAAGGTGACTGCGGGCGAATTTTTGGGCGAGATGGCCATGCTTTCCGGCGCCAAACGGAGCGCGAGCGCCGTGGCGCTGACCAGCGTCAAGGTTATTGTGATTGAATACGATGAATTCGAGATGCTTTTGAAAAAGGAGCACCCTTTTGCCGCCCGGCTTTCCTTTCATCTGGCTCATGTGCTGGCGGCGCGTTGCCAGCGCCTGCTTCGGTTGATTGCCCATCCACCCAAAGTTGTGCCAATGGGCGGAAAGAAAATACCTTCCGATGTTAGCGTCGCCCTCAACCGTGTCTATACGCTCTGGGCTGTTTGACCGGCCCGAGCCATTTGTTTCCGTACCCAAAGCGTACGGGGCGAAATCGCCGGTTCTGGTAATCATTCCGGCTCGCAATGAAGCGGCTTCCATCGGCCGGGTCGTGCGCGGTTGCTGCCGGGCCGGCTTTGCCGTCCGGGTTATCGATGATACCAGCAGTGACGGCACGGCTCTCCTGGCCAGGCAGGCGGGCGCGGACGTTGTGAGTCTGGCCGGATCGTGCCATGGTAAAACGGCGGCGCTACGCCATGCTCTTGCTCAACTGCCGGATCAGGCGGAATGGCTTTTTTTTCTTGATGGCGACGGTCAGCATGATCCGGACGATTTGGAGCGTTTTTGGGAAGCCCGCCACGGGGCCGATCTTGTCGTCGGCAATCGCCTGCCCGATGCGGCGCGCATGCCCTGGTTGCGGCGCTGGACCAATCGCGCCATGTCGGCTTTGCTGCGGCAGAGCGGCGTGGCCGACAGCCAGTGCGGCTACCGTCTGGTGCGGCGAAGCTGGCTCGGTTCCTGGCGGCCGGCGGGACAGCATTTTCAATTTGAGACGGAAATGGCGCTCCTGGCGGCAAGCCGTTCCTGCCGTGTGGTCAATCTGCCGATTGCCGCCACCTATGGCGGCGAAAAATCGAAAATCGTCCCCTGGCGCGATGCGTTGAATTTCGCGCGCTGCCTGCTTGACCGCCGCTGACAGCGCTTTCCGGTGGCCAAGGCGTGGGGCGCATGCCATGATTTCCCGGCCATGAGTGAACATCCGGACCTGACCAGTCTGCTGGCGATGGCGGTTGAGCGCCAAGCGTCCGATTTGCACATCCACTGGGGGACCCCGCCGCTGGCGCGCGTCCATGGGGAAATCGTTCCGATCCTGGAAGAGCCGCTCGATGCCGAGGCGTGCCATCACCTTGTTTTTAGCGGACTGACGGAAATTCAGCAGGTCCGGTTGCAGGAGGATTTGGAACTCGATTTTGTGCTCAATATTCCGGATCTCGGCCGCTTTCGTTGCAATGCTCATTACGCCCGAGGCTGTGTCGAGGCGGCCTATCGCCACATCCGGGGCACCGTGGGCGATCTGGAGGCGCTGGGGCACCGGCCCATTGTCACGGAACTATGCCGGCGCAAGGAGGGGCTGATTTTGGTCACCGGCCACTCCGGGATGGGGAAGACGACCACGATGGCCGCGATGGTGCAATGGATCAGCCGCTTCCGCTCCGGGGTGATTATCACCATCGAGGATCCGGTCGAGTACAACATTGCTCCGGCGCTGGGGATCGTCAAACAGCGCGAAGTCGGCACCGATACAAAATCATTCGCGTCGGGTCTGCGGAATGCGGCGCGGCAGGACCCGGATGTGATCGTCATTGGCGAGATGCGCGACCCGGAGACGATGCAGGCCGCATTAACCGCCGCCGAGACGGGGCATCTTGTCATCGGCACGCTCCACACCATCGATGCCTCTAAAACGGTCGACCGGATCGTCAACGTCTTTCCCGGCGATCAACAAAATCAGGTGGTCACGCAACTGGCCAACTGTCTCCTGGCGGTGATTTCCCAGTGGCTGTTGCCCCGGGCCGACGGCCAGGGGCGGGTGCTGGCCGTGGAAACGATGATTATCAACCCGGGTATTCGCGCCTGTATCCGGGATCACAAGCCCCACATGATCACGGGGCAGATCGAAATTGGCGCGCAGGAGGGAATGAACACGCTCGACGAGAGCCTCGCCCGTTTGTGCGAGGAGGGCCTCATTACCCACCAGGAGGCGCTCTCGCACGCGCGCGACCCGAACCGTATTCCCAAGCCGGCGCCGAAGAAGAAGGGCTTTTTCGGATAACCGCCAGCCGTGCCGCCATGAATGCCGGATCGGTGACGACGCTTTTGCAGACGGCGGCCAATTCGCTCGGCCAGCCGATTGAGTATCCGCGCGGCGGCACGCCCGAAGTCACCGCTTTTCTGGCCAAGATGGCGCCGGGGGAGGAGACGGGGTGGCACCAGCACCCGGTTCCGCTGCTCGGTTATATTCTCGAAGGGCAAATCACCATTTATCAGGTGAGCGGCGAAAAGCGGACCGTGCAGGCGGGCGAGGTATCGCTGGAAAGCGTTGGGGTGCTCCACAACGGCGTCAATGAGGGAGCCGTCCCGGTGAAGATGATCGTGTTTGCCATTGGCCTCAAGGGCGTGCCGGTGACGGTTGAAAAAGACTGAATTTTTACAAAAAAATCGGAAGAGCACAGGTTCTTCTCGCCGGTCACCGATTCGGCATTAAAATAAGAGCTGTGCCCGCGCCGCAAACTTTTGTTCACCTGCATGTCCATTCCGAATACAGTCTGCTGGACGGCGCCTGCCGGATTCCGGAACTGGCCCGGCGCGCGGCGGAACTCAAGATGCCCGCGCTGGCGCTGAGCGACCACGGTAATCTCTTCGGGGCCATCGAATTTTACAAGGAATGCCTGGCCAACGGCGTGAAGCCGATCATCGGGTGCGAAGTTTACCTGGCGCCGGGCAGCCGGTTGGAAAGAAAGGCGAACAGCCCGAAGGAAGCGGCGACTCATCTTCTGCTCCTGGCGAAGAATGAAACCGGTTATAAAAATCTGGTCAAACTGGTTTCGGCGGCGCACCTGGAGGGGATGTACTACAAACCGCGGATCGATAAGGAAATTTTGCGGCAACACGCCGAGGGTCTTATCGGCACGAGCGCCTGTTTGGCCGGCGAAGTGGCGCGTTATATTCTGGCGGGCCGTCCGAAAGAGGCGGAAAAGTCGATCGACGATTTCCGGAATATTTTCGCGCCGGGCGATTTTTACCTCGAGATCGCCGACCATGGCATTCCGCAGCAGAAGACGGTGGCGGAGGAGTTGTTCCGCTATAGCCGCCAGTTCGGGTTGAAGATGGTGGCGACGAACGACGTTCATTACCTGCGCAAGGAACACGCCGAGGCGCACGACGTTTTGCTGTGCATTCAGACCGGCGCGAAAATCGCGGATGAGAACCGGATGCGCTACAGCACCGCCGAGTTTTATCTCAAGACGCCGGAGGAGATGGGGGCCCTGTTCCGGGAAGCGCCGGAGGCGCTGGCCGCGACCATCGAGATTGCCGAGAAGTGCGACCTCAAGATCGAGCTGGGTAAAAACAAGTTTCCCGATTATACGCCGCCGAAGGGAGAGACGCGTGAGGGTTATCTGCGGCGCCTGTGCGAGGAGGGTCTGGAGCGGCGATTCGGCAAGCGGGCGGAAGATACTGAACTGCGCCAGCGGCTCGATTATGAATTGGGCGTTTTGAGCAAGACCGGCTTTACGAGTTATTTTCTCATTGTTTGGGACTTCATCGATTACGCCAAGCGCAACGGCATTCCGGTCGGCCCGGGCCGCGGGAGCGCAGCGGGGAGTCTCATCGCTTACGTGCTTGGCATCACCGACCTGGATCCGCTGGCGTATGGCCTTTTCTTCGAGCGGTTTCTCAACCTGGAGCGCATTTCGCCTCCCGATATCGACGTCGATTTCTGCTACAACCGGCGGGGCGAGGTGATTGAGTATGTCCGGAAAAAGTATGGCGCGCGTTCGGTGGCGCAGATCATCACGTTCGGCACGCTGGGCGCCAGGATGGCCATCCGGGATGTGGGGCGCGTGATGGGGCTTAGTTATGGCGAGGCCGACCGTCTGGCGAAGATGATTCCCTTCGATCCGAAGATGACCTTGGAAAAGGCGTTCACCGAAAGTCCCGATTTCAAGCGCGCTTACGAGGAGGAGGAGGTGAGCCGCCAGTTGATCGATTCGGCCATGACGCTGGAGGGCGTCTCGCGCCAGGCGGGCGTGCATGCGGCTGGCGTGGTGATTTCGGACCGTGATTTGACCGATTATGTGCCGCTGACGCTCGACGACCATGGCGGCATCGTCACGCAATATTCGATGGATCCGCTGGGTGAGTTGGGCCTGCTCAAGATGGATTTTCTCGGCCTGAAAACGCTGACCGTCATCAAGGATGCCTTGAAGTTGGTCGAGATCACCACCGGCAAAAAGATCGATCCGATGGAAATTCCGCTCGACGACCCGAAGCCGTTCGAGCTGCTCAGCCGCGCGCAAAATGTGGGGGTGTTCCAGGTGGAATCGCCAGGCATGTGCGATTTGTGCCGGCGGCTCAAGCCGCGGCATATCGAGGACATCATCGCGCTGGTGGCGCTTTACCGGCCGGGCCCGATGGAAAACATTCCGGCCTATTCGGATCGCAAGCTCGGCACGGTGGCGATTCAATACGATCATCCGCTGCTCGAACCGATCCTGAAAAACACCTACGGAGTCATGATTTATCAGGAGCAGGTGATGCAGGCGGCCCAGGTGCTGGCCGGGTACACGCTCGGAGGCGCCGATATTCTGCGCCGCGCCATGGGGAAGAAAAAGCCGGAGGAAATGGCCAAGCAGAGGGCCATTTTTATCGAAGGCTGCGCCAAAACAAACAACATTCCGGAGGAGAAAGCCAACCAGCTTTTCGACGTACTCGATAAATTCGCCGGGTACGGTTTCAACAAGGCCCACAGCGCCTGTTACGGCGTGCTGGCTTATCAGACGGCCTGGCTGAAGGCGCGGCATCCGGTGGAATTCATGGCGGCGCTGCTTTCCAATGAACTCGACAACACCGATAAAATCGCCCAATTCGTGGCCGAAGCGAAAGCGATGGGGATTACGGTGCTGCCGCCGAGCGTGAATGAGAGCGGGAGCATTTTCACGGTGAAGGGAAACTCGATCCGGTTTGGCCTTTCCGCGGTCAAGAATGTGGGCGAAGCGGCGGTGAAACTTATTATCGAAGCGCGGAGCAAAGGCGGACCTTTCCGTGATCTGTACGATCTTTGTTGCCGGGTCGAATCGCGCGCTTTCAATAAAAAATTGTTGGAGAGCCTTGTGAAGTGTGGCGCTTGCGATGATTTCGGGCCCAACCGGGCCGAACTGGCCGCGCAGATCGACGGAGCGCTGGCGCAGGCAAACGCGCAGGCGCGCGACCGGGATGCCGGGCAGTCGTCGCTGTTGGATCTGCTTGGGCCGATGGAGCCGGCGGCAAAGAAAAGCAACGGAACGGCCCTGTCAACCGCGTTGCCGGAATGGTCTTTGCGGGAGCGGCTGGGGTATGAAAAAGAATTACTCGGCTTTTATATCACCGGACACCCGCTCGACGAATTCCGCGCCGAATTGGGGGCATTCCAGATTCATACCGTGGGGCAATTGAAGGAAATTTCCGAGGAGATTGATACCCGGGTGTGCGGGCTGATTACGAAGGTCGAAGTCCGTGTGACGCAGAAGGACAAAAAGCCGTGGGCGCGCGTCACGTTCGAGGATCAGACCGCCGCCATGGAAGCGCTGGTTTTTCCCGACAGTTACGCCGCGCTGCCCCGTCCCTTTGGTTTGGGCGACGTGGTGGTGATTTCGGGCCAACTTGACCGGCGTGACGAGCAGCCCAAGCTGCGCGTTTCCCAGGTGCTGTGGCTGCCCGAGGCTTGCGAGCAGCTTTTGCGTGAATTGGCGCTTCATTTGCCATTGGAAGATTGGTTCGATCCGGCCCGCTGGACGCAACTGCGTGAGCTGGTGATGGATGCGCCGGGGCCGGTCAAATTGAGGCTGGTTTGCTCAAAGGCTGGCGCCGGCGGGGAACGCTCCAGCATCGAACTGGCGCCCGCGGACCATTATGGCGTGGCTTGGTCGCCCGAATTTAAGACACGCATGGAAAATTTCCTTGGCGGTTCGCGGTATGAATTGCGCGCCGATCCGCGCATCGCGCGGCAAAAGCGGAAATCGTGGCAGGATCGAACCTCATAAGTTTATTCGATCTTTTCCGTTACGTGGTGACCCTTGTAAAGGGTTACCCGTCTTACATTAAGGGGAGATTAAAAAGAAACTAGGATTATCATCCAAACTAAATAAATAACATAAATCATAAATTTCTTGAAATTCGAAAAAAACCAAACGGTTTCAAAGCAACGAAAAGCTTATTTGATGGTTTAAAGATTTGGTTTTTGGCCGAAAGGATTAATTCAAAACTCGTATTTGCACAAATGTGCCAGAGGCTAAGATGAATATCGCATGGATCAATCAATTGATGTTGCCCGATGTTTGCAACGGTGGCAACAAGGCGACGAAAGCGCGGCCGAGGAAATTATCACCTATCTTTACCCGCTTATTTCGAAAATCGTGCGGCTTCATCTGCCGCGCCGGGAGCAAGAGGAGGATCTGATCCAGGAAATTCTTATGAAGACATTTTCCAGGCTGCATCAATATAAGGGCACGGCGCCGCTGACCCATTGGGTCTCGCGTTTGGCGTTGACGACCTGCCTGGACAAGCTTCGCGCGCAAAAAATTCGCCCGGAAATTCGCCGGACCGATCTGACGCCAGAGGAAGCGGACGTTTTCGACGCGACTTGGCTCGACGGCAGCACCCGCGCCGCGACGGACGCGATTCACGCCCGCGATTTGGTAGACAAACTGCTTGCGACCCTCAAGCCGGAGGACCGGAGCCTGATTTTGATGGTCGATTTGGAAGGGCGTTCCCTGGAGGAAATTTCCGAGACGACCGGCTGGGGCATTTCCAAGATCAAGATGCGGCTCTTCCGCATCCGCAGCCAACTCCGTAAAACCATACAAACCCTGGAACAACGATCATGAGCACAAACCAAGACAATAAATGGGAGGAACTCCTCGCCTTAAGCGCCTCGACTTTCGCCGGAGAGAGCGCCCCGCCGTACGGGTTTATGACCCGGACATTGGCTCAGCTGCGCCAGGAACAACAGGAAGACCGGCAGGTGGGGTGGCTTTGCTGGCGGGCAATCTTTGCTTCGCTGGGCGCATTGGTGGTGGCTGCCAGCGTGACGATCAGCGTTCACAATTACTCCAATCGCGGAGATGATATGGAACCGGGTATAGGAAGGTTTATCCAGGTGGAAAATATCCAGGTTTCATGATATGAAGTTTCATGCCCATGCTTCCGTCCGGTAAGATTGGAATTGCTTTTGCAGGAGTCTTTTTGATCGGCGCCGCGAGCGGAGGACTGATCACCTGGAGCCTCACGGAAAAGGGCTCCACCGATATTTCCACGTTCATGACCCATACGAATGACCGTGATCAGGTCATCGTTGACCGCATCAACACGAACTACGCTCACGATTACAGCCTTAGTCCGGAGGAACTGGCCAGAATTCAACCGCTGGTCAAGGCCATGGCCCAGCACACGACGCAAATCCGGCATCAATTCGCGGCCGATTTTATCGCCACGTTTGAGGAAAATCATGCCAAGATAGCCGCGCAACTCGATCCTCCGCACCGTGAGGCTTACCTGGCGGCCACGGCTAAAAAAGACAAGGAATTGCGCGTCATGCTGGGAATCGATTCCGCACCATCTGACGGGCCAAAGTGACGGGTACTATCAAGACCCGAATTAATTTTTGTTATGGAACAAAATACGACGCGAACCATACTTCAGCCCAAGCCCCCTGCCCATAATGGCCAGGCCGCTTCCGCGATGAGAAGCGTCTCCCTGCCCCAGGTCAAGCGGTCTTCCAGCGCCAGGTTTTGGGTATGGCCGGTGTTGATTTTAGCGCTCGCAGGCGTGGGTTATGGTGTGGTCCGCTATTTGTGCCAGTCAGGCAAAGGGCAGGCGGCGGGAGGCGCCGGGAACGGGGTTCGTGTGGTTACGGCCACGGCGAACAGGGGGGATATGCCAGTCTACCTGACCGCACTGGGCAATGTCACCGCCCTCTACACCGACACGATTCAAAGCCGGGTGAGCGGGCAGCTCATGAAGGTTCTTTTTACCGAAGGCCAGACGGTGAAGGCCGGTGATTTACTCGTGCAAATCGACAGCCGTCCCTATGAGGCTCAACTGGCACAGTACATGGCGCAGAAGGAACACGATCAAGCCCTGCTCGACAATGCCAACATCGATCTGCAACGGTATCAAACTCTTTGGCAGCAAAATTCCATTCCCCAGCAAACGCTGGCCACGCAAGTAGCTTTGGTCAAGCAGGACGAAGGCACAGTGGCCATTGATCAAGCCCTGATCGACGCAACCAAGCTCAATATTACCTACTGTAATATCACCGCGCCAATTGACGGATGGGTGGGATTGCGCCTGGTTGATCCCGGCAATTATGTGCAATCGACGGCGACCACGGGGCTGTTGAGTATTGTGCAAATTCAGCCTATCACTGTTATTTTTACCATTCCGGAAGACTCTCTTCCCGAGGTGATGAGCAAGGTCGATGCCGGCCAGAAACTGACGGTGGAGGCCTACGAACGGGGTGGCTTTACCAAGAAGTTGGCCATGGGCGAACTGTTGGCCACGGACAACCAGATCAACCCATCGACGGGTACTCTCCAATTCAAGGCTATTTTTTCGAATACCGACAAGGCGCTTATTCCGAATCAATTCGTGAACGTTAAGCTGCTCGTCGACACCAAGAAAAATGTCATTCTTGTGCCGATGGCGGCAATTCAGCATGGCAGCCAGGGCGACTTCGTCTATGTGGTTGATCCAGATAGCAACACCGCCAGCATGAAAACGGTGACCGTGGGCACCACGGCGCTGGATGGCAGCAATGCCGAAATTACCGATGGCCTTTCGGAGGGAGACGTCGTTATTACCAGTGGAGTCGACAAGCTGCAGGACGGCAGCAAGGTCGTTGTGACAAAGCCCGGCGCGCCGGGCAACGGACCTTCCACTAATGGGACAGCGGTCACTTCACCCATCAACATGGGCAACTAGGCCGCTTTCGCCCGAGATCTCATGAGTCCCTCCCGGACGTTTATTCTGCGGCCTATTGCCACGACGCTTTTCATGGCGGCCATTTTGCTGGCCGGCATTGTCAGCTATCAGCAGTTGCCGGTGTCTGCGTTGCCCGAAGTCGATTACCCGACCATGCAAATTGTCACGTTTTATCCGGGAGCGAGTCCCGAGGTCATGGCCTCGTCCGTCACCGCTCCACTGGAACGGCAGTTCGGCCAGGTACCCGGATTGCAGCAGATGACTTCGGTCAGTTCGGATAGCAGCTCGATTATCACGCTTCAGTTCAACCTTTCCCTTAACATCGACATCGCCGAGCAGGAAGTGCAGCAGGCCATCAACGCTTCGGGGACCTATCTGCCCGCGGACCTACCGAATCCGCCGATCTACAGCAAAACGAATCCGGCCGATGCTCCCATCATGACCCTGGCGCTTACCTCAAAGACGATGCCGCTTTCTCAAATTGAAGATCTGGCGGATACGCGCCTGGCGCAGAAGATATCCCAGGTCACAGGTGTCGGTTTGGTTACCATTAACGGGGGACAAAAACCGGCGGTGCGAGTCCAGGTCAATCCGACGGCGCTTTCCTCTTACGGCATCAACCTGGAAGACGTTCGCGATGCCATCGCCGCCGCCAATGTCAATCAGGCCAAGGGAAGTTTTGATGGTCCGATGCAGGCTTATCAAATCGGAGCAAATGATCAATTGTTGGACAGCAGCGGGTACGCCGGTCTCATTATCTCTTATCACAATGGCGCGCCGGTACGCCTTTCCGATGTGGCCGCAATCAAGGATGACATTGAAAACAATCAGCAGGCGGCGTGGAAAAACACCACCCCGGCCATCATTCTCAATGTGCAGCGGCAGCCCGGCGCGAATATTATCGCCGTGGTTGACCGCATCGATCAATTGCTGCCCAAGCTGCGCCAGACCCTTCCCTCTTCGGTGGAGATTGCCACTCTGACAGACCGTACAGGCACGATACGCGCCTCGGTGGCGGACGTGAAATTCGAACTGATGCTGACGATCTGTCTGGTGGTTGGTGTGATCTTTGTCTTTTTGCGCAATATTCCCGCGACGCTCATCGCCGGGGTGGCCGTTCCGCTTTCCTTGATCGGCACTTTTGCCGTCATGTATCTATTCGGATTCAGCATCAACAACCTGACGCTCATGGCGCTGACGATCTCGACCGGATTTGTGGTCGACGATGCCATTGTCATGATTGAAAATATTGTCCGTTACACCGAAAAGGGCGAAAAGCCCATCGAGGCCGCCTTGAAGGGCGCGGGGCAGATTGGGTTCACCATTGTGGCGCTGACCATTTCGCTGATCGCGGTGCTGATTCCGCTGCTGTTTATGGGCGATATTGTGGGGCGGCTCTTTCGCGAATTCGCCATCACGCTCAGTTTCACCATTCTCATCTCGGCGGTTGTTTCCTTGACGCTGACTCCGATGTTGTCGGCGCGGTTACTCAAGCGAAAACAGGAACAGAGGTCCAGCCGTTTGTTTCAGCTTTCCGAGGATGTCTTTAATAGCATCATTTCGTTTTACGGCATGACGCTTCGGGTCGTTTTGCGCGCGCAGCCGTTGGTTCTGCTGGTCGCATTGGCGACGCTGGCCTTAACCGTTTTTCTCTATATCGAAATTCCCAAGACTCTCTTTCCGATCCAGGATACCGGGGAAATTCAAGGTGTTTCGCAAGCTGATCAAAGTGTCTCCTTCGCGGCGATGGCGGAACGCCAGCAGACGCTGGCCAAAGTCATCCTGCAGGATCCGGCGGTCGAAAGCGTTTCCTCCTTCATTGGCGTCGATGGGACCAATACCACGCTGAACAACGGCCGCATTCAGATTAATCTCAAGCCGCTCGGGGAGCGCGGAATTTCCGCCAGCGCTCTCATTCCGCGCCTGCAGGCGGCCCTGGCGAGTGTGCCAGGCATCACCCTATACATGCAGCCGGTGCAGGATTTGACCGTGGATGATCGCGTTAGCCTCACCCAATATCAATATACGCTGGAGGATCCGAATCAGGACGAATTGAACACATGGGCGCAGCAAATGGTGGCGAAGTTGAAGACCCTGCCGCAATTGCGCGATGTGGCCAGCGATCAGCAGAATTCCGGCCTCCGGGCCAGCCTGGTTCTCGACCGTGATACCGCTTCACGCCTTGGGCTGACGACCTCATCCATTGATAACACGCTCTATGATGCGTTTGGGCAACGCCAGGTTTCGATCATGTTTACCCAGCTCAACCAGTATCACGTGATTCTCGAAGTCGACCCTGCCTACCAGCAGGATCCCGGCGATCTCGATCACATTTATATAACCCCATCCAGTTCAACCACGGCGGCCGCCACGGCTTCTACATCGGCCGGCGGCCCGAGTTTCGTTTCGGGCGGCGCCTCGGCAACGACATCGGTCACGACGGGTTCAAACGCGCCCCTGGCCGCGCCGCTCAGCACCTTTGCGCATTGGGAGACCAAATCCGGAGCGCTGACGGTCAACCATCAAGGGCAATTTCCCGTGGTGACGATTTCGTTCAATCTGGCGCCGAATGCTTCTCTGAGCGACGCGGTTGATGCCATTAACAAGGCGAAACAAGATATTAATATGCCGGCCAGTATCAATGCGGCGTTCCAGGGAGAGACGCAGGCCTTTCAGGCCTCGCTGAGCAGCGAACCTCTCTTGATTCTGGCCGCGCTGGTTACCGTTTATATCATTCTTGGCGTACTCTATGAGAGTTTCATCCACCCTATCACCATTCTTTCCACATTGCCTTCCGCCGGGGTGGGAGCGCTGCTTGCGCTCATGCTTTTTCGCATTGATCTGAGTGTGGTCGCGCTGATTGGCATCATCCTGCTCATTGGCATTGTGCAAAAGAATGCCATTATGATGGTCGATTTTGCCCTTGCCGCGGAACGCGAGGAAAACCTGGGACCTCAGGAAGCGATCTATCAAGCGTGCCTTCTGCGTTTTCGTCCCATTTTGATGACCACTCTGGCCGCCATGTTCGGGGGGCTTCCGCTGGCGCTTGGCACCGGCACCGGGGCGGAATTGCGCCGGCCCTTGGGCGTCGCGATTGTGGGGGGGCTTATCCTTAGCCAGTTATTGACGCTCTATACAACGCCCGTCATTTACCTGGCCTTCGACCGTGTCGGGAAATGGGCCATCTTTCGCCGCCGGACGGATGAAGAGACTCCGAATTATGGGGCAGCGCCTGAACCGGGAGGGGCCGGGACTTCATGAATATTTCGGAACCGTTTGTCCGGCGCCCCATCGGCACCATGCTTTTGACCGCCGCGGTGGCCCTGTCGGGCGCCGTGGCGTTTGATCTCCTTCCCGTCGCGCCACTTCCGCAGGTTGATTATCCCACGATATCGGTGAACGCCAGTCTGCCTGGGGCCAGTCCGCAAACCATGGCCGCGTCGGTGGCGACACCGCTGGAACGCCAATTCGGGCGGATCGCGGCGGTGACCGAGATGACTTCCTCGAGCAACTTGGGAACGACGGGGGTCACTTTGCAGTTTGATTTGAGCCGGGATATTGATGGAGCGGCCCGCGATGTGGAGGCGGCGATTAACGCGGCGCGGGGGAATCTGCCTTCCGACCTGCCCACCAACCCAAGCTACCACAAGTTCAATCCCTCCGACTCTCCCATCATGATCATTGCGCTGACGTCCGATATTTACACCAAGGGCCAGATGTATGATTCGGCTTCGACCGTGTTGGCGCAAAAACTCTCCCAGATCAGCGGCGTGGGGCAGGTCACGGTCGGCGGGAGCTCTCTTCCGTCCGTGCGTGTGGAATTGAATCCGCTGGCGCTCAATAAATACGGCATTGGCCTGGAAAACGTGCGCACGGCGCTTTCCGGCGCGAATGCCAATGTCCCCAAGGGTCATTTTACCAACAGCACTCGCACTTGGACCATCGAGGATAACGACCAGCTTTTCAAGGCGTCCGATTACGCGTCGCTGGTGGTTGCTTACCGCAATTCCGCTCCGGTCCGGGTGGGAGATGTTGCGCAGGTGGTGGACTCGGTGGCTGACATCCGCAACGCCGGTTTTTCCAATGGAAAGCCTTCGGTGCTGCTGATTGTTTTCCGTCAGCCCGGCGCCAACATCATCGAGACGGTGGACCGCATCAACGCCATTTTGCCTCAACTGCACGCGGATATCCCGCGAGGCATGAATCTCACCGTGATGGTGGATCAGACGACGACGATCCGGGCCTCCATCCGGGATGTGGAGCGAACCCTGCTCATCGCGATTGGGCTGGTCATTCTCGTGGTATTTGTTTTCCTGCGCGATTTCCGCACGATGTTCATTCCCGGTATTGCCGTTCCGGTTTCTTTGATCGGCACTTTTGGCGTGATGTACCTGGCCGGTTACACTCTCGATAATCTTTCGCTCATGGCTTTAACGATCGCGACCGGCTTTGTGGTCGATGATGCCATTGTGGTGGTGGAAAACATCACGCGTTATTTGGAACAAGGCATGAAACCGCTGGAAGCGGCTTTGCGAGGTTCCCGGGAAATCGGATTTACTGTTCTTTCCATCAGTCTTTCTCTGATCGCCGTTTTTGCGCCAATTTTGCTTATGGGAGGTTTGATCGGAAGGCTTTTTCGCGAATTTGCTGTTACTCTTTCCGTGGCCATTCTCGTTTCGATGGTGATATCCCTGACCACGACCCCGATGATGTGCGCCTTTTTGTTGAAACCGGAGAAACAGCGCTCGCATGCGAATTTTTTTCAATTTTCAGAATGGGTTTTTGACCGGGTTTTGCGATTTTACGAATTCACTTTGAGCAAGGTGTTGCGGCATCCGGCGCTCACCCTCCTGACTCTCATCGCCCTGATCGCTCTCAATATCTATCTTTTTTTCATCATACCCAAGGGACTCTTTCCGGAAGAGGATACGGGGCGTCTAAGCGGCAACGTTCTGGCCGACCAGGACACTTCCTTCCAAGCCATGAATATTCAACTGCAACAGATGCTCAAGATTGTCCAGGCCGATCCCGGTGTCGCCAATGTGGTGGCATTTACCGGCGGCGGAGGAGGAACTTCCACAAACACGGCCCGCATGTTCATTCTGTTGAAGCCGCTGGGTGAACGGAAGGATTCCGCCGATACGATCATGGGACGTCTCCGGCCCAAGCTGGCGCGTGTTCCGGGGGGCACGCTTTACTTGCAAGCGGTGCAGGATCTTCGCGTCGGTGGCCGCTTAAGCAATGCCCTCTATCAATATACGCTTCAGAGTGACGATTATGAGGATATCCTGGTATGGGCGCCAAAACTTCTGGCCGCTTTGCAAAAAAATCCCGTTCTTACCGACGTCAACAGCGACCAACAAAATAATGGGAAGGAAGCCATGCTGACTTACGACCGGGACACCGCGGCCCGATTCGGCATTACGTCGCAACTGCTCGACAATACGCTTTACGACGCTTTTGGCCAAAGGCCTGTCTCGGTCATGTATTCAGCGATCAATCAATATCAGGTGATTATGGAGGCGGC
>Ga0335072_10003714_pt1 | contig 22890 bp, 24 predicted proteins | sample Lox_Sample_21_FD_206725 | JGI IMG/M metagenome (GOLD analysis project Ga0335072, IMG submission 206725) | Soil microbial communities from Loxahatchee National Wildlife Refuge, Florida, United States - Lox_Sample_2.1 | ecosystem: Environmental > Terrestrial > Soil > Wetlands | place: USA...
TGATGCCTGAGGCTAAAAGTTATACCCTCTATATATTTAGCGAGGTACCTCACTAAATTTAGCGCCTAAGGGCCCTAATTTTAGCGTGTACCAGCTAAAGTTAGCGAGTAGGGGCTTTTAATGCCTAAGGTATAAATGTATGCCTTACCCAAATTCTAAGGCATCAACAAGCTGAAGGCGGCCCAGACTTTTGACGCGCACCTCCGTATTTGATTGCAAATGAAAATATGACGTGTTGGAGTCACATCAACAGCAGACGGATTCCAATGTCTACTTCCATTATTTTCTTATTTGGACTTCTAAAGCTTGCGCTGCTACAAATATCCCTGAATAAATTCTTCGGCTTGGACTCAGCCTTCTGCATGGACTGAATGTAACATTGGGGGTGATTCGAAAACATAGAGATGACTAACTCTTCCAAACAATCGTTGCATGCGGTAGCTAGGAATTTTATCCAGTCTCACGGTAGCGATCCATTGATCGATCTCGTCATCTTCGCACCATTCTTTCCGGTAAATATCTTTCTCGCCGTGGATGAACGAAGGCAGAGTGAAGCACATATCCCTAGGAGGCAGAGCTGCTCATTTGTAAATAACTAATCGCTAGTCGCAAAGCGCGATTCGCGCACTCACTTTTCAAATATGTCGTCTTTGTTATATATAAGTTGTTGTTGGACTCGACGAATACCACAGTTCTTGGGGCGCTATTCTTCCTTTCAACGAGGTTTGGTGCCACGTTAGAGCGTTGTGAGTCCATTTTGCGTAGGCTTGGGAGAGATGTTCGTCGGCTCATCGCTTTCCTCTGCAACAATAAGGTCAATTTAAATCCTAGTTAAAACTACTCTTGGTTTGAATGCGTATCCAAGATGATTTTAGAATTGGGATAGTTCGTTGAGCACTAATAAATTCATAGGGCTAGTGGTCGCAGAGGAAGTCTCATAATGGGCGCCGAGGCGCTGCAAAGGTGGGAACTTGGGCAGTTTTGAAGATTCTTTCGAAGCAAGCGGCAATAGCTGCCGTTATTGGTTTGTTTCCTTGCACGAGACACTGAATGGCCACCGAGACCAGTGGCGATACATTCAGCTCCCAAGCGCCATGGCTGACTTCACGGTGTGCATCAGCCAACCTGCCTCTTTTCGCCTAATACAGGAGACCGAATCGGGCATGATCGGGTTTTGCTTGTTGGCCTTCCCGTCACCGCGCAAAAGCAAAATGCAAGCGGCGGTAGGAGCGGAGGGTGCGGCTGTGCGGCTCTCCTGCGAATTTGGAGAAAATATGACCGTCATGACCGCATTTGGCGAGTGAACTGCTCTTCGTTCTCAACCCTTTTGAATCTGTAGTAACTTATTAGCAGCAACAGCGTTAGTGGAGTTCATCTCTTTTGAATAGAAACCGTCTCGACTCTCTACAGCTAGTTATCGAATTATTCGCGCCATTAGGTCTGCGTCGGTGCCTTGAGCTCCTGGCCAATACCACTGCGTCGCGCTCATTCTCCCATCGATCGCTCAATTCACAACGCTTCTGTTCAACTATGAGCGTTGATCCTGAGGAGGGTTCGTCCAAGTTATCGGGCCGACATTTCGACGCAGAGCCACCGCGGAAACGCAACGTATATGAGGACGGGCAACCAAATCGACAGTATTCTGAATTACCGCAGTCCATAATAAGTCAAGAAAGGGCCGCATTGCGGAAAAGATGTAAGGATGCCGTTGAGCTGGGCGAGAAACTTGGGACTCCATTACCGCGTTGTGGTAGCACAGACAATTCTGATTCGAATCCCTTCAATCCATGGGGAGGCAAGCTTTTACTATGTTTAGGTAAGACCAAACTATTTCTTCTATTTTGCCGTCGTTTGCGATGGGCAAGTCATGGAGCAGAATGCGACCTGAACGTTTCGAATCCGCTGAAGCGCGAGATGTTCTGTCGCAGAACCTTCTGACCTTCCATCTTACGTCCTGAAGATGTCATGTTTGCCAATAGGCATTCCGATTCACGTTGAGAGAGAGACAGTATTTATTAATTAAGCGATAGATGGCGGAGGCGTCAAGGGTTATTCATCGCTTCTTATACTGAAGCGCTTAATGAGCCTTGTTGAAGAGATAGAGCTCGGTTTGCGCAGCGCCAAACCTTTAGAATCTAGAAATAAACCCACCGAGACCGTTTACTTGCCCACGAGCTTATCCAGCGACAAGTTCCCCTGGTATGTGGAGCAGTGGGAGCGTGAACAACAAAGCAACCAGGGCGACGAAATTCAAGAAGACCTGAGGGTTAATTATCCAGCTCAGTCCACCGAGAATGTTATACTCGACAATCTTCTTAAGTTTTATGGTGAGAACCGCAGCGGAAATATAGACACGAAGAGGCAGGCTCTGAGAAGTTGCATTATGGAGCTCGATGCCAATGCAGAGGGTGATACGGAACTAAAACAGAAAAGGTTTGACTCAGCGAAGGCAATGCTGGAGAGCTCAGATATTTCAAAATTCAAGGTTCACCACTATGTCGATTACATAGCAGGTACTAGCACCGGCGGGTATGTTACTCACTTTCATCGCCCTTAATCTAATGATACCCTGGCATCCGAAACGGCTCTGCTAGATAGTTGTCAAAGATCTCAACCATCATTATATCTATAGACTTGTGACAACGCCAGTCGGATCTGCTGACAGTGTCAAGACTTAGTGCCATTATGCTCGGTCGCATGGAGATGTCGACGCAGGACGCGATCAGCCAATATGACAATGTCGGCAAAGACGTGTTTGGGAAGCCTCGACCTCTGAACAAGTTCGTCAACAGAATCAAATATGGACGAATTTTAAATCTCTGGCTCCCTAAATATAAGACAAAGAATATGGAGATTGCTATTATTAACATTGTTGACAAGTTTCTTGGCGGCGAGATAGAAATGAGTGGCAGAAAGGCGGATGCTATTCCGTTCCAGTCGGATGAGCGGCGTTGTCGTACGTGAGTGTAGACCTTTCTCCATCGCCCTTTGTTCTGGCATACTCACGACAGCGGGAAGTGGATGATCTAGCAAGGGACTCATAGCGGATGCCTGAGCAATGGTAGATGGAGACGAACAGACTTGCCAGAACTACGATGGTAGTTGTTATCACACCGCTGTGCAAGCCTTTGCGTTTACTCTTGATTTGCGATTGTCCATTCGGCTTCTGTTGTCGCCAGGAAATGATCGGCTAACAGCTCCAGCAGCATCGTTTTATCAACCGGCCCCGATCCACAAAATCCTCAAAGCCCGGAACAGACATTCATGTTTCGAACCTATCACCACTCCCGTCCATCCCCAAAAGAGAGTTGGGTTAAAAGAGTGAACCACTTGAATCCAGGAAACGCCCATCATTATGAAATATGGAAGATTGCTCGAGCTACCTCGGCAGCACCCACGTACTTCTCACCTATAGACATTAATGGCAGAGAATACATTGACGGAGGTATTGGAGCAAACAATCCGGCACGATCGGCCTTATCTGAGATCAAGCAACTACACGGACGCTTTCCAAAACTTCTAATTTCCATCGGAACGGGCGAAAAGGAAAAGAAAGAGAGATCGAAACCCTCAAATGTGCGGAAGCGGCGCAACTGGTTGAATCCCGTAAAAATAGCGTTTCACTTAGCATTACACTCCCAGGTCATTGCTAAGGAGGTTAAGGAACGTTGTGAAGGAGAAAATGTTAAGCATTTTCGCTTCAATGTACCGCATCCTATGGGTAAAATCAAGTTAGACACCTGGCAGCCCCCTGATACTGGCCAGGAAACGAAAGACAAAATGCTCGACTTAACATTACAATGGTTGGTGCGCGACTATAACCACAATGCGCTATGCCGCTGTGCACAGGAACTCGTGTCATGCCGCCGGCAGCGCGCCGAGACGGAGCGGTGGGAAGTCTTTGCGCACAAGTATGTCTACCGCTGCCCGGAGCGCGAGTGCAAAGACAAGACTGCTTTTGACAGCCGGAACGAGCTTCGAAATCACGCCTTGTACGGGCACTCGCTCATCCCGCGAATCAATGTTTTGAACCAGAGTAGCCTCAACTACGCATGTCTACTGGATATTGGCAACCGCTCTTATGGAGGCATTCATGTCTTCGGGGACGAGCGAACATTTACAAGTCACCTGAAGACAGAGCACAGACTGGAGAACCCGGAAATCGTAGATCCTCGGTTTTTAGAGGCGTGGCTAGATGAGGGGAGGGAGCCACAGAAGGCAGTAATGCATCAATCGGCCTCAGAGATGGCGCAGGCTCCGGTCGACGATTCTATCAACGCGAATCAGAATATGCCCCTGAGTGGAGGAAAGGGAAAGGCCAAGGCGGATCCTGCAAACCAGTCGGAGAAGGAGAAACCTCCAAATATGATGTGGGTGCTGCAGTGGCCGTTCAGATCTCCTTTCAAGAAGGTCCCAGTCACGACCGAAAGTGCAGCTGTGTGATATCTTGAATTATGGCGCAATCATCGGCGGGCTGAGCGTACCTGGGCAGAATGGACATCGCTTCAGTACTAGACTGCCTAAATAGAAGAAACACCATGTCACGTATCACAGAAGAAGTGAGAATGTCGCAGGGCTCGCACGGCAATGAGAGCGAGCGCAGACTACCAAAAGGCGCATCCGTTGGATTCGGTGGTTCAACTTCCATCGGACTATTAACTAGTTTAAACAACCTGATGGCAAGTTGACCGCCGTTTTTGGGCGGTTTGTGACGCCGATTCTTGCGGTATCGTAAGTCTACCCACTTAACACGCCCATTGCGGGCCGTGTCTAGAGTAATAGCTGCCTCGCGGCCATGGGCCTTTCCAGCTTCACGATTTCAGATTTCGCAATTCCTAGAATCCCACTGCTCTATCCGTCCTCTCCTCTAAATTTGAAGGGCACCGGAAATTACATTCGTGTCGTCGCCGTCCCTTGATTTGCGGAGAGCCTCTTTCCAACATTCGTTGGCCCACACGAAGTGTTCACTAACACAGGAAAAGAGGTTTGCATTAATGCTCATCTACACTTAACTCCTAAGTATTCGGCTCGTCTTCAAACTATTCACCAAGATGATTTCCATTCTCATCCGTTTCCCTGTTGTCTGGGATCAAGCCTCGCGCATAAGGCTGCAGCTGGTTGGCCCAATCCTTGACGTCCACGAGTGTGAGGCTAGGCCACGTCGGCCATGCTGTACGATTAACCATCCATGGCCTACGTCGAGATGCATCTAGGTCAGCAGAGCGGCAAGCAGACACTCTTCGGCGTGATAACTACGGGAGCCGACATTTGGACTTCAGCTTTCGTTACTCACCTTCACATCTTCAGCGAATCGTGGCGCGTGAACCATCGCTCACACGTTGCCATCAGCGAGTTGTGCGCGAGATAACGAAATCCAATGAGAATCAACGACTCGACACTGCTATGGCTACTCTGGCTCTCTCTGGACTCGAGGGCCGCCTCGAAAATCTGGGACTGACGGTTCCCATCCCAACATTCCCACGTGCAGACGTGCTGAACAAGCCTCTTGATATCGCTCGTTCCTATCTCGCCCAGATCCTGACTAGTGCTGCGGACTGTGATGCAGAAACTGCGTACAATGCGACAGAGTGTACTAACAATATTGAGAATGGCGATCTGGCAGTTGTCATCCGAAAGCTCTGTCCCCATGACAAGTCTGATGAAGTCGGTTTCAAGATCGCGGATAAGGTGAATGCTGACTTACTTGGCTCAATGCCGTTTTTCGTTCGCTGAGCATTGTTGACGACACCCATTATAGTTCCCTCAAGACCATCCACTTATTATGTTTCCCATACAGCAAGGCGTTCACTTGCGCATAATGCTGCAGGAAGAAGCGCTCCCACGCCTATTTCTCCCGTATATCATCGATCGTAAAGATTCATATGGCTGCGATACGCGATTCAGGCGTCGAGACTCCGTGGCTCAGAGTCCTGGACGGAAAAGGGTGATTGTGGAGTTCTCGTCCCCAAACTTGGCCAGCGACTTCCAGGGGAAGCATCTCCGGAGTACAGTCCAAGGGGATTTCATAGCAAGGTTGCACGAGGCCACTGGCTGGGACGTGATTAGGATGAATTACCTCAACGACTGGGGAAAGTCCATCGCTTTACTAGGTGTTGGTTGGGAAAGATTCGGTGCACAGGCGGTATTTGACGCCAACCCAATCGGTCATCTAACGGAAGTCCACCAGAGGATCAATGCCCTTTTTGAACCTGAGCTTGCAGCTAGTCGGAAAGCCCGCAGTGACGCCCTTCATGGACGGACACCCGAGAATGGGAAGACCCAGGCCCAAATAGAGAGCGAGGGTCTGTTCGCAGAGCGAGATAACTTCCTCAAGAGGATGGAAGGAGGTGAAGAGAAGGCCCTGGCCTTTCAAAAATATGTGCGAGACGTTAGTATTAAAGATTATGCTGCCCTATATCGTCGACTGGGCATCCACTTCGATGACTACTCAGGCGAATCGTGCATTAGCCCCGACACAATGACGGAAATCGAAGAGATGGTGAAGAGCAAGGGCTTGTGCGAGGAGCGCGATGGGCAGCTCATCGTTGAGCTCAAGAAGTACAAGCTGAACTATGGCAAAATTCGAGACCGATCAGGAAGTCGTACGTATCTGCTTCGCGATCTTGCTGCAGTGCTTGAACGCTTGAGGAAGTACGCCTTCGATAAGATGATCTACGTCGTCGCCGCGGATCACAAGGTCCAATTTTCGCAGGTCACCAAGATCTTCGAGCTCCTGGACATGTCGCATGTCGCAAGCAAATTGCAGCACGTGTTCTTCAACGAGACCTCTAAGATGGTGGAGGAGTTCGGCGAAGGTCATTGTACACTGGACGCCATCTTAGCTCGATGTACGGACGCAACGCGCGAAGCGCTGAAGCTGAACCAAGAGAAAGCTGCCACGATGGGTGACACGGAAGAGACTGTAGCATCTGTGGGAGTCAGCGCCATTAAGGCCCAAGAGCTGTCAGCAAGGAGGGCGCGTGAGCAAGTTTTTGACGTCTCCCATATGGTCTCTTTCGAGAGTGGTACCGGACCAACCCTTCGTTGGTGGTATTCCATGCTTAGCGACGCCGTCAGCTCGCGCCCGAATCTGGACGAGATTTCTGATGAGGACTGGGGGTCCATGGAAAGCGACTCTGTCTTCAATCTCTTACGGCTCCTGGCCCAATGGCCCAATGTTGTGCAATCCGTGTGTAAAGAGCTCGATCCGACTCTTATTACTGGTTACCTCGAGAAGGTCACGATGGAGTTGTCGGAGTTCGTTAAGGAGGACATCGGTTCAAAGAAGCCAACGGAAGCTCAGATCATGTTGTTCGAAGCAGTCCGTGTCGTCTTTGGCTCGGGTTTGGGCTTACTCGGCATCCTACCGGGTTTGCCGTAAGTTATCGCAAAGCTGGGGTTTATACCGGGATGCGCGTCAAAAATCTTTTGCTCTCAATGTTGCTGACTAGATAGCGGAGGCGTACTGAAATTAGGGGGTATCTACGGTTTCTCATTTCTTGTAACACTCCACTCTTCTTGGAGGTCACAAAGGCGACGCCTGTCGTTTCATTACTTGTATGAGCGAATCCGAATGAATGGTTACTGGTTCCATGCACCTCTACTGACGTGAATGCGTCCATATCATCGTCGGACGAGGCGTGCACAAAACATCAACCGCTTTAATGAACCAAGCTTGTGCTCCAGCCCCTTTGTTTTGCACGATCGCGGTAGAGTGAGGCTGGGTGGCTGTCGGACCGCATTCCGGCCACGTCACTACTTTGTCATGATAATCCTCGTACGAGCAGTTCGTGAAGTACTAAAGGGACGAGTGCTCAGTACTACAAGTTACTAATACTCTCAATTTTCATGACTGTAGGATGAATGAGTCCTCAATCGCATCAATTGCCGTTCCCCACCCAGCCTCCAGTTCCTTACCACAATCCAAGGCGCCTGCGGATTCTCGCCCGCATCCGCATCAGCCAGAAAGCTCTATTTAGACAACATGTCAGCTTCACTCCATTCTCTAACGTCTTTTCATCTCCGTCAAGCTAACAACGCTTGTGTAGGCCAGGAGAACAGTATGGGTCTGGCATTGTGTCCGTTCCTTTCCTCCTACGCGTCCATCACCCGCTGATGCGTCTAGTGTTCCTGCGGAACTTCAAACATTGCGATACGACACGCCGTGTGCCCGGCATGCCATGTAGCTCGTTGTGCGAGCTGCGAAACCTACAAGATTTCTTTGAAATGAGGACAGTTTGGCAAGGGCGAATCCACAACTACTATGCAGGCGCAGACAAACGGAAGAGCAAAACGGTCATTTAGGGTTGTTGAGCGGTTACGTATTGCTTATAGACTTGTCAAAAGTTCGATACCCCTTCTTCGTTAGGCTGTGGACCAAAAGTTGTATTTATACGGAAAGCCTTGCAACTTCGGTGGCGGTCACTTCAGCGTTCGCATTGGAATCGTGGCGTAACAATTATTTAGCCCTTGTTACTGTAACATGTACAAAGAAAGAGGAAGTCTCGGATATTGATTCAGATAGCATGCGCCTCGCAATACTGTTAATGTCCCAACAAAGTATCTCCGTGCTGTGTCGCGACCCGTACAGAAACAAGCCGTGTTCAAGCAGCGTCTAGATCTGGTAGCCGTGTGTCATCCATCTCTTGAGAAGGACTACTTCGTCTCACAAGAGACCGCAAATAATCTCTTGTAGGCCGTAGAGTAGTAAAGTCCGTACTGGAATGCACTAATCTCGCGAGAAGATCGTCTTTCGGCTGCAGAATCCAGCCAAGACCAACAAACAATAGCCGGAACGATATCATCGCGATGATGGCCGCGAAAATAAAGGTCTTGAAATCTGATTTGATTGAGAAGCATGTTGCGACCAGATTCGTGGGAATTATTATCTAGAGATTGCGGTCAGGGTTACCCTCCGAAACAGGGGGGTGTACAAGAACAAACCGCATTCGCGAAGTCTGCATGGTGCGCTGCTTTGTTACTTTCGAGAATGAGTTGTAGCTTCAACTAGATTCAGTCAGTCGGACAATGCTTAAATTCCAATGGAGATAGTTAGATGCTCGGGTACGTTCCTAAGTTGGGTGGGAAATGATTGACAAGCGTGGATATGGTCTTACCTCCGCAGCAGATCCCTTGCACGATTCCATGAGAGCATTCAAATCTTCCCACAATTTCTTAAGCTCATCGGAACTCTGCCGAATTGCGTCGAAGGAGTTCCTAGCTAATCTTGCATCATCCCCTTCAGGTAACATGAGATCGGAGAACCACGTGATATCACGATTGACGAACACCTCCCAGGCAGTCAGGGTTTTCGAAAGGACATTAAGAAGCGGCCTGAGCAGTCTGAGGGCTTTTTGGTTCCAATTGAAAGCTTTTCCTGTGTCACGAATACCACCGTTTCCTTCAGGAGCCAGACGGATTGAATCCTAGTCTCGTTAGCATGCAACATGGTATTAGGCAGAGAGGCTAGAGAGGTAGCGCCTCTTACGTACATGATTTTGGATATCACGTTGCAGCAGATCGACCACATCGGTCCATTCTTTGGCGATTCTCACTGCCCAGTGCTGGAAAATTACGAGAAAATATACCCTTGGGTCAAAGATGGGTACATCCGCACGAATCACCGGCATATCGAGTTCTGTAGCGGAGGCAATAAGGTCCTCGATTTGCGGTGCAAAGGTACCGTCGTCATCCTCGTCGCATTCGTCGTCATCAACAAGTTCTCCATCTTCGTCGGGTTCCTCCGGATCCGGGACCAAATCGTCTCTTTCGCCTCGAGCAAAGGCGTAAGCGGTCCAATTGCGACGGTTAGTACCAATGAGGCGAAAGGAGAAGTGGGCGGAGTGGAGATAGGGTTTCGGCTGTTCTTGGAAGGCCGGAGAATCCTCAGAAAGAATGGAAAGGTCGGTTAAACAGGGCTGTCTCAGCCTTTTGTGCAGCCCGGGGCGAGATGCGTCTTGGGAGGGCGGAGAGAGGTTCCTCAACTCAAAGAACGGGAGATCTATACTCATAACAAATCTACGGATTCCGCATGGAGGCTGGTAGACCAAAAGTAAGTACTGGCTGATATATCGATGGCTCAATACTCTTCAGTCACCACAACTTCATCTGCGTTCAATGAAATCGAAGGCCATACTTACAATGTTGATGCTGATGAAGGTTTGAGATGCTTTCTGCCGGCAAAAGCTGTCTCTGAGAGCGATTGCTTGATATTCAGTCGCTGTATGTCCCAGCGCGAGGTAATAGTCCGGATCTGGATTCCGGACGAAACTAAGCTGAGAAGTTAGATCTGGGTCACCATTTCATTGACGAAGTCGCTGATCTCACACGAGACGCCTGTTAACCTTATTGAGGCTGTCATGATCGTACCTCTACGCTAGCACTTAGCTCAAAATTACTTGCTAGACTCTTTTGAATGATACTAACCTTCTCGCGTAGAGCATTGTATAGTCCCGTTGCCGTCAAGGGGCTTTTGTAGTCCCTGGCGGGAGTGTTGAGATTGATACTCCTGTCGTCCAGCCATGCTGCTCGCCTCGTTCCCGCACTTCCATTGCCGCTTTTCACATTGTCGATTGTGGCGCTTTTGCAGTCAGCTATCACTGCTTCCACAGCACGTGAAGATCGGACGTCTTGATGGCGCATAAAGATGTTGACATCGTCGCATTTGAAACCCAATTTCCTTCTTGTCTCTACAACTAATTCTTGATCTCTGAAGTGGCTATCTTTCTCAAAGCTTGGATCCCATCGTTTATACAACGAATGCAGGTCTTCGAGGCCTCCATAGCTACCCATGATGAATCATAAGCGTCTACTAATGATTCTATTGGATGATTTAGCTCGCGGAAAGGCGTATTTTCGAGGCGTATGCATGTCGGCACAATCAAAAAGAGAAGAGGTCAGAGTCGTTCTGCAGAAGAGAGAGGGAAGAAGGGATGTTCGATGGTGGAGGGAAATGAAAAGCTAGGAAAACACTACCCTTCATCCCTTCCCAGGGGTCGAAGTGTGCTCCGAATCTATATCTTCGGGATAATATTATTCTCTCCAAAGCCTTGCAATATCTCGGGCACAGTCATGAAACAGGGCAGCGTACTGGAGGTAGCACTGCAGTCTCCAGAGTCAGAACTTCCCTGGAGTGGTCTACTTATTGGTAGGATTCGCTGACTGTTAAATTCGTATCGTAGCTTTGCATTTTGCGAGTGACGTGCTAATGTTAAAGGCGGCCACGAAGTGTCGGCAAACTGCAGGTTTCCTAATAGGTAGCATGTAAATGTTGAGCTTGGGCCGTTTACAGCATATGCCGAGCTTGAAGACATGAGTTGGGCATGAATGCATATGAGAAGGCTAGGGTCGAAGCCATCCAACTCCCTTTGCCGGGTCACGTAAAGTCGCAACGAATCGAAGCATTAGAAAAGCCGAGGCGGTGACGAAAAGAGGGTCTGCGAAAACTCGGTGAGCGGCCACTTGACAACTTAGACACGTACGCCGTGTAACAACAAAAGGGTAATAAAATCAGTGCTAGATTGGTTTTGCAGTTAAGTCGGAAGAAGTTGAAAGTAGATTGTGTGGCGACGTCATACGGAATCCCACGCGGGGGAGATTTACGATGTCACCATAGAACGCTGCAAGAGTTCGTTGAACAGAGTGCTTAAGTAAGGCTTGGCAAGTAATATTAGTTGGTAGTCACGTAGTGTGTTGATCGCCTGTCCTTGTAGCATCTAGTCACTATTCAACGGCGAGATAGCAGGCGTGCGACATGATGCAGAGCGTCTTCCAGCTTGAAACTAAGTCTAGACCCGGTCGAAAACGCCACGAGTCGAAGTTCCAAGAAATGATGCTCTCTAGCACAAAATTTCTCATCCTAGCTTGCACTTGACTCACAAGTACTCGGCCACATCAGTCTTCACGTCCCATGCTTCACGCCCATTCTTCGGATAGATGCCTGTTCCATCTCCGATCCTATACGAAATCTGCTGGCGACTCTCGAATTGGTGGTGGATAGTATCTATCCTTGAGAGTTGTTAGCAGTAACGCAGGTGAGCGGAGGGATTTCGCCTCTCTCTTTTGTCACTTTCGGGATTCCAGGAATCCCAAAAACCCGCTCTTCTTATTTTAGCGCGCAGAATGGCACCTCTCCATTTCCCGACAACAAGATTACGGAATCGTTCTGTGCGCCGAATGGAATGGCAAGGCGTGTGACTTCGAGTAAGACAAACGGACGGAAGGAGGGACTGACTGGCAGCGACGGCGTGGGGAGGAGCGGCACGTCGGAGACGGCGGCAGAAAAATTAGGGAAGAGGGCGGCGGCGCATTAGCGACCGCGACAGCGACAGTATGGGTGCCATGTGCTGGCAAGGGGATGGTAAATGTGGACGACTGGTTGGGGGTGGTGAACAAGCTGTATGAAATAAACCGCCAGACTGCGAATGGGAGGTTCTGTCAGGGCGGAAATACAGTCGGAAGGCGGGTCGGTTGAGCGAGTGAGAATTGCCTAAGGCGGAAGCTGCTGGACATTCACTTGCCATGAGAACATTTACTACTTATATAGGGCCATAACCTCTTCTATCGGCGGGTCGTTCTGGATTTTCGACAATAGGACCTTGTGATAATATGCACTTCCAATATGATAGCTCCTCCTGGGAAGTTCTTCTGAGATTGGTTTCCAGGCCAAGCCTTTTCGCATTAATTGCAGGAGTTTCGACTCTTCATCAGGCCGCCAAATGTCTACTTGTAGCCGGCTACAAACTCTACCTCGTAACGTTTCCTAACACGCCAATGCCATCAAACTAAGGTTCGTGCAGGGATATGATTGTAAAGATACCTGCCGTGACTTCAGAGAGCCGCCCCACCCTTTCTCGGGGGGATGCTTCTTGGTGTGCTCTAGCTGAGGTTCAGAGGCTGGCCTTAAATTCGACTACAAACGTTGTGATAGAGTGCGAAAAACCGTGCTGCTTGGCAGTGGAGAAACAGTGGATATCTAGAGTGGAGACGTTCAAGCTATTGGTGCCGTACTACAAAGCGTACGCATCTTAAGAGCTTTGCTCACAAAGGTTTGAAAACGACATCTCAAACGAGGTTCCAACTCGAATCTTAGAAGAGGTCGACATCTGGCAATTTTAACTAACCAAAGGAAAACAGGTGCCTTTTCGACGCTCTTCCTTCTCTGTGCAAACCTGAGGTAGAGGTCCAAAGCCGAGGGTGCCGCCTAAACCGGAGGCTGATTCCCCACAACATTACATTAAAAGGCAGAGTGTCGCAGTTTTGGCCGCAGGACCCGGCGGTTTTTGCCGCCGCTTTAGGCGGCTTCGACTGCGCCGCGCTCCTGGTACACAGACTCCCAACGTACCACTAAACAGCACTGCAGCCCTTTTTTCTTCGTCTGAGAAACCAGGCAAATAAGTGATGGTTGCTCGAGTTCGCTCAATACGGTATGAATATGGATCCCCGGGTCGTCGGGGCTGCTAATGTTTCGCAACTTTACCCGCCGTCTAAGTTTAAGAGCGGAGTCCCGTCCCAATCGTTCTGGCTCCGTCACTTCCTCCCATTCTTGGTCTCATATACGATAGTCAAGCGTTCGTGTATTCAAAATAACACATTTTTCATAGCCTGTCACCGTCTATGACACAAGGACTTCACCCAGATATCTTAAAGGCCCTTCAAAACGCCGCCAGACCGATCGTCTCCACGAGGAACAGCAGGCGGCGAAGCTGTTCTGAGCAGCAAAGCCGCGATCATGATGAATTGTTTTGAGTTGGATGTTCATGATAAGTACATGTAGGAGGGTAACGGGTAACTTATAACCGGCACCAGACCGCTCCTGCCATGACATCCCCTCACCTTGTGTTTTAGCTAGTGAATGCACTTCAACATGGGCTGTCTGCGTAATTCCTGTATTTCCATCTTGGGTACCATAAGCTTTAGCCCTCGCCATGCTCGAGCCTCCAATCATCCTGCGTGAACGAGTTTACAACTGGAACTGTCCTAGCTCGGCCTCGCTTCAGGATTTTCGCTGCATGGATATGCACGATAAGGTCAATAAGGCCAATAAGGTCAGTGAGGCCAGTGAGGCCAATGAGGCCAATGAGGCCATGCATTTTGAGGCCAAACCCTAGCTGGCAGGATTTAAACTGTCGCGATCGCCTCGAATTGACAGTTGCTCTCCCACCTCAACAAGGGCATTCAGAAGTAAGCGGAACACCCATTTTCAATCGCACAAATTATGATGTCGCTTGTTACTGACGTCCTTATAGCCTTCACCTGTTCTCTTTATCGTAAAGTCCTCCCGGGCGGGGACTTGAGTGGTCCCTGCTCACCACCACATTCTTGAGCGATGGCACAGTGATCAGGCTAGAAGTGGACTCGGAGTCGGGCGGACCGACGCAGACGATGAAAGATTCCTCAATTCAGGGTCTGAGGACCTTTCAGCCGGATGCGTTGGGACCGGAGACTGCGAGCCACTTCTTGGTTTCGAACACTGGGGGGAGGAGAGATGGGCATCGGTGGATAGTACTGGTGGCGGTGGTATCGGCGATGTGTTCAATTCAGATTATCAAAGATATTCCACTCTCGAACTAGATGCTACAACGAGCTCTCCCACTCAACTACGGACCGGGTATCTCTCAAATACAAACTTCAGCACGCATCTTCTACCAACCTCTTCGTTCTTCAGTACCTCTCTCGATTCTTCAGGCGACATCGGATCACAAGCAAACCCTAACACAATGTCCGAGTGGCCGAACGATGTTAGTTCGATTCTGGAACTTGACCTTGAGCCGCCTTGGCTATCAACAGTCGGAGAAGCCGCGTTAGCCGACGTTTCGAAAATGTCATGGCCTTCTGCGAACGGTTTACCGAGTCAGTTCAATGCTGAAGATATTGGGGTTGCAGCTCTGGATTTGCCTACGACAGCATTGAGTGAGTCTATTACACAAGCGTCTCTTAACGAAAGCTCTTCAGGCAATCCCACACCTAGTCAAATCTGGGCTTGTGATTTTCAAGATTGTGGCCGTGTTTGTAAAAGCCACAAGAAGCTCAAGTAGGTCTTCCTCTTGCGCAACCGAAGACACATACTAATCTCTTCTATAGGCAGCACAAGCGATGCCACAACAAGCCCTATACATGTATAGAGGGAGAGTGTCTTCGCGAAAATGTACGGTTCAGCACGAGGAGAGACTTAGCACGACACTGTCAATCAATTCATTTAGGAATATCTCTTGATTGCCCGCACTGTGGGAAGAAAATCACAGGCAAGCGGAAGGATAATCTGAGGCGACACATTGCGACGTGTCATAGCAATTCGAGGCGGTAGAGTGTTGGTATAACCTTTTGGTGAATTTTTAAGGGGTGCTTTCTTTTGGGCGGCATGGTTGCATTGTTAACTATAGGGCAAAGCACTTTCGGTGGCAAGGACTAGGCGACTATTCCCTCAGACCCCCATGACCCTGGCGATTGGCTTTCTCTGTTTTGTACCGTACCATAAGTCTTTGGTAAAATACAGCTACAAACGTCCTGGCACGGGTGCAGATATTTATAACTGTGATGAAAAATAGCCGCGAAGTATTCGTGGAAGCCGCAATACAAAGTCTCATCCCAGATCCATCTTCATCCGGCCTCATAACCCACCGCGTCTACAAAGCAAGAGATACCGATGGACTCTCAGACACAAGCTGCAAACAGAGAGAAGGCTGAACTTCAGGATATCAGCCAGCAACGAGTTCGATCATAATTCACCCTCGAAGGAACACCATAGGCCCCGGCGAGGCAATAAGTTCGCGTTTAAGAAGTGGTACAGCACTGTGTAGCTACAATTAGCTCTATCCATAGTAGTGGTAGCCTGCATATCGCGCATAGCGAGAGGTCAGGGTAAATGAAATCCACGTCCACGACTATATGAAATGAAAAGCAACTACATATGATACGGTATGGCCATCTTTTCCGGATGGCTTCATTTTCTCGCTGGTACTCACTTTCTTGCCGTCCTGCACTTTCTTGCTGGTGCTAACCATCAGTAAGTTGACTGTAGTAGCCGCCCCTTGGCGAGAGGTAGACTTGAAGTGGTGTTGTAGTTTCCAAACCGTGAATTCGTCTCACTACGAGGTGCGTCTCTCACTCACAAGCTATAATGGCCATCACAACTTTTCAGGCAGACGCTACAGGCTGGCTTACTGAAGAAGCGCGAGCAATGGGAGCGGCCGAGCCGGCGTGGTTCGGTTGTTCGGGTTGAGCGCAGGCCTGGATTGGCTGTAATGGGTTGGCTACTACCTGGAGGTGGGTCACGATACTGAGACAAGAGGGTTCGAAGAGGGGGGACGTCGGGGCTGGGAAAGAAGGAATGAGAGGGCAGTGAGAGAAAGGGAGAACAGTGGTGAGTACGATAGTGGGCGAGTGGAGATTTATAGACGTTCAAGGCGGCGAGGGTTGGACCGGGGGCTTAGCAAATGCCGCCAAACTCGGCGGGGAAGGCTGCGACACTGAAATTACGAGCCAAAGATCGTGTTATGGCCCAAGTGGCTTGCTCTGGTGAAGATGTGCTTGAGAGGCTGAAGCCATCCCGGAAAAGGGGAAAACTGACATTCCAACACTCGGTAGTTAGTTACAATGGATCAGGAATAGAATGTGGTGAAGTTTTCGTCATTAAGGAGACCTAATACCAGGGTATGACCAGCTTCCGGCAATGTAAGACGTTTGATGCAGCGAGAGATGCTGGAGAAGATGGCTGGGGGCCTGCGCGTGAAATATCAATGAGAGCATGCCCAGAAAACACCGAGAAGCAACGGTTATGAGCTCCACGGTAGTCATGAAGGAAAAGCAAAGAGTTTACGAAAGCATTGCCACCACGTGAAGGCCAATCAAGACTTGTTGCTGCCAATGGTTTGAAATGAAGAGGCGGCACGGATTTAGAAACGCTTTCAGCAGAGAGCCCCCAGCCTCATAGTGGGGCTGAGCCCGCGTTGACATCAAAGTACGGAGTACATTACGAAGCGAGTAGCTGCAGTGCGCCTATCCCGTGTCGCTGTTTTATTAACTCTTAATACCAGCTTTGATGCTACTTATCAATCCATGATCATCATCTGCCTCTGCAGGTGACAGCATCTATTCTTCGTCACATCTCCATCTACAACACCATGAGTTACGGCAACCCCGAAGCACAGCATCCTCACTTGGGGGCCACCTTCGTCCCCGGTGGCTTTGATGACTACTATATGCCTGCTCCTCAACCTGAGCTGGTGTCTCCGTCACCTCAAAGGTGGGCAAACCCGCAGACCACCGAAAATGAGGAGCTTTTGCTAACTCTTGTCTTTTCTTGCAGGATTATGCCTGAGGTTCCAGAAAATATGCAAGACAACATCGAGCATCTGGAGCTGGAAGCCGATTACTCTCATGATCGATCGGTGCCGACGACACACGCCCATAACTCGCAGAGCTACACCCAGAATGCACCACAACCATCCCGACAGCAGGCTGCTCCTAGCAACAGACAGTCACAATACTACGAAGGCTTCACAAACAACCTGCAAGACCTGCCAAACTTCTCTCCCTTCCCTCGACTCGTTGACCCTCCTCAGAATGTTCCTCCAACCTACGAGGAGAAAGAAGTGATCCTAGAGCAGGCGCGGGTGCCAGTCCTCAACTCCAATGACCCGGAAATGCAGCTGGCATGGGCACAGGATGCACTCGCTTATGTTCAGATAGCCCTGCAAGATGAAGAGCGGACTTCCGATCTTGATAAGCGGCCGCGGAGGCCCAGCACACCTGCAATAGAACACCAGCTTAAAGCAGACGCCATGAACATTGTCGACTTTCTCGCTCAGCAGCACCACCCGAAGGCAGAGTTCATGAAAGGTATGTGGCTGGAGTTTGGCAATTTCGGTGTGCGGCAGGATAAAAGAGAAGCCTTTAGGTGCTATGCGCGCGCCGCGGAGAAAGGATATTCAAGGGCAGAATATAGGATGGGCATGCAGTTTGAACAAAACAACGATCCGGCCAAGGCTCTCCATCACTACAAACTCGGAGCTGAAGCTGGTGATGGAGCGTCTAACTACGTAGGTTTCCTTGGAGAAATGCTAACTGCGAGATCGCTGCTAACTGGCTTGCAGAGACTCGGTATGATGACCTTGATGGGTCAGAATGGCGAAACACAAGATCCAGGGCGAGGAATTCAGATGTTGAGAATAGCTGCTGAGCATGCGGATGAGAACGCTCCTCAGGGTGCTTATGTGCTTGGTATGCTTTATGCACGAGAGTTGCCGCAGGTCCAAGTGCCGGAGATACTCTTACCATTCGATTTACAGCACGCGCGTGTGAACATTGAAAAGGCTGCATATCTCGGATTCCCAAAAGCACAGGTTAAAATGGGCTCAGCTTACGAACTCTGCTCATTGGGTTGCGACTTCAACCCGGCATTGTCGATACATTACAACGCTCTTGCCGCCCGTCAAGGTGAACCTGAAGCTGAGATGGCTATTAGCAAATGGTTCCTCTGTGGACACGACGGCCTGTTTAAGAAGAACGAGGAGCTTGCGTACGTCTACGCCTCCCGAGCGGCTCAGAGTGGCCTTCCAACGGCCGAATTTGCAATGGGCTATTTCAGCGAAATTGGCCTGCATGTGCCAGTTGACCTTAAAAAGGCCACCGAATGGTACGAGAAAGCGGCGAAGCAAGGTAATGAAGACGCAAAGAGTCGCCTCGAGGGTCTGAAGAAGCAGCAACAGCTTTCGATGAAAGACCACGAGAATGTTGCAATCAATCGAATCAAATCGCAGTACGGATCAAGAAGAGGAGGCAGACCACCTCGATTCAAACAATCTGAAGCTCCGCCACTACCATCCGTCAAAGATGAGAATGAGGATCGTCCATCAGTACAGCAAGCTGCTACGAGCAGACCACCACGGCACTCATCCATGACTCCTTATCCTGAGAGCGATGGCCCTCCAAAGATCTCGCAGCCAGAACGCCCAGCAACAATTGCTCCATATCCCGTAGATGACCGTCCACCGAGAATATCGGGACCTCCAAGTTTCGGTGGTGGTTTTGCTCCGGAACTCCGAGCACAATCTGCTGTCTACGGCCAACGACCAGTATCAGACGGCGGATTCGGCATAAATCCGGATATCTATAACCAAGGTCCACCCAATGGTCGGCTTGGCCCACAACACGCAGCAGCAATGAACCTCCCGCTGCGACCCGCAACCACAGAATATCCGCCAAGCGGTGCCGCCGGCCGTGGTGGACGTCCTCCAAACCAACGCCTGACATCTGGCCCCCAAGGCATGCCAGCCAACCCTCGCCCGCAATCCGCACAACCCAAACTCCCACCCCAACAGCCAGGAAACCCTGCTCCACCGCCCAAAATCGACATCGGCTACTCGGCGCCCGGGCCCGCCGGCCGCGGCCAGTGGCCGCCCCAGCAAGGCAACGCGCCGCCGGGCCTCAGCGACATCGGGTACGTGGCACCGCTGGCGCCGCGCAAGTCGTCGGCGCCGGACGGGCGCGCCAGCCGGCCGCCCGAGCAGCCCGGCGGCGGCGCGCAGCCGCACCCCCAGCGCGCCTCGTCGCGGCCCTCATCCGCCGACCCGCCGCAGCGCAGGCCAGACCCACGCCTGTCTGCGGGTCCGCCCGCCGCGCCCCCCGGTCAGCCCCGCCCGCTGAAGAGCCCCGGGCTGCCGCCGAAGGGCGCGCCGGGCGCTGCTCCGCCGCCGCAAAAGCCCGCTGCTGCCGGCGGAAAGACGGCAGGCGCGCCGAAGCCCGAGCCTCATGGTGCGCTGGCGCCTGTCCGGCCGCATGGCAGTGGGCCGAAGACGTTTGAGGAGATGGGCGTGCCCAAGCAGAAAGATGAGAATGAGTGCGTGGTTATGTAGCGAATGCTTTAGGTTGCTTTGCATGCCGTGGATACCCGCCGTTTGAGCCGAGCCTTTTGTTTGTTCTATGGTTTTGTCTGCATTTGCGTGCGTTGTAGTGGAGCGGGTTTGGGGAGCTCGTCTTTGTTTGTTTGACGACTGGGAGTGGAGTTTGTATTCTTCTGCGAAGCGGCAGATTTACATGGGGAGATGGTGTTCAAAAATGGTGTGCGCCACAAGTATTTCAATCATGTAAGACTTTCATGCACGAGAATTAACCTTCTCGTCAATAACCTGCTGTCTTTGCGAGTCCTATTTCCTTGTCTGTTGAGACCTCGTCGTCGTAGTAAGAGTTCGGGATATCGTTTCGCCTTAAGTGCGCCGGGCAGCGCGATCAACGTCAGTTCTTCACCAATTTATGAAACCTGGAGCCTTATCACTATTCTGTCCAGAAGTTGATCATTCATACAAGATACTTCACCTCATTATCACGTTATCGTTTTGCAAGTGTCACTCTACCGTCATGGCACCTCGCAAGGACAAGGTCGAAAAGGCATCTGGCGACTTGATACTGAACTACCTCAGAAGTCAGAAGTAAGCACTGAGTACTCCATCAGCGATTTAATAACACGATCTTGGTCGAATTGACAAATCGCGGCAGTCGTCCTTATTCTGCAACTGATATCTCTGCAAATCTACACAATAAAGTCTCAAAAGGTGTGTCTCCTCAATGGGCGACGTGTTCTGCTCTCAAGCTGACGTCCATAGCCGCTGCAGCGAAACTCTTGAAAGAGATGCATGAAAGTAAGCAAATTGAAGGTCGGACATCAGGTATTTCACGCAAATAGGGAACTACAAGCAAGCTTGTCTGATCTCTCAAAGGGAAGCAGCTGGTCTATCACGCGCTTCAAGATCCAAATGAATCTACCACGCTGGAAGATCTCGCCAAGATTGATGCGGAGATCGTTGCTATCCGGGAAGAAAATGCATCTACCACTGCAACCATAAAAGAGCTCCGCTCTCAGCTGTCTTTACTCAATAGTACTGTTTCTACTTCTGACCTTCGCACATCGATTGAGAAAATGGAGGCTGAGAAAGAGGAGATTACTGCGAGGCTGGTAAACTTAAAGAGCGGTGACATAAAACCAATGCGCAAAGAAGAAAAAGAAACCATTGATGTAGACTTGAGGAAGTGGGAAAGGATTGCCTTCAATCGGTCGAAGATAGTTAACGATATGTGGGGAAGCGTCTTAGATGCGCTGCCAGAGGGAGTGAACGCTGCAGATTTGAGAGTAGGTCCGGCGTGCGTCTTGGGATTCGAAGTAAAAACTAACATTTTTAATATAGGAGGAGCTCGGTATCGATGATGGAGAGGATTCGGCCAAACGCGGCAATTCACGGGATATTTTCACTTCGGTGTCTGGCTAAAGCTCTTTCAATGTGCGGAATCCAAGTGAGGCATGTCCTCACCCAATTTCTTTGCTGAGCATCTCACATGGCTCTTATCATGTCAACTAGCTCGAGATTTGATCTCCAAGGCTTTGATCACGGCTTGGCTAAGACAACTTGCCACTTTCAAGATCAAAACGCTACTTCTTAACTTCTCATCTTCAACGCTGTTGAAAGCTACCTTCGTCGAAAACCCGCGCGTGCACATATGATGGTGAAAACAAAAAGAGCAGTCATGGGAATCACAGCGGAAATCGCAAACAGCGTGGACTTGCCACCTTTGGCAATATATGCTGCGCCTACATTCGAGCAGTATCAAAGAGTGTCATCTGTGGCAGCGGTACCGTTGAGCTTGCCGAGAGAAGCATACCATCGAGTTACTGGAGCCCAAAAGAATGCTTACCATCAGTTTGCGTGGGCAACTGACGTGGCAAGGGAGATTTATATTCTTTCAGAGCCTGACTTCCTTTCGTCGCGACATGTTCTTATGCTGGCTGAGCAATTAGTTCTCGCACATAAGAATGTGTACGGAGCCACAGAAGCTCATGCGCAGTACGACACAGTGCAAGGAATTTTCAAAAGCGGCTGGAGCAAGCCTGTAGCGGAGGATTACAGGTCAAATTGGCGATCATACCAAAACCGCGTCATGGGTTGGATTAACGACAAGAGTTACGAAGGTTTGACGGTAGGTCGTACGTCCAAAATTTTGAGTTAGGATCGAACACTCACATTCTCCAGCAGGAGAGCAATTATCATTCTACTCAAGAGAACGTCGATACAAACATTTTAGCTGGCAGTATGGACTCAAACGTTGATGTGGCTACTATGTTTACGTTCAGTGCTCCCGGAATCTCAGCCATCGACGGTCCACTCGGTATCTCGACGCAGGACCGAGAAAGCTCTCCAATGTCGTCGCATCCAGCGCCAACAGTGGAACCTATCGACGATCTGCCGAGTTTGCCTGAAGTTCTGATTTCGAATAGTCCACACGGAGCGCCAACAGCGGAACCTATCGATGATCTACCAACTTTGCCTGAAGGTCCGATTCCGAATAGTCCACACAGAGCGCCAACAGCGGAACCTATCGATGATCTGCTGCCTTTGCCTGAAGGTCTGATTTCGAATGACCCAAACATAGCGCCAACAAGTGAGCGTAGAGGTGGTGAGCATCAAATTCAGGCGAATCTAGACACCACGAACACTGAGGCCGTCCGCATCTCAGAAACTTCCGGTATGCAACGAACTCCGAAACTTTGGAATGAAATGACTTGGCGGGAGCAAAGAGACGAAATGAGACGCAATGGCGGACCTACACGCCCTGCAAGACGGCCTCCGGTAAGGCCTTGGAAGGTTGAAGTATCAATGCAATGCTGACCGACCTTCTAGCCTCCTCCCACCCGGCCTTCTGGAGTAAATCGCACGGATGATAATCCAAAGCCAAGCCGAAAGCGCAAGAGATCAGTCGCCAAGAATAATCCAAAGCCAAGCCTAAAGCGCAAGAAATCAGTCGCCGAGAAGAATCCAAAGCCAGGCCCAAAGCGCATGCAATCAATCGCCAAGGATGATGAAGAGTGGGAAGGCCTCTTTAAGAAACACCAGAAGACGGAGA
>Ga0335072_10003715_pt1 | contig 22886 bp, 20 predicted proteins | sample Lox_Sample_21_FD_206725 | JGI IMG/M metagenome (GOLD analysis project Ga0335072, IMG submission 206725) | Soil microbial communities from Loxahatchee National Wildlife Refuge, Florida, United States - Lox_Sample_2.1 | ecosystem: Environmental > Terrestrial > Soil > Wetlands | place: USA...
CGCTACGGCTTCGAGGCCGAGGCCAAGACCATCCAGGACCTATATCTGGAAGGCAAGCGCGAGGAGGCCATGGCCGCGATCCCGGAGAAGCTGATCGACATGGTCTCGCTCTGCGGACCCAGGGACTTCGTGCGCGAGCGCCTCCAGGTCTTCCGCGAGGCCGGCGTCGGCACCCTGGGCGTCACCCCGCTGGCGTTCGACGCCGAGGGACGTCTGAACCAGCTGCGGATGCTCGCCGAGCTCGCCGGCTGAGGACGCGGCGCGATGGCATCATGGGCCGGGATCGAGGCGCCGTCTCGCGAGCCGCCCGCCCGACCCACCGGCCAGCGGCCAGCGCGGCGCGTCCTCCTCGGCGCCTTCGGCGACCCCGGCCACGCATTCCCCATGATCGCCCTCGGCCGGGCCCTGGCGGGGCGCGGCCACGACGTCACCCTGCAGACCTGGGAGCGCTGGCGCGACGCCGTCGAGAGCGAGGGCATGAGCTTCGTCGCCGCGCCCGAGTACCACGTCTTCCCCCAGGGACCCGAGCCCCTGGACTTCTACGAGGCCGTCGTCCACGCCACCCGCGACACCCTGCCACTCGTGCGCGAACTGCAACCCGAGGTCGTCGTCGCCGACATCCTCACCCTCGCCCCGGCGCTCTGCGCCGAGCTGTGTGACGTGCCCTACGCCACCCTCATCCCCCACGTCCATCCCCACCCGCCGCACGGCGCCCCGATCTACTCGATCGGCGCCCGCCTCCCCCGCACCCCGCTCGGGCGCGCCTTCTGGCGCCGGGCAAGCCGGCCCGTCGCCCACGGCCTGGAGCGCGGCCGGTGCGAGCTCAACGCCGTCCGTGCCCGGCTCGACCTGCCGCCGCTGCCCCACGTCCACAACGGCACCAGCCGCGACCTCGCCCTCGTCGCGACCTTCCCCGAACTCGAATATCCCCGCGCTCCCTCACCCGAGCGCCGCAACGAGCACGTCGTCGGGCCGCTGCTCTGGGAGCCGCCGACCGACCCCGTCGAGTTGCCGCCCGGGGACGAGCCGCTCGTGTTGGTCGCCCCCTCGACCTCGCAGGACCCCGAGCACCGCCTGCTGCAAGCCGCCCTGCACGGGCTCGCCGACGTCCCCGTGCGGGTGATCGCAACCTACAACCGGCGCCTGCCCTCCCGGCCGTTGCCCGTGCCCGACAACGCCCGGGTCGTCGAGTGGCTCTCCTACGCCAGCACCATGCCGCACTGCGACGCCGTCGTCTGCCACGCCGGCCACGGCACGCTCGTGCGCGCCCTGAGCTGCGGCTGTGCCGTCGTCGCCTGCCCCGTCGCCGGCGACATGAACGAGAACGCCGCCCGCGTCGACTGGGCCGGCGCCGGCGTCCGCCTCCCGCGCCGCTACATCGAGCCCCGGCCGCTGCGGCTGGCCGTGGAACATGCCGTCAGGGATCCGGCGATCCGGCGCCGCGCGCGCGCGCTGGCAGCGTGGGCGACTGAGCAAGACCCGGCGCAGACAGCGGCTGGATTGGTCGAGGGGCTGGCGGCTACCAGCGAGCGAGCCCGCGTCGCCGTCAGCTGAGCAGCCCTGACGGTCATGTGCGACGAAGCTCCGGGGGTGGGACTCGAACCCACAACTTCGAAGTTAACAGCTTCGCACTCTGCCAATTGAGTTACCCCGGACCGTGCTACCACGGAACCAACTATAGGTCCTTATTCTACGGCGGCTCGACGAATCCCGCCTCAACCTCCGCGTGACAGTTTGAGCACAGCAGTACACACTTGCCGATCTCCGCACGCAATCGGTCGATACTGTGTGCTCCGCGCTGGGCCAATCCGAACTCCTTGGTATTCGGATCCAGATGATGGAACTCCAGGGCAGCGACGTGCCTGTCGTAGCCGCAAATGGCGCAACGTCCACCTGCCTCTGCGACCAAGATCAGCTTGACCTTGCGTCGACGACGGACCACGGCCTCAGCCCGGCAACGACGACACCTGTAGGACCCGCGTTTGTCTACGACATGTTCGGTCTCGCCGTGCCGAGGGCATCGGAGAACCGCCCGGCTGCGTCCCTCGTCGCGCGCAAGCTCTGTCCCCGGCCGCCGCCGCGGGCCGCGCCTAGGGCATTGCGTGCGTAGACCATGCTTCGCCAGCCAATACCGCACCGTGGCCGTGCCCCGATCGAGGGCCGCGGCGATCTCGGTGAGCGACGCCCCTCTTGCGACCAGAGGCTCGAGGTCCTCCCGCGAAAGCCCGCCGCGGGCAGCGTGCTTATCCCGATTGGCCGCCCTCAGCCCGTGTTTCTCGACCCAGTAAGCGACAGTCGCTTCGTGTCTCCCGAAGCGCCGCCCGATCTCCGCCAGCGACAATCCCCGGCTGAGCATCTCCTCCAGCGCGACCCGATCCATGCACCGCATTGTCTACCATGCCCCGGACGGAAGAACGAACACCAGTTCCCCCCGAACGCTGCGCCGCCCCTACCCCCCGCTCTGCGCCAGCGCCCGCTCGTAGGCCCGCTCGAACTCCTGCCTGACCTCCCCCCGCCGTCGGGCGAGCGCGGCGACGTCGCCGCTGCCCTTCAGCCGGGCCCCGTGAATCTGGCGCTCCAGGCGCGCCAGCTCGAGCTGCAGCCGCTGCACGTCGAGCATGGCGGGCTCCGGGAACTCCCGCCCTGCCTGGACGACGAGCTCGGCGAGCACCCCGGTGAGCTGGGGGTCCTGCTCGTCGATGCCCTCCATCGGTTCGCGCAGATGCCCCGCCCGCAGGTGCTCGGCGGCTCGGCGCAGCCGCTCGCCGGTGAAGTGCTCCCGCGGGTCGAGCGCCGCCAGCGCCGCCGCCCCGGGCTCGGGCGAGGCGATGCAGAGCGCGAGGAACGTCCGCTCCGTCTCCTCCCGGCGTGTCAGATCGGTGTCTCCGGCGCCGGCCCGCCCGTTGGCGCTCGCTGCCGCGACGGAGCCGCCGGCCGCCTCCCCCCTCCTCATCCCGGCCGCGGTCCCCGTCGCCGCCGCCTCCCGCCCGCTCGCGGCGAGCAGCGTCTCGGCGAGGCTCTCGGGCAGCTCCAGACGCCCCGCGACGAGCCGCGTCAGCTCCATCCGCATCGCGCTCGGCGGCAGCGTCGCGAAGACGGGTCGCAGCGCCCCGAGCATCTCGTCGCGCCCCTCCGGGCTGGAGTGGTCGCCGGCCTCGAGCACCCGCTGCACCCGGAAGCGCACCAGTGGCACCGCCTGCGCGACGGCGGCCTTCACGGCCTCGGCGCCCTCGCGCTGGACGAGCTCGGCGGGGTCCATCCCGCCGGGCAGGGTCACGACGCGCAGCTCCAGCTTGCGCCGCGCCGCCAGCTGGGAGGCGCGCAGCATGGCCTCCTGTCCGGCGGTGTCGGCGTCGAGGGCGAGCAGCACCAGCGACGCCATCCGGGCGAGCTCGCCGACCTGCTCGGCGGTGAGCGCGGTGCCCATCAGCCCGACGGCGTTCTGCAGGCCGGCCTGGTGCAGGGCGATGACGTCGGTGTAGCCCTCGCAGAGGATCGTCGCGCCCGCCCGGGCGGCGTGGGCGCGGGCGAGGTGGGCGCCGTAGAGGTGGCGGCCCTTGTGGTAGATGGTGTTGTCGGAGGTGTTGAGGTACTTGGGCGAGCGGCTGTCCTCTGCATCCCCCGCCCGCAACGCGCGCGCCCCGAACCCGAGGACGCGACCGCGGAGGTCGGCGAGGGGGAACATGATGCGCCCGCGGAAGCGGTCGTAGAGCTGGCGGCTCTCGCGCGAGCGCTGGACGAGGCCGGCGTCGTAGAGCTCCTGCTCGGAGTACCCGCCGCGACGCGAGGCGAGCAGCACCCGATCCCAGGCGCTCGGGGAGTAGCCGACGCCGAAGGCCCGCAGGCTCTCCTGCGAGAGGCCGCGGCCGAGCAGGTACTCGCGCGCCCCGGCCGCCTCCTCGGAGTCCCACAGGCAGCGCTCGTAGTAGGCAGCGGTGCGCCCCAGCAGCTCCAGGAGGCGCTCGCGGCGGCGGCGACGGTCGGCCTCGCCGAGGTCCTCGGCGGCGCGTTGGAGCTCGATGCCGCAGCGGTCGGCGAGCAGCTCCAGGGCCTCTTTGAAGTCGACGCCCTCGGTGTCCTGGACGAAGGTGAAGACGTCGCCGCGGGCCTGGCAGCCGAAGCAGTAGTAGACCTTGCGCAGGGGGTCGATCCCGAACGAGGGGGTGCGCTCGTCGTGAAACGGGCACAGCCCCTCGTAGCTGGAGGGGCCGACCCGGCGCAGCTCGGTGCGCGTCGAGACGAGCTCGACGAAGTCCACGGCGTCGCGGACGCGGTCGCGGGAGTCGGCGGTGTAGAGCGCCATCGCCGCCTACGCTAGCGCTCGACCCAAGCGGGCGAACGCGCGCCGCCGCAACCGACGAACGCGCACGGCCTCAGCCGACGAACCCCCGCCGCCTCCGCCGACGAACGCGCGCCGCACCGGCGGATGAAACGGCGCGGCCTCCCCGAGGCCCGTGCCCGCCCCCTCAGCGGGCGAACGCCCGCGGGACCTGCAGCTCGGTGTAGCGGCGGATGCAGTAGCGGTCTGTCATCCCCGCGATGTAGTCCGTGACGCGCCGGGCGAGGTCGAGCTCGCCCTCGCCGCCGCCGTCGGGAAGCTGCTCGGGGTGCTCGACGTAGTGCTCGAAGAGGCGGCGCACGACGGCCGCGATGCGGGCCCGCTCGGCGAGCACGTCGGGCCCGAGGTAGACGCGGGCGAACATGAAGTCGCGTAGCTCCCGCATCGCGGCGGCGGCCCGCTCGCCCTGGACGATGTCGCCGGCGCGGGCCGAGTGCTCGACCATGTCGTGGACGAGGGCGTCGATGCGCCGCGAGCCGCTGCCGCCGAGCACCGCGATCGGCCCGGCGGGGAGGTCCTCGTCGCGCAGCAGCCCGGCGCGGAGGGCGTCGTCGATGTCGTGGTTGATGTAGGCGACGCGGTCCATGACGCGCACGATCCGCCCCTCCAGCGTCCGCGGCTGGGGCGCCCGGCTGGAGTGGTTGACTATGCCGTTGCGCACCTGCTCGGTGAGGTTGAGGCCGCCGCCGGCCCGCTCCCCTCCCTCGCCGGGCGCCGGCTCGAGCTCCTCGACGACCCGCAGGGAGTGCTCGTAGTGGCGAAAGCCGCCGCCGAAGCGCTCGCGCAGGCACTCGTCGAGGACCTCCTCGCCGATGTGGCCGAAGGGCGGGTGCCCGAGGTCGTGGCCCATCCCGATCGCCTCGGTGAGGTCCTCGTTGAGCGCCAGGGCCCGGGCGACGGTGCGCGAGATGGCGGTCACCTCGATGGTGTGCGTCAGGCGGGTCCGGTAGTGGTCGCCGAGCGGGGCGACGAAGACCTGGGTCTTGTGCTTGAGCCGGCGGAAGGCCTTGCAGTGCACGATCCGGTCGCGGTCGCGCTGGAAGGGGGTGCGCAGCGAGCAGTCGGGCTCGGGGCGGGCCCGCAGCGCCGGGTAGGAGGGTGCGGCGAGCGGGGACAGCGTGAGCCGCTCGAGCGCCTGCCGGCGCTCGGCGAAGCCCTCGCCGGCGCTGCCGGCGGAGTCGATCTGGGCGAGCTTCTCTTCGCCGCTCAGCGCTGGCGGTCCCAGTCGCTGCGCCCGCTGATGCGGTGTGCCCAGTGGCGCCATCTCTCCTGCCTGTCCGGGCTCTCGGTGTAGACGGGCGCGCCGTGCTCGGGCGCCTGCAGGGCGGCGACGGCGGCGGCGTCGATGCGCAGGTCCACGCCGTGTTCGTGCAGCGAGGCGACCGCTTCGGCCGGCACGAAGCGCCTGCCGGCGCCGGCGACGTCGACGACGAGACCGTGGAAGATGTCCTCCTCGGGTGCCTGGATCACGCTGGCGACCGTGCCGACCTGCTGCCCGCCGGAGTCGAGCACGGGCACACCCGGGTCGAGCACCTCGTAGGAGATCGGCAGTCCCTCGTCCATGCCCCTCACATTATCGCCCGCCGCGGCCGCCGCAGTCGCGCCGAGCCCATCCGCCGGCGCCGCGGTCGCGCCGCGCCCGGCCGCCGGCTCCACCAGTCGCGCGGGGCTCCGCCGCGGCCGCCGGAGCCACTCAGCCGCGCCGGGCGACGGCGGGCATGAGCCGCAGGTGGGCGTGGTGCTCCAGCGTCTCGGAGATCGCCCGCTCGACCTGGCCGAGCGCCTGCTCGGACGCCGGGGGCGTCTCGGCCAGCGATCTCCCCAGCGCCTGCGCCATGAAGGCGTGGGCGCTCTCGTCGATCGCGAAGGACCCGGCCTCGCAGGCGCCGCAGACGACTCCGCCGGCGGCGCCGGAGAAGCCGACGAGGTGCTCGTCCTCGCCGCAGGCGGCGCAGGCGCCGAGCTGCGGGGCGAGGCCGGCGGCGTGCAGGAGCTTGAGCCGGAACTGCAGCGCCCCCGCGCGGGGGCCGGTGGGCTCCGCGACCTCGCCCCCGGCGCCCCCGGCGCGCTGGTCGAGCAGGGCGAGCATCCGGCAGAGCAGGTGGAAGACCGCGGGGTGGGGCTCGGGCGTCTCGAAGAGGCGCCCCACGGCGTCGCAGGCGCGGGCGGCGGCGTCGAGGGCGGCGGCGTCCTGGCGCAGCCGGGGGTGGGCCTGGAGGGTGTGGGCGCCGGTGACGGTGAGGATCTCGCCGCGGCCCTCGTGGAGATCGAGGCGAAGGCGGAAGAAGGGCTCCAGGCGTCCGCCGAAGCGGCTGCGGGTGCGCCGGACGCCCTTGGCGATGGCGCTGAGGCGGCCGCGGCTGGGGGTGTAGAGGTGCAGGATGCGGTCGGCCTCGCCGTAGCGCAGGGAGCGCAGCACGACGGCCTCGGTCTTGACCGGTCCTGGCATCGTCTGATGAGTCTAGATCGCGCCCCCAGGGGTGTCGCGACGCGCCGCGAGGGCACCACGAACCCGCGCCGAATCGGCCCCCGGCGCGCGCCGAAGCAGCTGCCGGCCCGCGCCAAATCGGCTGCTATACTTTATGAAGTAATGAGCAGGATAACCGTCTACACGACCGAGCCGTGTTCGTTCTGCGCGGCCGTCAAGAGCCTGCTGCGCTCGCGGGATCTGGAGTTCGCCGAGGTCAACCTCTCGCGCGACCCCGAGGGACGGGCGGAGCTGGCGCGGCGGACGGGCATGATGACCTTTCCCCAGGTCCTCGTCGACGACCGCCTCGTGGGCGGCTTCGTCGAGACCCAGGCGGCGGCTCGCGACGGCACCCTCGACGAGCTGCTGGCGGCGTGAGGCCCGGCCCGCCGCGTGACCCGGCCAGCCGCCTGACACCCCCCGCGCCTCGCCGCGCAGCACTCAGCGGACGGTCCCGACGCGCGGGCGCGGCGTCCGCGGGCGCGGCTGGCAGCGCTCGCAGACGTAGGTCCCGCGCCCGGCGACGACGAGCTTGGCGATCGGCCGCCCGCACGTGAGGCAGGGCTGGCCGGCGCGCCCGTAGACGCGGAAGCGGTTCTGGAAGGAGCCGCGGACGCCGTCGACGTGGCGGAAGTCGTCGATGGTGGCCCCGCGGGCGTCGATGCCGTCGAGCAGGGCCTGGACGACGGCGTCGCGCAGGCGGGCACACTGGGCGAGGGTGAGCCGTCCGGCGGGCCGCAGGGGGTGGATGCCGGCGCGGTGGAGGGCCTCGTCGGCGTAGATGTTGCCGACGCCGGCGATCAGGCGCTGGTCGAGCAGGAGGGCCTTGATCGGCGCGGTGCGCCCCCGGGCGAGGGCGCGGAGGTGCTCGGCGGTGAAGCGCTCGTCGAGGGGCTCCAGGCCGAGGCGCTGCGCGAAGAAGGCGTCCAGGGCCTCGGTGCCGAGCACGAGCTGCCCGGTGCCGAAGCGGCGGGGGTCGGTGATGACGAGCCGCTGGCGGCGGCCGGCGCCCGGCTGCACCCCGGCGGCGGAGGGACGTCCGGAGCCGGGGTGCGGGCCTGGCGTGGCAGCGGCGCCGGCGCGGCGCGGGCCGAGCTGGAGGCGCACCCTGGCGTGGCTGGGTTCGGGGTGGGGGTCGCAGAGGACGGCGCCGGTCATCCGCAGGTGCTGGACGAGGTGGACGTCGTCGTCGAGCTCCCAGACGAGGTACTTGCCGCGGCGCCCCAGCGAATGCACCCGGCGTCCCTGCAGCGCGGCGGCGAGCTCGTGGGGTTCCAGCGGGGCGCACCAGCGGGGGTCGAGGATCTGGATGTCGAGCAGACGCCGGCCCTCGACGAGGGGGGCGAGCTGGCGGCGGATGGTCTCGACCTCGGGCAGCTCGGGCACGGACCCAGCTTATGCGCTGGCTCTCAGGTCCGGGCGGCGCGGGGGTGGGCGCTGAAGTAGACCTGCTTGAGGCTCTCGGCCGAGAGGTGGGTGTAGACCTGGGTGGTGGAGAGGTCGGCGTGCCCGAGCATCTCCTGCAGCGAGCGCAGGTCGCAGCCGCCGGCGAGGAGGTGGGTGGCGAAGGTGTGGCGCAGGGTGTGCGGGCTCATGCGGTCCTCGAGGCCGGCGCGGCGGGCGTGGCCCTGGACGATCTTGTAGAGGCCCTGGCGCGTCAGGGGCCGGCCGCGGCGGCCGAGCAGCAGGGCGCTCTGGGTGGTGGGCCCGGCGAAGACGGGGCGCCCGCGGGCGCACCAGGCGCGCAGGGCGGCGACGGCCTGGCGGCCGACGGGGATGAGGCGTTCCTTGGAGCCCTTGCCGCGGGCGCGCAAAAGGCCCTCGTCGAGGTCGACGTCGCCGAGCTGCAGCGCGATGACCTCGGAGGCGCGCAGGCCGCAGGCGTACATCACCTCCAGCAGCGCCCGGTCGCGCAACGCCAGCGGCTCGCCGCCGCGGGGCTGGGCGAGCAGCGCGGCGACCTCGTCGCGGCTGAGGACGGTGGGCAGCCGCTGGCTGCGGCGCGGACCGCGCAGGTCGGCGGTGGGGTCGTGCTCGACGAGGCCCTCGCGGCGCAGGTGCCGGTAGAGCGAGCGCAGGCAGGCGGTCTTGCGTTGCAGCGTCGCCGCCGCCACCGGCGGATGGTCCTCGTCGCCGGCGGCGAGGGCGGCGAGGAACGCGGCGAGGTCGCCGTGGCGGACGTCGCGCAGGCCGAGGTCGCGCGCGGCGAGGAAGGCCCGCAGCTGGGCGAGGTCGGCGCGGTAGGCGGCGAGGGTGTTGCGGGAGAGTCCGCGCTCGAGCTCGAGGTGGGCGAGGAAGTCGAGCACGGCGTCGGCGTCGGCGGGGCGGTGGCTCTCACGGTGGGTGTCTTGGCTGGCATCCGGGCGGCACTGCTCCTGCACCGGCGCGTGGGCGCGCGACGTCCTGTCGCGCGAGCCGGCGTGGTCTCTCTGCCCGGTGCTCGGCACGCCCTCACCTTCGCGCTCCCAGGTCAGGCTCCTGGCCGATGCAACCGCCCGTTCAGCAAATCGCGGGTCGGGTTGGAGCTGGGATCAGGCGGCGGCGCCCGACTCGGCGGCCCTGGCGCCGCGCTCGCGCCCGGCCCGCTCGCGTTCCTCCGCCTCGGCGCGACCGGCGAGGGCGAGCTCGGCGAGCACCGTCCCGGCCGCCAGCGCGGCCCCGTAGAAGAGGGGGTCGGCGGCGAGCGCCGGTCCGTCGACCCAGGCGGCGAGGCCGCTGGCTGCGAACGCCGGGAGGTCGATCGGCGCCCGGTGCCAGTCGTGGCGGGCGATCCGGGCGGGGCGCTCGACGTCGAGCTCGAGCTGCGGACGGGCGCGGCGGGGAGCGCCGAAGACGGCTCCCAGACCGGCGTGCAGCTCGGCGCCGACGGGCGAGCGCAGGCCGGCGGGGAGGGCGACCGTGACGGGGGCCAGCAGCAGGTCGAGCACGGTGAGGGTGTCGTGTGAGATGCCGCGGTGGCGCTCGCCGCGCCCGGCGCAGGACATGCGCGGGACGAGCAGCGTCGGCGCGCCGAGCGCCAATGCGGCGTGGGCCGCGTCGAGCCCGGCGAGGCCGCCGCTGTGCAGGCCGAGCGCCTCGCCGGCGGGCGCGCCGGGCACGCAGACCGCGGCATCCCAGCCGAGCGCGCGCAACCCGTGGTAGAGAGCCCCCACAATCGTCAGCGCCTGGGCGTCGGCGCCGGAATTGGTGCCGGGGTTGGCGCCGCCTGAGCCGACGGCGACGTGACCGGCGAGCAGCCCCCGCTCGCGCAGCTCGCGGACGAGCGCCCCATCCCTGCCGCCGGGCGCGGTGGCGCTCTGCACGTAGCCCAGGCGCGCACCGGGGGCGGCCTGGGCGAAGGCCCACACCAGCGGCGGCAGCTGGCTCTGCAGCGCCGGCACGGCGACGGCCCCGTCGCAGGGCAGCGTCAGCTGCCATCCCTCCATCTCCTCGACCGGGTTCGGCGGCTGGCTCATGGACGCGAGACCCTACAGCCCGAGGTCCAGGGACACGGCGGCAGTCGGCGGCCCGCCGACGCCCGGGCGGGCTCCGGTGTGGGCCTCCTCGCGCGCGCCGGCGGGCCGACCGGGGCCGGTGGGCTCACCTGCTCGGCTGGCTTCGGCGTGCGTCGCGCCCTGTGCCTGCGCGAGGACGGCGGCGACCGCGGCGGGCAGGGCCAGGGCGAGGTCGAGGGAGGCTTCCAGGGCGGCGACGGCGATGCGCTCACCGGGCTCGTGGTTGCGTTCGGTGCCGTTCGCCAGGTTGACCGTGGTCAGACCGTGGGCGATGAGGGCGTTGGCGTCGGAGGCGCCGCCGCTCGAGACCCGCCGGGGCTCGTGGCCGATGGCCCGCAGGGCGTGCTCGGCGGCGCGCACCGCGGGCGTCCCGGGCGAGATGCGGTAGCCGGCGAAGGTGCGCCTGAGCGCGATGTCGACGTCGCACTCGCAGTCGGGCAGGTTCGCGGCCTCGTGGACGCAGTCGACGAGCTCGCCGACCAGCTCCTCGGCGCGCTCGGGGCTGTGGCTGCGGACTTCGGCGAGGATCTCGCAGTGGGCGGGGACGACGTTGATGGCGCTGCCGCCGGCGATGGTGCCGACGTTGGCGGTGCTCTGCTCGTCGATCCGGCCGAGCGGCATGTCGGCGACCGCGCGGGCGGCGGCGAGGATCGCGCTGCGGCCGTCCTCGGGGCGCACGCCGGAGTGGGCGGCGACGCCGTTGAAGGTGGCCCGCAGCTCGTAGTGGGTGGGCGAGGAGAGGACCATGCCGCCGAGCGGGGCGGAGTGGTCGAAGACGTAGCCCAAGCGGCTGCGCAGCCGGGTCACGTCGAAGGCGCCGGCGCCGGCGAGCGCCCGCTCCTCCCCGACGGTGAACAGCAGCTCGAGATCGACGGGGAGGGTGTGGCGGTGGGCGTGGCGGGCGAGCGCCAGCAGGACGGCGACGGCGGCCTTGTTGTCGGCGCCGAGGATGCCCTCGTTGGCGTTCTCCCAGTGGCCGTCGCGGATCACCGGCTCGACGGGCGCCAGCAACGGCACCGTGTCGAGATGCGCGCAGAGCAGCAGCGCGGGGCGCTCGGGCGCGGAGCCGCCGGGGGCTCCGGGGATGCGGGCCAGCAGGTTGCCGCTGTCGGCGCACGCCGCCCCGGCGGCGTCGTCCTCGTGCACCTCGACGCCGAGCGCCGCGAGCTCCTGCGTGACGCGCACGGCGCAGGCGCGCTCGCTGCCCGAGGGGCTCTCGATCCGGCAGAGCTCGGCGAAGATGTCGTTGAGGTAGCGCCGCTGCAGCTCGTCGGCGCCGCTCTGGGCGCTCACCTGCTGCCGGCGAGCGTCTGCGGCTCGCCTGACCGCGCCGGATCGGACGAAGCCTCCCTGGATGGAGCCTCACCGGACGAAGCCTCTCTAAATGGAGCCTCACCGGATGAAGCCTCACCAGAGGGAACCTCCCCAGAGGAAGCCTTGCCGGAGAGAGCCTCGCCGGGGGGAGCCGTGCCGGACCGATCCGCGGCGTAGCGCAGGGCGGCGGCGACGAAGCCGCGGAACAGCGGTGCCGGGCGCTCCGGTCGGGACTTGAACTCGGGGTGGAACTGGGAGGCGATGAAGAACGGGTGCCCCTCCTTTCCGCCGGGCAGCTCGACGAGCTCGACGAGGCGCTCGTCGGGCGAGGTGCCCGACATCACCAGACCCTGGACCGCGCCGGGGGGATCGGTGAGCCGCTTGCGCAGCAGGTTGTTGACCTCGTAGCGGTGGCGGTGGCGCTCGTAGACGACGGCCTCGCCGTAGATCTCGCGGGCGCGGGAGCCGTCGTGGAGCTTGATGGGGTCGGCGCCGAGGCGCATGGTGCCGCCGAGGTCGGCGACCTCCTTCTGCTCGGGCAGCAGGTCGATCACGGGGTAGGGCGTCTCGTGGTCGAACTCCGTCGAGTTCGCGCCGTCCATGCCCGCGACGTGGCGGGCGAACTCGGCGACCGCGATCTGCATCCCGAGGCAGATCCCGAGGAAGGGCACCAGCTGCTCGCGGGCGACCCGGGCGGCCGCGATCTTGCCCTCGATGCCGCGCCCGCCGAAGCCGCCGGGGATGAGGATGCCGTCGGCGTCGCGCAACCGCCGGCGGGCCTGGACGGCGGCCTCGTCGGAGCCCTCGAGCCGTTCGGAGTCGATCCAGTCGATCTCCACGCGGGCGTCGAGCGACGCCGCGGCGTGGCGCAGGGCCTCCGAGACCGAGAGGTAGGCGTCCTCGAGCCGGACGTACTTGCCGACGAGGGCGATCCTGACCGTCCGCGTGGCGCGCTGGGCGTGCTCGATCGCCTCCTGCCAGCTCGCCAGGTCGGGCGGCGGGGCCTGCATGGCGAAGTGGTCGAGCAGGAAGTCGTCGACGCCCTGCTCACGGAAGGTGAGGGGAACCTTGTAGATGTTGTCGACGTCGCAGGCCGAGACGATCGCGCTCGGCGGGAGGCTCGCGAACAGGGCGATCTTCTTGCGGATCTCCTGCGAGAGGGGACTCTCGGAGCGGCACATCAGCATGTCCGGCGCGATCCCGATGCGGCGCAGCTCGTTGACGGAGTGCTGGGTGGGCTTGGTCTTGAGCTCCCCGGCGTGCCCGATGTAGGGGACGAGCGTCAAATGGATGTACATGCAGCGCCGCCGGCCGACGTCGACGGGGAACTGGCGGATCGCCTCCAGGAAGGGCAGCGACTCGATGTCGCCGACGGTGCCGCCGATCTCGGTGATCACGAAGTCGACGTCGCTTGACTGCGCTATCAGCGCGATCCGCTGCTTGATCTCGTCGGTGATGTGCGGCACCACCTGGACGGTGCCGCCGAGGTAGTCGCCGCGGCGCTCGCGGCGGATCACGGTGTCGTAGATGCCGCCGGCGGTGACGTTGGAGGCGCGGCCGGTGTTGGCGTCGGTGAAGCGCTCGTAGTGGCCGAGGTCGAGATCGGTCTCGGCGCCGTCCTCGGTGACGAAGACCTCGCCGTGCTGGTAGGGCGACATCGTGCCGGGGTCGACGTTGATGTAGGGGTCGAACTTCTGCAGCCCCACCGTCAGGCCGCGGGCGACGAGCAGCCGCCCGATCGAGGCCGCCGCGATGCCCTTGCCGAGCGAGGAGACGACGCCGCCGGTGACGAAGATGAACCGGGTCTTGGCGGGAACGTCCGCGGGGCGGTCGGGAAAATGCGGGTGCATGGATGCTGCCCGTGAAGTTTAGGGCTCCCCTCCCCGGAAATCACAACGCGCCCCGGAATCGCCCGCACGCTCGGGGAAACGCTGCCGTCCGGGCCTCACGCCGCGCGGCGCAGCTCGCGGGCGTGGCGCCGGGCCGAGGCGTCGTCGTCGTCGGCGCCCAGCATCCGCACGAGCTCGGCGACGACGTCGCGCTCGCCGAGCCGGCGCACGACGGTCACGGTGGGCTCGGCCGAGGTGTCCTTGACGAGCGCGAAGTGGCGCTCGGCGAGCGAGGCGATCTGGGGCAGGTGGGTGATGCAGAGCAGCTGACGGCCGCCGGCCAGCTCGCGCAGCCGCTCGCCGACGGCGCGCGCCGTCTGGCCGCCGATGCCGGCGTCGATCTCGTCGAAGATCAATGTCGGCAGCTCTCCGGCTCGCGCCCGGCCGCCGCCGTCGCAGGCCGCCGTCAGGGCGAGCATCACGCGGGAGAGCTCCCCGCCGGAGGCGATCTCGCGCACCGGCGCCGCGGCGACACCCGGGTTGGGGGCGATCGAGAGCTCCACCCGATCCCGGCCCGCGGGACCGGGCTCGCGCTCGCGGACCTCGACGTCGAAGCTGGCGTCGGGCATCGCCAGGTCGGCGAGCTGCCCGCGCACGGCCTTGGCCAGGCGCGGCGCCGCCCGGGCACGCGCCGCGTGCAGCGCCGCCGAGCGCTCCTGGAAGACCAGCTCGGCGGCCGCGACCCGCTCGGCGACCTCGGCGAAGGCGACCGCCGCCCCCACGATCCGCTCGCGCCGCTCGCGCGCCTGCCGGGCGTAGTCGAGCACCTCCTCCAGCGTGCCCCCGTGCTTGCGGGCGAGCCGGTCGAGCACCGCGAGACGTTCTTCGAGCGTCTGCAGGGCGCCCTCCTGGGCGTCGAGGCCTTCGCCGTAGCGGCGCAGCTCCTCGGCGGCGTCTTCGCCCTCGATCTGCAGCGCCCGGCAGCGGGCGGCGAGCGCGTCGAGCTCCCCGTCGACCCCGGCGAGGGCATCCAGCACCGCGGCGGCCCGGGCGAGCAGCGCCGCCGCGCCGGCCGGCTCCTCCGCGCCGGCGGGCGCCAGAGCCTCGGCGGCACCGGTCGCGGCCAGCCGCAGCCCATCCATCCGCCGCAGGCGCTCGCGCTGCTCACGCAGCCGCTGCAGCTCCCCCGGCTGCGGCGCGGCGTCGTCGATCTCGGCGAGCTCGTGCTCGAGCAGGTCGAGCTCGCGCTCGCGCGCGCACGCCAGCTCCCGCAGGTCGTCGAGCTCGCCCCGCAGCCTCTGCAGCTCGCGGTGAGCCTCGGCGCAGGCCCGGCGGCGGGCCGCCTGGGTCGGTCCGCAGAAGCCGTCGAGGATCTCCAGCTGGGCGGCGGCGAGCGTCAGCTTGCGGTGCTCGTGCTGGCCGTAGAACGCGAGCAGGCCCTCCCCCAGGCGGCGCAGGTCGGCGAGGCCGGCGGAGCGGCCGTTGACGTACGCCCGGGTGCGCCCGTCGGCGCCGACCCGCCGGGCCAGGACGACCTCCTCGGCGTCGGCCGGGAGCAGCTCGCCGCGCTCGCCGCGCAGCGCGTCGGGCAGCGCGAAGACGCCCTCGACATAGGCCTCCGCGCTGCCGGGACGCACGATCCCGCCGCGCGGGCGCCCGCCGAGCAGGAGATCCAGGGCGTGGGCGAGCACGGTCTTGCCGGCGCCGGTCTCGCCGGTCAGCACGTTCAGGCCGCCCGCCAGCTCGAGCTCGGCTCGCTCGATCAGCAGCAGGTTCTCGACGCGCAGCTCGTGCAGCATGCCCGCAGGTCTATCAGCGCCTGCCGACGGATCGATGCTCCTCGCGAGAGTGAGCCCTAGACTCCCGTTATATAGGGGGTGGGGGCAGGACCCGCGCGAAACACGCGCGCTCTCCCGCATGACGAAGGCATGGCCGCCAACGACAGCGACAGCTCAGAGCAGGGCGCCGGATGGCCGGTGGAGTATCTCCCTGCCGCCGCCCTGCGTGACCGCCTGGAGGAGGAGGTCAGCCGCGCCGGACGGCAGGGCACTCCGCTGAGCTGCCTGGTGCTCGGCGTCGAGGATCTCGACGAGATCGAGCGGGTCCACGGCGGTGAGCTCGCCCGCCAGATCCAGGCCTACGTCGGGCTCGCCCTGCGCGGCGAGCTGCGCCGCTTCGATCGCGTCGGTTTCGCCGGCGGCGAGGCGCTGGCGGTGGTGCTCCCCGGCGCCGACGGACCCCGCGCCGAGGTCGTCGCCCGGCGCCTGCTGGCACGGCTGCGGGCGCTCAAGCTCCAGGAGAACGGCACCCGGCGAGGACTGCGGATGGCGGTTGGACTCGGCACCTGGCGGGAGGGCGCCAGCGCTCAGAGCCTCCTGGCCGAGGCGCACGCGGCGATGGGCCGCGAGCGGCTAGGTTTCCGGGATGCTCTCCGGCTCTGAGCTCTGGCTGCTGCGCCTGATGGCCGATCGCGGCCTGGCGCTCCTCGACGCCAGCGCTCTGCTGATGGTCATCGAGGAGAGCCGCGAGCTGCGCGTCGCGGCGGCCAGCGGAGCGGGCTCTGTCAGGGTCCGGATCACCCCGGTCGACGGCAGCGCCCTGGGGGCGCTCTACCTGGCCGGCGAGCCCGTCGCCCTGGATCGTCCGCGCCCCCAGGAGGCGCCGTGGCTCAGCGAACTCGGCCTGGAGGCCCGGGGCGCGCTGGTCGAGCCGCTGAGCATGGAGGGCCACGGCGGCGGGATGGTGATCGCCCTGCGCTCGGACAGCAGCTTTCGCGACCCCGACCGGCGGGCGCTGCAGGCGTTCGCGCAAAGCGTCGCCCAGCGGCTGGCGGCGGAGCGCTCGGTCGAGATCGAGCGGCTGCGCTACGGCATGGAGGCGCGCGAGCGCGAGCGCACCCGCTGGGCGCGCGAGATCCACGACGAGACCGTCCAGGGCCTCGGTGCGCTCCGCCTGAAGCTCGCCCACGCCCGCGACGGCGCCGAGAGGGCCGAGCTCGACCAGGCGGTAGACGCCGTCCTGGAGGGGCTGGGCGAGGAGATCGACGGCCTGCGCCACCTGATCACCGAGCTGCGGCCGGCGGCGCTGGACGATCTCGGCCTGATGCCCGCCCTGGAAGCCCTCGCACGCCGAGCGCAGGCGATCGACGGGCTCGAGGTCCAGACGGAGATCGCGCTCGACTCCGAGCGGCGGCTGGATCCGGAGCTGGAGAGCACGATCTACCGTGTCGTGCAGGAGGCGCTGACGAACGTCAGCCGCCACGCCCAGGCGACGCGGGCGGTGATCAGCGTCGCCGCCAGCCCCGACGGCTCGTCGGTCAGGGTCAGCGTCACCGACGACGGCCGCGGCCTGCCGCCCAGCAGCGCCCTGGGGCCGCGCGGCGACGGGCTGCAGGGTGGCTTCGGGCTGTCCGGGATGCGCGAGCGCGCCGAGCTCGTCGGCGGCCAGCTCGAGCTCGCCGACGCCCCGGGCGGGGGGACCCGGATGCGGCTGACAGTGCCGCTCTCCGGACGCCCGGCGCCCGTCTGAGCGCCCGAAGCCCGGCTGGAGAACGTCATCCGGGCCACCCGGAGGGGGCCGGAGGAGGCTTTAGTCGACGAGGCCCAGGCGCCGCGCGTAGGCCGTTATCTCGGCCCGCGAGGAGAACCCGAGCTTCTCGATGGCCCGCGCCCGGTAGGTCTTGACGGTGCGCTCCGCGACGTGGAGCTGCTCGGCGATCTGGGGGTTGGTGTGGCCGAGCGCGATCAGCCGCACGACCTCCCGCTCGCGGTCGGAGAGCGCGACGCCGTCCTGGCTGGACTCGCCGCCGGTGGCCATCAGCGCCCCGAGCCGGGGGTGCAGGTAGTTGCCGCCGGCGACCGCCAGCCGGAAGGCCTGCAGGAGCTCGGCGGGCTCGGCCTCCTTGAGGACGTAGCTGCGGGCTCCCGCGCGCAGCGCCTGGCGGGCGTACTCGGGGTCCTCGCGCATCGTGAGGATCGCGACGGCAAGCGAGGGGTGCGCCACGAAGCACTGGGGCAGCGCCGCGAGACTGGAGCCGCCGGGCATCGAGAGGTCGAGCGTGAGCAGGTCGGGCTTGTGGGCGCGGACTTCGCGGATCGTCGAGGGCACGTCGGCGGCCTCGGCGACGACGCGGAACTCCTGGGACTCGCGCTCGAGCACGGTGCGGATGCCGTCCCGCACGACGGCATGGTCGTCGGCGATGATGACCTCGATCGGCCGGTCGACCCCCGGTGTCCCGTCCTGCATGGCGCTACACCGTAGCGGCCCGGGCCGCGGAGGGCCGCGCAGGGCATCGGCACTCGCCCGGACGCGGCCGGCGGGAAGCGGGCGCATCTCAGACAAGTGGCTGTGTCGGTGCGGGGTTGACGCCCCCTCGCGGCCCCTTTGGGACTACACCGATCGGCACCTTTGGGACGACACGATCGGCACCCCGCGGACGACAGACAAACGACCGCGAAGGGCGCATCATGTCGTCTTGCACAGAACGGATCTGAGGCCGAGCGACCTTCGCCCCCCAACCGGACGTAACCCGGGCCGGGGAGCACGAGGCCGGGCGGCGAGGCAAGGACTAGCCAAGGACAGAATGAACATGTGGGACACAAGGACATCTACGCCACACCTGGGGAGTGAGGGCCGATGAGCGTCGTCGGCGTTGTGCTCGCCTACTGGCTCGTGCTGGCCGCGGTGGCGTTCGCGGCGCTGACCGTCATCGGCCGCCTCTCCGCGCGCGGCGACGGCGAGGCGGAGCTCGGCATCGTCGCGGACGCCGAGGTGCGGGTGATCCTGGGCGGGGCCCAGGAACAGCGCGCCTCCCTGGAGGCACGGCTCGCGCATCTGGCGCTGCCGTGCGAAGGACGAGCGCGATGAGCTTTCAACCGACGATCGAGCGCATCCCGACAGCGGTGCGCCCCTCGCTGCGTCTGCTGCGGGGCGGCCGCCGCGAAGCCGACCACAGCGGAGCCGCACCCGAAAGACCCTCGACGCAGCGGGGCTCGCGCATCCTCGTGGCCGGCGCCGACGCCGAGCGTCGCGCGACGGTGCTGCGCAATCTCAGCGAGGCGCTTCCCGACGAGACCCAGTTCGGCGAGGCCGAGGCGGCCTGGGAGGTGCTCGAGCAGGCGCCCTCCAGCGGCGTCGTGATGCTCGCCGGCGACCTCGACGAAGCGACGGCGGAGTCCGTGATGCACGTCCTCGGACACCGATATCCCAGCCTGCCGGTCGTCGCGCTGGGAGCCTGCGGCGACGGATGGTGGGACGCAGCCGGCCCCGGCGCCGCGCTCGCAAGACGCTGACACACGTCTGCCGGCGTCTGTTGGGGACAACCGCTAGCGTGGCCGCGTGCGCTCGTTGCCCCAGTCCCCCCGCGTGCGGCGGATACTGCTCGCGTACACCCTCAACGAAGTCGGCACTTGGCTGGGCTACGTAGCGCTGTCCGTCGCGGTGTACGACGCGACGGGCAGCGGAGCGGCGGTCGCCGGCCTGCTGGTTGCCTCCCGGCTGGTGCCGGCGCTGATCGTCCCGGCGCTCGTGGCTCGCGTGGAGGCCTCGCGGCGCAGCGGCGAGCTGAGCGTGCTCTACCTGGTTCAGGCCGCCTGCACGGCGGCACTGGCGGCGACGATCGGCGACATGTGGCTGCCGGCGGTCCTGCTGCTGGTGATGATCGACGGCGCCGCCGCGCTGACGGCGAGCGCGCTGCTGCGCGCCGAGGCGACCCGGGCGCAGGGTTCGGCGCGCAGCGCCACGGCGGCGCTGAACTTCGCCTACACCGCGGCCCTGATCGTCGGACCCGCCCTCGCCGGGGTGCTCGTCGGAGCCTGGGGAGCAGAGGTGGCGCTGCTGATCGACGCGGCCTCCTTCGTCGTCGCGGCGGCGCTCCTGCGCACGCTGCACCCGCACATCGAGGAGGCCGGCCGGGAATCGGTCCGTGCCCGCCTGGCGGTCGCCTGGAGCCATCTGCGCGGCACGCCGGCGCTGTGGCGGCTGCTCGTCGTCGAGGCCGTCGCGATCGTCTTCTTCGCAGCCGCCGAGCCGGTGGAGGTGATCTACGCCAAGTCCACGCTCGCGGCGGGCGACTGGGGCTTCGGCCTGCTGCTCGCCACCTGGGGAGTCGGGATGGCGCTCGGGGGAGTGCTGTTCGGCGCCGCCAGGACGCTGTCGCTGCGGTCGATGTTGATCAGCGGCACCCTGGCGATCGGGTTCGGCTACCTCGGCTTCGCGGCAGCACCCAACCTTGCGCTCGCCTGCGTGGCGGCGGTGATCGGCGGCATCGGCACCGGCATGCAGTGGGGCGCGTGGCTGGCCGCCGCGCAGATCCTCACCCCGAGCGCCCTGCACGGCCGCCTGATGGGCGCGATGCAGTCGATCAACTCGCTGTGCCCGGCGCTCGGGTTCGCGCTGGGCGGGGCGGTCGCGACGCTGAGCTCGGCGCGCGTCGCCTTCGTCGTCGCCGGTGGAGCATCGGTGATGCTGGCCGGGGTGTTCGTGCGCGGCACGACCAGGCTGCCGGCGCCGACGGACGCCCCGGCAGGCGAAGCGCTCGCGCCTCAGACGCCGGCGGCCGAGGAGGCCTCGGTCGCGCTTTGAACACGCAGCGGAGCCCGCGCGAGGGTATCCGCTGGCGAAGCGGCCAGTCCGGCGAAGGGGTCTTTAAAGGACCTCGCGATATCGGCCGTTAAGGACGACAGGCCGTCACCATGTTGTCCAAGCGCTCCCTCTCCCTCCGCCCCGGGTCGCTCGCGACGGCTGCACTGACCGCGCTTGACTGCCTGCTGCTGGTGGGCGCGCTCGCCATCGCGGCGCTCTTCTGGCGCTCCTCGGACTGGCGCCCGCTGCCGCTGCTCGCGCTGATCCTGGTGCTCGCCGTCGTCGGGGACCGGCTGACGATCGAAATCCGCAACCAGCGGCTCACGGCGGGCTTCGTCGCCCAGGTGCTCTCGATGGTGCTGCTGGGCCCGGCGCCGGCGGTGCTGGTGGGACTGCTGATGACCGGCGACTACATCATCCGCTACCGGCCCCGCCTACCGCGCAGCCGCTGGCTGCCGAACATCGCCACGCCGGTCGCCCTGGGCGCGGTCGGCGGGGTGCTGGCGCGCCTCGTCATCGACCACGACAACCAGGCGATGGCGCGCAGCATCTGGTTCGGCCTGCTCGTGCTCGGCGTCTTCTTCCTCACCAACACCTTGAACTTCCTGTCGGTGGCGCTCGACAAGCGGGTGCGCTCGGGCAAGCGCTTCATGCCGATGGTGCGCGACATGTTCGTGCCGCTGCTGCCCAGCCAGCTGGCGACGGCGCTGCTGGCGGCGATCCTGGCAGTGGCCTACGAGAACCTCGGCTACCCGGTTCTGCTCGGCCTGGTGCTGGTGCTGATCATCTTCCAGTACCTCGCGATCGCGCTGCTTCGCTCCGAGGATCGCGCCGACCAGCTCGAGGCGCGCTCGATGCACCTCGCGTCGCTGCAGATCGGGGTGCTGACCACGCTGGTCGAGACCCTGGCGCTGCGCGACCGGGTCACCGCCCGCCACTCGGCGGCCGTCGCCCGCTACGCCCAGGCGCTGGCGCGGGAGGCCGGGTGCAGCCAGGCCGAACAGGAGGTCGCCCACACGGCGGGCCTGCTGCACGACATCGGCAAGTTCGCCCTGCCCGACCGCGTGCTCAACGCCGAGGTGCTCTCCGACGAGGACTGGGCGCTGATCCGCCGCCACCCCCAGGACGGCGCGACGCTCGTCGGCCGACTCGACGGCTACGGGCCGATCGCCGACGCGATCCTCTACCACCACGAGCGCGTCGACGGCAGCGGCTACCCGGCTGGCCTGATCGGCAACGAGATCCCGCTGGTGTCGCGCATCCTGGCGATCTGCAGCGCCTACGACACGATGACCTCGCGCGACTCCTACCGCCCGACCAAGACCCCCCAGGACGCGATCGCCGAGCTGCGGCGGATGGCCGGACGCCAGTTCGACGCCGACCTCGTGGCGCACTTCGTGACGATGCGAGAACGCGAAGGCCTCGTCACGGGGCCGGGCGAGGAGGCGGCGAGCTTCGAGGACGAGCTCGCCTTCGAGCGGCGCGTGCGGGCCTTCGCCCAGCCCGCCGGCGAGAACGGCTAGCGCGCCCCGGCGGCCGGGGCGCCGCGGGCGCGCAGGCGCTCCAGCGGGTGGACGGCGGGTGCGAGGCGGGCGCGCGCAGGCGCTCCAACGGGTGGCCGGCGGGTGCCCCGTGAGCGGGCAGCGGTGGCGGGACGGCGGTCCCCCAAAAACACGAAAGGCGTCTTGCCGCTGCGGCAGACGCCTTTCGCGAGATGACGCCCTAAACGGGCGGAAGAAATCGAGAGATCAGTCGTGGGGCCAACGCATGCGTGTCTCCTTTGGGTACCGGCGACCGGATCCGGCGTATCCCTCTCGCCGGACCTGACGTGTCCTCCCGCCGTAGTCACCTCTGAGTAGGTTTGCGCACGATAGTACACGTTCCTCCGTGAAAAATCAGGATTGCTGAAGTTTTTGCACGCGATGTTGCAAGGATTCCGCCCTGTGGTCACGGCAGAAACTGGCGACGAGCGCCCCCAAACGGCTCCCAGAAACGAGATTGGGAGGACTTCGAGCCGGCTGCGCGACGGCCGGCTCGGGAGCGCGAAGCATCTGGGCAGCGGTCGGGCAAACGTCCACAAAGCTGCACCGCCCTCAACTTCTGGTCGCTTGCGGCCGAATCCCTCTGTATCCGCAGGCCACGCGACGGCGCCCGACCGATGTCGGTGCGGCTGACGGAGCCCGGCGGCCATCGTCCAGAACCAGAGAGGAACGCCGTCCACGATGCCCTTCCCAGACTCCCCCAGCCCGGCCGCCGGCGAGCACCGGCTGGTCTTCACGAGCTCCCAGGCCGCGCGCTACCTCGGCGTCTCGCTGGCGACCATCCGCCGCTGGGCCGACGCCGGCCATCTCGCCTGCTACCGGACCCCCGGCGGCCAGCGGCGCTTCTCGCGCGAGCAGCTGGACGGCTTCGTCGGCTCGCTGCAGCGCAGCGAGAACACCAGCACCCACAGCTCCCGGGCCGCCTGACCTCGCCGGCCCGGCGGACTCAGCGGGCGAGGCGCCCGAACTTCTCGCGCAGCCGGCGGTAGAACGAGGAGCCGGGCACCTGGGCGATCGTGCCGACCCCGTCGCAGAAGCGCGCCGTGAGCAGGCCGCCGGCGCGCAGCTCGCGGACGGGCTGGCCGTCGACGGCGACGTCGAGCGGCTCGCGCGAGCGGTTGTGGATCGTGATCCGGTCGCTCGGCGCCGCGACGAGCGCGCGCGCCGTGATCGAGTGGGGCGCGATGAACGACACCGCGAACCCCTCCACCCCCCACGCCATCACGGGACCGCCGTTGGCGAGGTTGTAGCCGGTGGACCCCGCCGGGGTGGCGACGACGAGCCCGTCGCAGCGCACACTGCCGACCTCCTCGCCGTGTG
>Ga0335072_10003716_pt1 | contig 22862 bp, 14 predicted proteins | sample Lox_Sample_21_FD_206725 | JGI IMG/M metagenome (GOLD analysis project Ga0335072, IMG submission 206725) | Soil microbial communities from Loxahatchee National Wildlife Refuge, Florida, United States - Lox_Sample_2.1 | ecosystem: Environmental > Terrestrial > Soil > Wetlands | place: USA...
CGTGGCGTAGCGATCACATATCCAGATCTGAGAGGCTATCAGGGTGAGTCCGCAGAGCCGACGCAGCCAGCCCCCCAGCGAGCCTGGCGGGGCACCAAGTGCGCTCTTCAGTGAGCTGCTGCGTGCCGCGCGCGAACTTCTTGCCGTCCGTAGCCCCCTCGATGCCGAGATTATCGTGAGCCAGTTCCTTGGTACCTGGTGGGACCAGCGCCACAGCGGCCAGGACGTCGAGCGGATCGTCGGCGAGGGCCTGGTCGAGTACGCGGCGGGCAAGCCGAGCCCGGTTGCCCTGGCGCTCCTGTCCGGCATCGCCTGCCTGGGCACCTCCCGTCAGGCGGTCGCCGCCGAGCGGGCCGCGATCGCGATGATGGACAGCGGCGTCAAGGCCCCCGCCTGGGCCGAGCGCCTCGGCGCGGTCACCTCGGCCGAGTGTTATGTCAACCCGGACAAGTGGGGCGACCAGGACGAGGTCATCTGCGTCTTCAGCTACGCGGGCGAGGAGCCGCACGCCCTGGTCTCCATCGTCGATCACAACACCGAGAGCATGATCCGCGACTCGTGGGTCACCTCGCACGTGGACAAGCTTCTCGACCACTGCCACCTGAAGGCGGGAATCGAGAGCGCGAGCGGCAGCGGGCCTGAGGACATCTTCCGCCAGATCGACCCGTGCCAGGCGCGCAAGGCGCTCGAGGACGCCCTCGCGGCCACCAACGCCGCCACCGATCCCCCGGTCGGCGAGACGTTCGCGTCCAGGCACGCGCTCATCAGGTCGCGGGTCCGGGCGCTGCCGCCGGCCGCGGGCCGGACGCTGCGGGCCAAGCGGCAGTGGTCGAAGGACAAGCGGGCGCTGCTTGCCGCCGAGTTCCTCGGCTCCGACGCGGCCGAGGACCTCTCCGACCGCGAGGCGGCGAGCCGCTGCGCCGACCACATCATCGATTTCGGCTGTGACCGGGACGCGGGCCGGCCGCTGCGGATGAGCCCGGCGAAGGCACGGAAGTTCCTGCTTGAGTGGGTCCCGCGCCGCGTCATGCTGACCACCCCCGACCGGGAGGCCATGCCGCTGGTCCTGGCGGCCTGGGTTCGCTTCGCCGGCCGCAAGCGCGGCTGGCACCAGACGGACATCAGCGAGGTTGTCGAGGTCGTCTTCGACTCGATGAGCATGTTCTCGCGGCTCTACCACGACCCGGCCGAGTTCGGCCTCGACGACGTCCTGGTCCGGCGACTGCTGCCGGACTCCGACCTGGGGGCACTGCCCCGCCGGGCCTTCATCTTCCCGATCCTGCGGGGCAAGCACGGCGGCGTTGACCTGTCCAAGCTCGACCCCGCCGACCCCACCGACCGCCGCCTGTTGCTCGCCGCCGACCACGACACCAGGACCGGCAGCCCCTCCTCGGCCGGCGTCGGCAGGCACATCGAGCGGCACCTGGTGATCGCCGACCGGCTCTGGCGGGGTGACCCGCCTGAGCTGTGGATCGCGGCCCAGAAGCTCCTCGACACCGGCGAGGACCGCCACCTGGTCCTGCACGCGCTGATGGACGTCCTCGACGCCGCTGGGGACGACAAGCAGGTGCTGGCCGCGCTGCTTCGCGACCTCACCAGCGGCATGGACGACCTCGACAACGGCCTCGGCGACCTGGAGATGTAGGCTCGCCCGAGCGTGAGTCAGGCCCGCGGGCAGCCCCCAGGTAACGCGGCACCATACCCGCCTCCTCCTGGGGACTCGAGCACGAATACGTCGCCGGCGGCCAGGTCGACGGTGCCGCAGCCGTCCAAGGGCGTGATGGAGCCGTCAGCACGCTCGACCCAGTGGCGGCCGAGCCCGCCCGGCGATCCGCCCGCGAGGCCGAACGGGGGCACCCGGCGGTGCCCAGTCAGTGTCGTCACGGTCATGGGCTCGCTGAAGCGCAGCCGCCGGCGGCCGCCGTCCCCGCCGCGCCAGCGCCCGGTGCCGCCCGAGCCCGGCCGGATCTCGAAGGACTCAAGCAGCACCGGGTAGCGCCACTCGAGGACCTCGGGGTCGGTGAGCCGCGAGTTGGTCATCTTGGTCTGGACGACGTCGGTCCCGGCAAAGCCAGTGCCGTCGCGTCTCGTGCCGGCTCCCGAGCCACTGGCGACTGTCTCGTAGTACTGGTAGCGGTCGTTGCCGAATGTCACGTTGTTCATCGTCCCCGACCCCTCCGCCTGGACGCCCAGGGCGGCGTACAGCGCCCCGGTAACGGCCTGGGAGGTCTCGACGTTGCCCGCGGCCACCGCGGCCGGGTACGAGGGCGACAGCATCGTTCCTGGCGGGATGATGACCCGCAGCGGGCGCAGGCAGCCGGCGTTCAGCGGGATGTCGCTGTCCACCAGCGTGCGGAACACGTACAAGACGGCGGCGAGCGCGACGCTCGACGGGGCGTTGAAGTTACCGGGCAGCTGCGGTGACGTGCCGGTGAAGTCGACGGTCGCGGTCCTTGCCGCCCGGTCGACCTTGACCGCGACGCGGATCCTGGCGCCCGAGTCAAGCTCGTAGTCGAACGACCCGTCCGACAGGGCGGTGATCACCTCGGCGACCGCCTCGGCCGCGTTGTCCTGTACGTGCCCCATGTAGGCCCGCACGACGTCAAGGCCGAACTCGTCGACCATCCGGCGCAGCTCGGCGATGCCGCGCTCGTTGGCCGCCACCTGCGCCCGCAGGTCGGCCAGGTTGACCTCGGGGGCACGCGAGGGGTACTCGGCCCCGGTCAGCAGCTCACGCGTCTCGGCCTCGCGCATCCGCCCGTCCCGCACCAGCAGCCAGTTGTCGATCAGCACGCCTTCCTCCTCGACCCGGGTGCTGCTTGCTGGCATCGAGCCGGGCGAGACGCCGCCGATCTCCGCGTGATGCCCGCGCGACGCCACGTAGAAGATCGGCTGCTGGCCGGCGGCGTCCGCCGGGAACACCGGCGTTACCACGGTGACGTCGGGCAGGTGGGTGCCGCCGTGGTAGGGATCGTTGAGGACGAAGACATCACCGGGCTTCATGCGACCGCCGTTGCGCTCCATCACCACCTTGATCGAGTCCCCCATCGATCCCAGGTGCACCGGAATGTGCGGAGCGTTGGCGACCAGGCCCCCGGAGGAGTCGAAGATCGCGCAGGAGAAGTCCATCCGCTCCTTGATGTTGACCGAGTGCGCGGTCGACTGCAGCCGAACGCCCATTTGCTCGGCGATCGACATGAACAGATTGCTGAAAACCTCGAGCATAACGGGATCGGCCGCGGTTCCCATGTTCACCGCGGACGATCGTGGCGCTGCTCGGGTCAGCAGCAGGTCAAGGCGCTCGGTGACGGCCGCCCGCCAGCCCGGCTCGATGACCGTGGTCGCCAGCTCCTCCGCGATGATCGCCGGCCCGTCGACGGCCTGCCCTGGCCGCAGGTCGCCTCGCCGGTACAGCGGCACCTGCCGCCACTGGCCGCCGGCGTACATCCGCACCAGCCCGGCCGCCGCGTCCCCGGCCTGCTGGGCGCCGGCCCTCGGCAGGCCCAGCACGCCCTCGTCGTGGCCGGCGTCATGGCAGACGGCCTCGATGCTGACTGCCTCGACGATGATCGACTTAGCCGGCATCAGGAACGAGAACTGGCGCTGGTAGGCGGCCGCAAAGGCGGCGGCCATCTCATCGACCGTGCCCAGCTCGACCGGCAGGGCGGTGTCTGTGCCCTCGTAGCGCAGGTGCGCCCGGCGGGTCACCGTGGGCGGGCCTGGGAGCTCCTCGGCGGCTGACTCCTCGAGCGCGGCGAAGGTGGCGGGAAGCCGGTTGACCAGCTGCCTGGTGAGCGGCGCTTCCACCGCCTTCTCGCGCATCTCGATGATGTCGGCGAGGCCGATGCCGTAGGCGGACAGCGCGCCCGCAAGCGGGTGGATCAGCACGCGGGTCAGGCCGAGCGCGTCGGCGACCGCGCACGCGTGCTGGCCACCGGCGCCACCGAAGGTGGACAGCACGTACTTGGTGACGTCGTACCCGCGCTGCACGGAGATCTTCTTGATGGCGTTGGCCATGTTCGCCGTGGCGATGTCGAGGAATCCGGTGGCGACCTGTTCAGGACCGCGCCCGTCGGCGATCTGCCCGGCCAGCCGGGTGAACGCGGCCTGGGTCGCCGCGACATCAAGCGGCCCGGTGCCAGCGGGGCCGAAGACGTTAGGAAAATGGGCAGCCTGGATCCGCCCAAGCAGCAGGTTGGCGTCGGTGACGGTCAGCGGGCCGCCGTGACCGTAGCAGGCCGGGCCGGGCTGGGCGCCAGCCGACTGCGGGCCGACGTGGTAGCGGCCGCGGTCGAACCGCAGGATAGAGCCGCCGCCGGCGGCGACCGTGTGGATGGCCAGCGTCGGGGCGCTGATGCGGACGCCACTGACTTGCGTCTCGTACTGCCGCTCGAACTCACCGGCGTAGTGCGACACGTCGGTGGAGGTGCCGCCCATGTCGAAGCCGATGACCTTGCTGAAGCCGGCCGCGGCGGCGGTACGGGCCATGCCGACGATGCCGCCCGCGGGCCCCGAGACGATGGCGTCCTTGCCGCGGAAGCTCGCCGCGTCGGTGAGCCCGCCGTGGGACTGCATGAACAGCAGCCTGACGTCGCGCAGCTCGACGGCCATCTCATCGATGTAGCGCCGGAGGACGGGCGAGAGGTAGGCGTCCACCACGGTGGTGTCGCCCCTCGACACCAGCCGCATCAGCGGGCTTACCTCGTGCGACTCGCTGACTTGCGTGAACCCGAGCGCGCGGGCCACCGCGCCGATGCGCTGCTCGTGCGCCGGGTGCCTGTAGCCGTGCATGCAGACGATGGCGACCGAGCGGAAGCCCTCGTCATAAGCCGCGGCAAGCTCGGCCGTGATGGCCTGCTCATCCAGCGGCGTGATGACCTCACCGTGCGCGCTGACCCGCTCACTGGCCTCGATGACCCGCGTGTACAGCAGCTCGGGCAAGACGATGTGCCGGTCGAAGATGCGCGGCCGGTTCTGGTAGGCGATGCGCAGCGCGTCCCTGAAGCCCTTGGTGATGACCAGGACGGTGGCCTCGCCGGCCCGCTCGAGCAGCGCGTTCGTGGCGACGGTGGTGCCCAGCCTGACCTCGTGGACCTGATCGGCGGGTATCGGCTCGCCGGGCGCGACCCCGAGCAGCTGCCTTATCCCCGCGACGGCGGCGTCCGCGTAGGCACCGGGGTTGCTTGACAGCAGCTTGTGCGCGCGCAGCGCGCCGTCAGGCCCCCGCGCGACGATGTCGGTAAACGTACCGCCCCGGTCAATCCAGAAGTCCCAGCCTGTCACCAAGCCAGCTTAGTGACGCCCGCCGCGGCGGCGCGGCGGCCGGGCCTGCGGTCAGACCGTGCCCTGGACGGTCAGCTCCTCGAAGGCGGCCATGACGTCGGCGGCGGTCAGCGTCGTCAGTTCCTCGGCCGTGGCGCTCTCGGCCAGGCCGAGCCGGACGACGCGCACGTCGCGGTAGGCGCAGGCCCGCTCGAACAGCGACCGGGCGAACCGGCCGTTGCCGAGCTCGTCGATCCGGCCCGAACCGACGGCGCGGTCGAAGATATCCGCGAGCGCGCGCTCGGCATCGGGCTCGAACATGTCGCCTGCCTGCTCGGCCAGCAGCAACGCGACCTCGGACAGGTCGCGGGCGCAGTAGCTCGGGAACGCGACGCGCGTGCTGAACCTGGACCCGAGCCCGGGGTTGCTGCGCAGGAACCTGTCCATGTCGGCCGGGTAGCCTGCCAGCACGATCACCAGCCGGTCCCTGTCGTCTTCCGCCCGCTTGAGCAGCGTCTGCACGGCCTCGGCGCCGAACGCGTCGCCCCCGCTGTAGCCGCTGTTGATGAGCGAGTACGCCTCGTCGATGAACAAGACGCCGCCGAGGGCGGAGTCGACCAGCTTGTTGGTCTTGATCGCGGTCGCGCCCAGGTGGTCGCCGACCAGGTCCGCCCGGTGTGCCTCGATGACCTCGGGCCGCACCAGGAGCCCGAGGGCCGCGAAGATCCGTCCCAGGATGCGGGCGACCGTGGTCTTGCCGGTGCCCGGTGGCCCGGTGAAGACGAAGTGCCTGGCCGGCGGCTGGCTGGACAGCCCCTGCCTGTCCCGCAGCTTGGCTACCCGCAGCTGCGCGGCGATCGCCTGCACCTGCTGCTTGACCGGCTCAAGGCCGATGAGCTCGTTGAGCTCGGCGAGGGCGCTTTCCAGCGTCGGCGTGTCCTCGTAGCCGCGCAGCCGCGACGTGAGCTCGGTGAACGCCCGGTCCAGGTCACCGGAGTCGACCGTGATCAGGTCGACGGCGTCGGGCTCATACCCGGCGCCCATGACCCGCACGTCGCGGGCCTGGCCGGCCTTCTCGAGCAGGGTCCGGACGAACCGGCCGTTGCCAAGCTCGTCGGTGATCCGGCGGCGGCCCACCTCCTCGAGGATGCGCCACAGGGTCGGCCGGGCGGGCGGCGCGAGCACCTCGCCCTTGGCGGCGAGCTGCGCGTCCGCCAGCGCCAGCATTTCCGAGGGTGAGTAGGTGGGAAACCGGATCCTGCTGGCGAAGCGGGACGCCAGGCCCGGGTTGGTTCCCAGGAACGCCTCGGTCTGCTGCTCGTATCCGGCCAGGATGATGATCAGGTTCTCCCGGTCGTCCTCGGCTCGCTTAAGCAGCGTCGCAACGGCCTCGATGCCGAACCTGTCGGCCTGCCCGTCACCCTCGTTGACCAGGCTGTACGCCTCGTCGATGAACAGCACGCGGCCAAGCGCGGTGTCGATGAGCTCGTTGGTCTTGATCGCGGTGGCACCCAGGTACTCGCCAACCAGGTCAGAGCGCTGGGCCTCCACCACGTCCGGCAGGTCGAGCAGGCCGAACGCGTAGAAGATCTTGCCGATGACCCTGGCGACGGTGGTCTTGCCGGTCCCTGGCGGTCCGAGGAAGACGAAGTGCCGCATCGGCTTGTCGGTGCTGACCCCGGCGACCGCCCGGCGGCGGGCCGCCTCGATGGATGCGGCGATTGACCGCACCTGCTCCTTGACGCCCGCCAGCCCGACCATGGAGTCAAGCTCGGCCATGGCGTCCTCGATGCTGATCTGCGGGCGTGGCCTGGGCGCCGCGGCAGGCTGCTGCCTGGCCGCCCGGTCCAGGTGGCCCTGCGCAACGCCTTGCGCCCGGGCGCCGTAGCCGACCGCGTGCGCGCCTGCCATCGCCATCGGCGGCTGCCCGGCCGGGGCCATGCCGCCGGGGCCGCCCGCGGCCGCCTCAGCGTATCCGCCTGGCCCGCCGAGCGGCTGGCCGCTTCGGCGCGGCTCGGCCGGCGTGCCCTTGGCCACGCGCCACCCCAGCGCGACGATGGCGACCACCCAGACCGCGACGACGAACGCGGGCACCGGGATGAAGCTAGGCAGGTTGTTGAGCAGGATGATGATCAGGACGACTGGCCACAGCAGCACGGCGGCGACCGTACGGCACGGGACGTACCGGCGGCTCAGCGGCCTGGCGTGCGCGAGGAGGGCGATGACGACCGGCAGCGCGAAGATCGTCCAGCGAACTTCCGGGGTGGGGCCCTTCCTCGCCGGGCTGTTGAAGTCCAGCGCGAAGATGATCCAGATCGCCAGCATGGCCACGTAAGCCGAGGCCATCTTCGAGCGCGCCTTGCTGAGCAGCGCCGCCGGTGCGAGCACCGGGCAGAGGAAGATGACCGCCCCGGCAATCGGGACGATCCTCTGCGGAAAGGGAATCCGGTCTATGGCCCGCTGGACACGGTCTACCAGGGTAACTTTCTGCTCAGCCGGGGACTGGACCCTATTACGTGGCAGCATCGCGCTCCCTCGGACAGTCGTAGTCCCTGTATAGCGCATCGACCAGGATTACAACAGCGCACTCACCCGATACACTGCGTGAAATCCGCGGGCTTCGTCCCTGCCACCGTCGCATGAAGGTAACGATAGGCTATTGAGGGCGACTGGGTCGTTTCCGACGCCCACCGAATCCCAGCGCCACGGGCTAGAGGCTGTCGTAGCTCGCGATCTGCACCAGGTTGCCGTCGGGATCGCGGACGCAGACGCTGGTGACCGGGCCGTTCGCACCCTCGCTCCTGATTGGGCCCGCCTCGATCGCTATGCCGCTCGCGACGAGGTGCCCGATGACCGACTCCATCGGCGCTTGCGTGACCAGGCACAGCTCGGCGCTCCCCGGAACCCGGCAGCGCGCCCTCGGGACGTTCCTGGCCTGCGCCTCGCGTAGCCATATTTTCTTCTCACCGAAGGAGACTGCCCACTCTCCCTCCCTGAGCTTGCTCGCCCGCATGCCGAGCGCGAGGGTGTAAAAGGCAACGGCTGCATCCGCGCTGGTGACCGTCAGCGTCAGGTGATCGAATCCGCTGACGAGCACGGGCACGTCCACAAGAGTCCTCATGGTTACAGCGTGCCATGCGTATTTTACGATCTGGTTACAACGCGGAGAATCGCAGGTCAGGTTACGGCCCCCCACCCGAGCGGGTGGGGGGCCGTGACCGCATGTATCCCAGAAGATAAGGCGATGATGGAAATCGCGTCATCGTCGGCCAGGCGCGCCAGCGGCGGGCGCTCGACGAGGTCGTTGAGGTGCTCGTCGAGGCGCAGCCCGTTCTCCGTCGCCACTGCGTGGAGGTAGGTCTCGGGCTGGTGGACATCCCACAGGCCATCCGCCCCGTCAGCCGACCTCACCGCGATGCCCTCGCGCGCCGCCATCGTACGGAGGACCACCGAGCTCATCCGGCTCAGGCTGGCCAGCGCCTGGTGACGGTTTTGCCGGGTGCCGATGTCGACCTGGGCCATGGCCCGCAGGCCGATCTCGTTGTACACGTCGATCAGCATGCCGATCTCGACGCCGTAGCCAGTGAAGAACGGTATGGCGCCAAGCAGGTCCCGCCGGGCGGCGAACTCTCCCGCCAGCGGCTGCACGAAGCCGGCGAGCTGCGGGTAGAAGAGGTTGACCAACGGCTTGGCCATGAGCTCGGTGACCCTCCCGCCGCCATCGGCGACGGACCGGTCACCAGAAGTGAATGGCCGCCTGAAGGCCGCCTTGCAGAACTGGATCGTTGGGTCAGCCAGTAGCGGACCCACCGTCCCGTAAACGAAGTGCTCACGAAAATCCGTGGTATCGGCGTCGGCGAACATGACGATGTCGCCGCGGGCCACCGATAGGGCCCGCCACATGGCGTCGCCTTTGCCCTGCGCCGGGCCGTACTGGTGCATGAGCTCGTTCTCGGAATAGACCTCAGCACCGCGACCTCGTGCGACGTCGGCGGTGCCATCGGCCGAGTCCGCGTCGACCACGATGACCTGCTCGGGCATCCCGGTACGTTCCCGCAGGCCAGCGACGGTATCGAGGATGGTTCCGATGGTCTCGGCCACGTTGCGGCATGGAAGGATCAGGGTAACGGAGGGCCGCTTGGGCCCGTCAGCCGACCGGTCGGCTGGTAGCAGTGCGAGACTCTGAAAGTCCCTGTGATGAAACGAGCGCTGCTCGAACCATTGCCAGACAGTCATGCTCATATGACGGCGTCCTTCCCCGATTTGTTGCACCCATGCCCTCTAGTGGTGCCCCCCTGCCTCGAAATCGGCTTGAAATTGGCTGGAAAATTGTAGTTTGCCGGGTTAACTTCCTCAGGAACCCTCTAGGGATCCTGCCTCCCGCTTTGCCGTCTCCCGCTTTCCCGCGTCAGCGACAGACGACTCGCCACGATCGCCCGGAACTACACCGTACCGAACTTATACTCACCGTTCGGTTACCCCGTACCAGCTGCGAGAAACCCCGCCCGGCCCAGCCGCCACAGCAAGCGGACGGCCGCTCCGAATAGACGAGTAATCATCGTACGCAGGTCACTTTTATGAAACCTGGGGGTCGTCCGCGCGTCAGCTGGCTCCGGTTCGATTGGGCGGATGTCCTTTGACATGGGATAACAGGAGGGGATCATGCGTCAGAGAACCGGCATCACCGCCGCGCTCGTGGTGGTCAGCGCCGCCGGCCTGTTTGCCGCCACGACGAGCGCGGCGGGAGCGAGTGCCGCCCGGCCAGCGCCGAACGGGCACCACGGCTCCGCGGTCGTGCCCGGCGACCTGCTGGTTAGCGAGAGCTACTACGTCAGCGACCCCGGCCTCGTGGCCGGCGCGACCGTCTTGCCTCCGGGGGCCGGCTCCGCTGGCGTCACCGCGATCGCGAGCGGTAACTACCCGCAGGTGTTCAACAACGTCACCGTGGACCCCAGCTTCGGCGTTACCTCGCCGCTGTACCTGAAGGAGATCACGCCCGACGGGCGCCCGGTCACTACCATCGATGTCCCGTCGCAGTACCTGAGCACGAGCTTCTCCTCCAAGTCCGAGGGCGCGCTCAACCTGTCCACCGATGGCAAGTACGTGACGTTCATCGACTACTCGGCCGCGCCTGACACGGTCGACGCGTCGAACGCCAACACCCCCGGGGTGATCGACCCGACCAACCCGGTCCCCGGCGTGGACTACCGCACGGTCGGCCAGCTGGACTCGAGCGGGCACTTCAGCTTCACCGAGACCAACGACTACAGCGGCAACAACGGCCGCGCGGCGATCGCGGCGGTCGTTGACGGCCATGAGTACTACTACACGGCCGGGAACGCGGGCAACGGCAGCAACCCGCAGCCCAATGGCGTCATCCTCGGCGCGGGCGCGCAGATCGTCACCCCGTCAACCGAGAACCCGTACGCCCAGGTGCCGGGCGCACCCACCCCCGTCGGCAGCTTCAGCGTCGCCGAGCTTGGCGACAAGGCGGACAAGGTCGGCAAGGACGACAACTTCCGCGGCCTGACGATCTCTAACAACGTCCTGTACTACACCAAGGGCAGCGGCAGCAACGGCGTTGACACGGTGTACTTCCTCGACACCACCGGCAAGGCCTGCCCGAGTGGCATCGGCCTCCCGGTGCCTGGCGCCACCCTGCCGACCAGCGGCCTGTCCTATACCCTGAGCACGCTGCAGTCCGGTGGCCTGCCCAGCAACATGTGCGTCCTGAAGGGCTTCCCGACCGGGCTGGCCAAGAGCGCGACCGACGCGAGTGACTACCCGTTCGGCCTCTGGTTCGCCAACGCCGACACGCTGTACGTGGCGGACGAGGGCTCAGGCGACAATGCCTACTCGGACGGCTCGTACACCGCCGCGGCCGCGTCCACCACAGCGGGCCTGCAGAAGTGGGTCTTCGACTCCGCCACTGACCAGTGGAACCTCGCCTACACCCTGCGCAGCGGCCTGCACCTGGGCGCGCCCTACACCGTGGCCGGCTACCCGACTGGCATCAACGCCGTGACCGGCCTCCCGTGGTCCCCGGCCACTGATGGCCTGCGCAACATCACCGGCCGGGTCAACAAGAACGGCACGGTCACGATCTGGGCGGTCACCTCGACCGTGAGCGGCGGCGGCGACCAGGGCGCGGACCCGAACCAGCTCGTCTCCGTCACCGACAACCTGAACGCCGCCACGCTGCCTGGCCGCGAGTCGTTCCAGACCGTCGTCGCCCCCGGCTACGACAAGGTTGTCCGGGGCGTGTCCTTCACCCCCGGCACCGCCGTGACCGGCAACCACGGTCACTAGCGGACGTCCATCCCTAGCTGGCGACAGCGCGGACTGCCCGGCCCCCCCACGCGGGGGTTCCAGGGCGGTCCGCCGCCGGGCCCCCCGGCAGTCCGCCGCCGGGCCCCTCAGCTGCGCCCGGTTCCTGGCGGGTCCGGCGGATTGTCCCGCGGGCGGGCCCGATCTCTTAACAAGTGGGCGAACTCGGCCGGTCGCGCCGGTGCCTGGCCCGGCGGGGTGGGCGGAACCGCCGCCAGCGCCGCGACCTGGACGCGCGATGAGAAGCCTAGCTTGGCCAGGATGTGCTCGACGTGCGCGTCGACGGTCCGTTTCGATACCACCAGGCGGGCCGCGATCTCCCGGTTGGTCAGGCCCTGGGCGACCAAGCCGGCGACCTGGCGCTCACGGGCGGTCAACTGCTCCCACGGGCTGGCCCGCGTCGGCTCCGCGGCCGAGTGGTCGCCGGGACGTCCCGAGTCGGCGGCGTCGGCCGAGTCCCTGGCGTACCTGACCGCCTCATCGGGGCTGAGCGCCGTGCCCGCCGCGCACTCGCGGGCATACTGCCGCTCGCCGAGGGCCTCCTGGGCCCGGCTCTCGGCCGCGTCGTGCTCGGCATCGAGCCGGGTCATGCCGAACCGCGGCACGCTGGCGACCGAGCGCCACATCCGGTCGGCCGCCCCGAGCAGCCGCGCGGTCCGCACGAAGTCGCCTTCCAGTGAGGCCAGCCAGGCCAGCCCTTCCAGGCATCCGGCCAGCCCCAGCATGTCACCGAAGCGCAGTCGCAGTAGCAGGCCAGCCCGCTGGCAGTCGGCGAACTCGGCAAGGTCCCTCGTGCGCCACAAGGCGATGCTCTTTACCCACAGGCCCCAGCCGCGCAGCCAGCACTCTCCTTCTGGCAGGCGGGCCAGTAGCTTCCCGCACTCCGCTATGCACTCCGCGTGCTCGTCGGCCAGCTCATGGAAGATCGCCTTGTTGAGCGAGTTGATGCAAATGCCCGCCATGTCCCCGAGCCGGGTCATCCTGGCCAGGACGTCCGCGTAGGCGTCGGCCACCCCGGCGACCTCTCCGCGGTTAGCCCGGGCATGCGCGGTGAACCCGTCAACCCAGGCCAGGGAGAGCTCATCGGAGGTAGCGACGGCAATCGACCTGGCCTGGTCAAGCGGAGACGCGCTGCCGCCACGCTCGCCCTGTGCCTCCTTGAACCAGCTCGCCAGCCACAGGCCCTTGACCTGCAGCACCGTCTGCCCCCGCACTCGCTCGAGCATCCGCCCCAGCCAGTACCTGCCCTCGCCGGCCCGGCTGGCGCAGGCCCAGAAGCCCCAAAGCGCGGTCGCTAGCTCCAGTCCCACCGTGGCGTCATCAACGCCCGCCCGCTCGTCCGGCTCCCCCTGGCCGGACGCATCGGCGGCCGGCCTGGCCCCCGGAGCCAGGCAGAACTCCAGGGCCAGGCGCAGGTTGGCCTGCTCGGCGCTGATCCTGCGCACCCAGGAAACCTGCCCCGGGCCGATGAAGGCCGCGTCGAACTCGCGCGCGACGTCACGGTAGTAATCGCGGTGCCTGCGCCGGTACACGTCGGCGTCCGCGAGGAGCTCGGCGCCGAACTCCCTGATCGTGTCGAGCATCCGGTACCTGGCGCCGCCCTCGGCCCCATCGATCCTGATCACGATCGACTTGTCGACCAGGCGGACAAGCGTGTCAACCAGTTCCACGGGGTCAAGGCCATCTCCTCCGCAGACCTGCTCCATGGCCTGCAGGCCGAACTCCCCGGCGAACACAGAAAGCCGGGCCCACAGCAGCCGCTCGCCGGGAGAGCAAAGGTCGTAGCTCCACCGAATGGTCGCCCGCAGCGTCTGGTGGCGCACGTCCGCCTGCCTGCTGCTGCCGCCAAGAAGGCGGAGCCGGTCCCCCAGCCGGGCCAGCATGTCCTCGATGCCCACCGCCCGCAGCCGGACCGCCGCCAGCTCGATGGCCAGCGGTATGCCGTCAAGGCCGCGGCAGAGCTCGATCACCTTGGCCCGGTTCTCCGCGGTCACGGCGAAGCCAGGCATCGCGGCGCTGGCCCGGTCGGCGAACAGCGCGACGGCGTCACCACCGGTGTCGGGCACCGGGAATGGCAAGATCGGGTAGACGACCTCGCCGGGGATGTCGAGTGTCTGCCTGCTCGTCGCGAGGATCCGCGGCCCGTCGGCCCCCCGCAGCAGGGCGTCGGCGAACGTCGCACAGGTATCGACCAGGTGCTCGCAGGTGTCCAGGATGAGCAGGAGCCGCTTGTCCCGCAGGTGCGGCAACAGGGCCTCCACCCGGGCCGGCGCCGTGTGCTCGGGCAGTCCCAGGGCGGCGGCCACGGTGCTGACCAGCAGGTCGGGATCCCTCAGGTAGGACAGCTGGACCAGGAAGGCACCGTCGGGGAAGGCAGTCCGCATCCCCCGCGCGACCTGGATCGCCAGCCGAGACTTCCCCACGCCGCCCGGCCCGATGAGCGTTACCAGCCGACTATGACCGACCGCGTCCCGGATCGCTGCTGCCTCTTGTGACCGCCCGAAGAACCGCGTGGCGTCCGCCGGCAGTCTTCCCCCGTCTATAAGCAATGTCTGACCCTTCCCCCAAGACAGACTCTAATACGCGTATGAACTTTCTGTCCCTGGGAACGCAGGTCTCTGCCGAGACACCCGCGCGCCTCCAGTCGCCAGCAACGGGAATATCAGCAGGCTAGGGGCGTTTCACTAGGTGACGGGGGAATACCGGAGGGTAGCTTTCCCTCGCCGCGCGGAACCCAGGCGTGTCGTCCCGATTGCGCCGCGTTTGACGGCGTTGCCGCGCCGACGGTGCCGCTACCCATGGCGGTCCGTCGCAGGCGCTTGTCCAGGCCGCCCCAGTCCCGGCGGTTCGTTGTACGCACATCCACCGATAGCCCCCAGCGACTATCCGGCCAGGTTCTATGCGTTCTCTTAACTTCCGCAACGTCCGTGAGCGCGTCGGCTTCCGGGACAGCCGTCTCGCCGACCCCGCCAGCGTCGCCGCGACCGCGCGCGGCGTAGCCAGGCGCCAGAAGAATCAGCTGTCAAACGCCCGGCTGCGCCACCAGCCGACGGCGGCCTACATCGCCCGGCTGACCATCACGGCCACCGTTGCCTACCTGATCGCGCTGAAGTTCCCCGGCGCGTCCGGGCCGGCGGTCGGCCGCCCCGTGCTCGCGCCGCTGACCGCGCTGCTTATCTTGCAGGCCAGCGTGTTCCAGACGCTGCGGGCTGGCCTCAAGAAGGTGGCCGCCGTCCTGACCGGCGTCCTCCTCGCGGTCGGCCTGTCGGAGGAGGTGCCGTTCACCTGGTGGCTGCTCGCGGTCCTGATCGGCGGCACGCTGATCATCGGCCACCTGCTGCGACTTGGTGAGGACCTCCTTGAGGTCCCCATTAGCGCCATGCTCATCTTCTCGGCCAAGCACTTCGGCGGCGTGGCCACCGGTCGGATCGTTGACACGCTGATCGGGACCGTGGCCGGGATCCTCGGGGGCCTGCTGTTCGCCCGGGTGCGAACCGAGTCGGCCCGCGAGGCGGTTGCCGACCTGGCGTGGCGGCTAGGAGACTTCCTCGGCGCTATGTCCGACGGCCTTCGCAAAGCCGCGGAAGGCGAAGCGGAGGACGGCAAGTCAGGCCGCGAGGGCTCCGGCCAGTCCAGGGCGCCCTATCAGGAAATGGCCCTTGACTGGCTGCAGACGTCCCGCGCGCTGCGAGACGATATCGAGCGGGTCGATGACTCGCTTCGTGAGGCGGAGCACAGCGTCCGGTACAACCCGCGCAGCCTCACGATGCCAGAGGAGGAGCGATCCCTGCACAACACGTCGCTGCGGGGCGGACTTGAGACCCTTGAGCACTCCACGCTGCACTTGCGCGGCCTTGCCACGTCCATCGTCGACAGCTCTCGGATTCCCAGCGAGGCCAGCCCGGTCAGGGACGCCGAGACACGCCGGCGGCTCGCCGACGTGTTTGGCCAGCTTGGCATCGCCATCCGCACCTACGGACAGCTCATGCGGGTGCTGCCCTCCGGGGACATGGCGCTTGAGCGCCAGCTCGATGAACAGCTCAGCCATACGCTCCACCTGCAAGACAAGCTGGCGGTGCTGCTAGAGCCGGACCGGGACGAGCAGGAGGCCGACGGAACCCAGTGGCCGCTGCGCGGGGAGATCCTCGCCCACGTGGATCGCATCCGTACCGGCCTGAGCCCGGGTGGCATACCTAACCCCATCCCCGACCAAGACAGTGACTCAGCCCGCGACTCCCCTGACGGCGATAACGCCCCCAAGTCCCCGATACAGCGCTCCGTTCGCCCGGCGGCGACGCGAGCCGCGTCCGCCCTGCGGAACTGGCGATTATCCTGCCTCCAGGTGCGGCATGGCCCCCGACTGCGCCGCCCAGACACCGGCGAGAACCGGCTGCAGCCGACTGGCAAGGAAGATCTCGTCCGGCGAGAACTCCCGTGCCCGGCGGCCGACGGCCACCATCCGGACATGCGAGGAGTCCATGGCCAGCGGGATGGCCAGGCAGTAGCCGTCCGACGCGGGAGTGCCGGCGTCCGGCCCCTGTAGCGGCGCTAGCACGCCCGCGCGACGGACCTCGCCGACAACCGGGCGGCTGACGGCGTAGTCGTGGAAGGCTTCCGGCGGAACTGGCGCGCCGGCCACGCAGTAGCTGCCCGCGCCCGCCAGGTCGATGTGCCAGATTCCCACCAAGTCGGCGTGGAAGGCCTCCTGGAGGAACCTGGTGGTAGTCATCTCAATGAAGTCCACGCTGGTCTAGAGGCGCCACCGTCACGTTGGATACGGCCAACCTCTCATCTTGCCAGCACCAGGCGTGGCAGGAGGGTGTCGCGCAGGCCTATGAGCTGGGCGGTTTCGGTGGCCAGTGATGCGCGCAAGGCCAGCAAGCTGGCCGCCGCCTGGGCCAGGTCACGCAGCGCCTGCTGCGGCGGCAGCCCGATGACCGACGTTTCCACGCTCGAGCGGGTCAGGCCGGGAACGGCGGAGTCGCCGCGCAGCGACGGCAGGCCCACCCGCCGCAGGGCGAGGAACAGGAACTCAAGCGGCACGCCGGGCGCGGCAGGCACCACGTAGAAGACCGTGTCGATCGGCCAGAAGTCTCGCTGCGACCAGTGCACCGTGCCCACCGCGCCCTTGCGACCGACAACGATGCCCGGCCCGGCGACCAGCGGCCGGGCATGCGACCCCACAACTCCCCCGCTGCCGTAGACCGGCACCGATCCCGGCAGGCGGGCGGCGGCGGGAAGCCCCCGGCCGTACCGCAGGCCGACTAGGTCACCAAGCCGGCATGAGCGGTCAGGGCCGGAGGCCACCGCCTGGTCGAGCAGGGCATCGGCGAGGTCCAGGGCCGTCGCGGCGGTCCTCGCGTTGGCGGCGACCTTGTCGTCAAGCGCACCGAGGATGCCCGCGATCCTGTCCTGCTCGGCTAGCGGGGGAACGAGCACAGGGAACCGCTCGAACTGCCGCTTGTTGACGATGCGCGCCGCCGAGCCGCTAGCCGCCTGGGCCAGTCGCGGCCCGCAGGCGGTCAGCAGGTAGTAAAGAAACGGCGGGCGCACCGCTGCGGGGTCGGGCACCACCGAGTTAATCTGCTGGTTCGTCACGGCTGGCTGCGTGGTCAGCGATGTCTTGCCGATCGTCTCGCCGATGCAGGTCACGCAGGTGACCCCGGCGGGTAGCAGCCGCCCGGCCAGCCGGGCCGCTCCCGCGGCGGAAAGCCGTCGCCTCGCCGTGGCCGTCCGGTACCCGGCCCGCTGGTCACGTGGCGTGATGAAGTCGACATCGTTCCCCCACGCGTCGTCCCACGTCGCGCCGGGGGTGGCCCCGGTGACCACCCGCCCGAGGTCCCCGATCGGCGCCTGAAGCCACTCACCGTGCGGCATCAGGCCACGATAGCCGCCGCGGGCCCGGCTTACAGTGCCCGGACCTCAGCCCACAGGGACTTGTAGGCCTTCGCGATCGCTGACGAGGGGGCGAAGGCGGTTACCGGCGCCCGCTGGACCGACATGTTCTCGATCAGCGCCGCCGCGGGGATGGGAGTGCGGGCGATGCCCTCCCGTTTCATGGTCAGCTCCTCGACGATCTCCTTGTGCAGCTTCTTGCGCCGGTCCACCATGGAGAAGAAGGCCAGGACCTCCGGCTGGCGGCCAGGAAACGTGGTGAGGAACTCGGTCAGCTGGTCCAGCGTCCGTACTGACAGCGTCGTCGGGATCAGTGGCACGACGATCACGTCCGCGGCGTGCAGGACGTTCTCTGAGACCAGGGAAATCGATGGCGGGCAGTCAAGGAAGACCGCGTCGAACTCCTCAGCCAGCGGCGCCAGCAGGCGGGACAGCTTGCGGTTCTGCTTTGCCTCCGGCCCCTTGTCGAGGAGCAGGTCCATGTTGCGGTAGGTGAAGTCAGCCGGGATGAGGTCCAGGTTCTCGTAGTCCGTGCCCTTGATGGCGTCGTCAAGCGAGCGCTGACCGCGGATGATCGCCTTGCCGCCGCCCTTGACGCGGGGCTTGACCCGGAACATGAAGCTGGCCGCGCCCTGCGGGTCCAGGTCCCAGATCACCGTCCGCAACCCATCGGCCGCCGCCAGGTAGGCCAGGTTGACCGCGGTCGTCGTCTTACCGACGCCGCCCTTGATGTTGTAGGTGGCGTAGATCCTCACTGCGCCTCCCCGGCCAGCAGGACGGCCATGTGGCGCTGCCCGCCCGCGCCGGCGAACCCGGCGAAGCGCGACTCGAACGCGGCCCGCGCCGCCTGCTGGCTGGCGGCAAGCCCCGCGGTCAGCTCACCCATCGCCAGCAGCGTGCCCACCGGCACCGTCCCCCCGCCGAACACCGGCCCGGCGGCCAGCATCGCGCCCGCCAGCGCGCGGATCTCGTCGATCTGCACCTCGTTGTCCTGGAAGTCGCCCAGGCAGTCCTGGAGCTTCTTGAGGTCGCCGATGACCGCGAAGTAGGCCGCCTTGTCGTGCAGGGGGCTAAAGAACTCAAGCACGTAGCGCAGTTCCTTACAGCGCTTGCGCAGGTCATGCAGGCTCTCTGGCGGCGAGTCCGCAGTAATGGCCGCCCCCCTTCTCGATACCTTGCGGAAGGCCTGGCTGGTCCGCTCCACGGCAAGCCGTCCCGCCGCCAGCGGCTCCTCCCGGCCCGGACGCCGGCCCTTGCCACGTATCGCCGTCAGGGTCGCCCGCCATCCCGTCGTCAGCTCGGTGAAGCGCTGCGAGCGCAGGCAGCGCGCCAGCGCACGGAACTCCCGAGCGCGGCGTCCCTGCAGGAACGTACGAAACGGCACGAGGTCATCTTCCTTGGCCGCTCGCAGTCGCGACGCCATGACGTCGAAGTCAAGCAGGTGGACATCTAGGTCACGAACGGGCGTGGTCTGGTCGCCCAGCCACTTGAACTCGGCCGCGAACCGGTCGTAATCGGCACTAGGCAGGCCGAGCGCGTCGCCAATCAGCTTGATGGCGGCCCTGGTGCGCCTGACCGCGACCCGCAGGTCGTGGAGGAACTCCGTGTCGGTGTCGCGCAGCACCCCGTCCACGTTGACTTCGAGGGCGTCAAGGAGCGCGAGGAGGATCGTCGCGACCGCCCGGGGGGCCGGCATGCCCGCGGTGATCTTGGCGTCCACCTTGTTGGAGTAGTCGGCCGGACGGCGGCCGATGGCCCGCAGCGCGTCGTCGAGCAGGTAGCTCCCCGTGTCGTCGCCTTCCGAGGCGATCGACTCAATACCGGGCGCGAGGGCGATCAGCCGGGCGGCGCGCCGGGCCTGGGCCGGGTAGCCGCGTACCTCAGCGACGGCGAGCCGTGGCGGCAGCGGCCGATCCTGGACGGCCGGCCGCTCGACGAGCAGCCGCGCGACCGTCTTCCCTTCCGCGTTGAGCAACCTGGCGACGGTGCCCGCGGTCGAGACGGTCGCGGTGGGCAGCAGCGCGCGGGGGGCGATGAGCCCGGCAATCCGGTCGGCCACTGGCCCCTCAGGAAGGTCGCGCGCGTGGTAGCTGCGGGTGGCCCGCCACCCGGTCACCGGCCCGGTCACGGCCCGGCTGCCGGCTGCCCCGGTCAGGACGAGCTCACCGCCGCGGCGCGTGGCCACGTACTCAAGCGAAAGCCCCGCACGGTAAAGGCGCCAGTCGAAGGTGTCGAACCAGGTCCGGCGCCACGTTCCGCCCTGCGCGCCGGCCGGGTCGGGAACGACGCCAAATGCCTCCCCGAGGGCCTCGAGCGCCTTATCGAGCGCGCTGCCCCAGGTCGTCTCATCGCCAGCGACCACAAAGCCAGCCAGGCCAGGCGTCACGGCACAACTCCTCTCCCGGCTCCATGTGCGGCCTTATGCTATCACAAATCTACGCAATTTATACATTTTTTGTTCAATCTTAGTTTACCTTTTGTTCACCTCGTCCAGCCTAACGGGACCCCGTCACGATTGAACTTCGCCTCGCCACCGTCCGTATTCACGGGTGAGGAGACGCGATCGGAGGAAGCACCATGGGCGAGCCTGAGCCGGTCGAGCGGACGCGCCTGCAGCGCTGCGTGATTGGCGCGGGGACCGTGGTGGCGGCGGTTGCCGCGGTCGTCGCCTTTACCGCGGGTGGCACGCCCAACCGCGCGATGCAGTCCCCCTTCGACCCCGCACCGGCGCCGGCCTCTCCCGCGACCTGCCCCCCGTCCGGCCGCTGACCCCCCGGCCCGGCCAACAGTGCAGAGCGGGATGTTATACGAGCGCCTACCAGGGTAGAAGGGCATAAGTCGTATCCGGTGTTAAGATATATCTCGTAATCCATGGCGTATCGTGGTAGTGACGGGACCGTGGCACGCAGGAGGTAGCCATGTTCGACATCGAGGCCCGGATCCGCAGGTTCTTCGGCCGCCTGCTCTCTCGGGCGAATGAGCTCAAGGACAGCGACCAGGGCAAGAAGGCCGCGAGCAAGATCAACGACCTGAGGTCGAGTGACCAGGTCAAGAAGGCCGCAAGCAAGATCAGCGACCTCAAGTCGAGCGAGACGGCCCAGCGCGCGGCGGACAAGATCAACGACCTGCGCGCGAGCGACACCGGCAAGCGGGCCGAGGAGGCACTGAAGGACCTGCGGCAGCGCGAGCCGGTCAAGAAGGCCGAGGAGACGGCCAGGAAGCTCATGCACGACCTGCGCTCCGGCGGCTCTGAAGGCGAGAGCTCCTGAGACTCAGGGCGGATGAACGCCAGCGCGCCCGGCACACCCCTCGCGGGGGTGCCGGGCGCGGCTGACGGACGGGCTGCCGGTCAGCTCGTCGGCTTGGAGAGCTGCTTGATCGTGATCTTGCCGTGCTTCATCGTGCCAAGGCGCTGAGCGCGACGGGCCACCGCGGAGTCATGGGTGACGATGACCATCGTCAGGCCCTTTTCCCGCCACAGCTTCTCCATCAGGCCCATGATCTCGTCGCGAGTGTCCTCGTCGAGGTTGCCGGTTGGCTCGTCGGCCAGGATCACCTTCGGCTCCTTGACCAGCGCGCGGGCGAGCGCCACGCGCTGCTGCTGGCCACCGGACAGCTCCGTGGGCAGGTGGCGCAGCCGATCGCCGAGGCTGACCGAGGTCAGCGCCTCGGCCGCCCTGGCCCTGCGCTCAGACCCGCTGATCCCCAGCGGGACCAGCGCCGTCTCGACGTTCTCCTGGGCCGACAGCGTCGGGATCAGGTTGAACGTCTGGAAGACGAAGCCGATGCTCTTGGCCCGGATCCCCGTCATCGCCGCCTCGCGGGTCTTGGCCAGGTCGCGCCCGTCGAAGTCAAGGACCCCCTTCGTCGGCCGGTCAAGGCCGCCGAGGAGCTGCAGCAGGGTGGACTTGCCGTGCCCGGTAGGTCCCTGGATCGCCAGCCACTCGCCGTCGGCGATCTCCAGGTCGACCCCACGCAGCGCGTGGACGGTCTCACGACCCTTCGGGTAGTCCTTCGTGACACCCTTCAGTGCGTACATTGTGCGTGTCTCCCTAGCAGATCCGGTCAGCCGACCTTGGAAAGCGCCGCAGCCGGGCGCAGGCTCGCGGCCCGCCAGCCGCCGAACGCCCCGGCGATCAGCCCGCCGAGGATCGCGAGGACCACCGCGGCGACGACCGCGTCGACGGTGACCGGGGCGGTCAGGTGGACCGCGACCGTGTGTGAGGCGTTCAAGGCCGAGCGGGCGAAGTTGAAGTTGCCGCTGCCGTGGCCGCCGGTGCCGCCAGTGCCGCCGCTCGGGTAGCCGCCGGTGCTCCCGGTGCCGCCGCCACCGGGAGCGCCGCCGCTGCCGCCGAAGAACTGCGAGCCACCCGGCGTCGCCGAGCCGGTGCTCGACCCGACCGAGGCGTTCAGCGGCGGGGCGAACTTGTTGACCAGGGCGGCGCCGAGGAAGCCGAGGCCGACCCCGACTACCCCGCCGACGATGCCGATGGCGATCGACTCGCCCATGACCTGGAAGACGATCCTGCGGCTCTTCCAGCCGAGCGCCTTCAGCGTGCCGAACTCACGGATGCGGCGCGTGACGGCCGACATGGTCAGCAGGCTGGCCAGCAGGAACGCCGCGACCAGCACCAGGATCGCGAGCCACTTGCCGAGGTTGTTGGCCAGCGAGGCGGTGCTTGACAGCGAGCCGGTAATCTCGTTGGCCAGGTCGGCCGAGGTGGTCACGGTCGAGCCCGAGACGCTCTTGGAGATCTCGCTGGCCACGCCGTTGACCGCGTTCGCGTTGGTGGCCGAGACGTAGATCGTGTTGACGTCGTTCTTCAGGTTGGCCAGTGTCTGGGCGCGCTCCAGCGGGATGTAGACGTCCGACGGGTTGGCGCCGGTGCTGCTGACGATGCCGACGATCGTGAACTTGGTGGCGGCGTTGGTCGAGCTACCGATGGAGACCGTGCCGCCCACCTTGAGCTTCTCCTGGGTGGCGTAGTCGGCGTCGAGCAGCGCCACGTTGGAGTTGTCGTCGGCCGAGGTAAACGTCCGGCCGGAGGTCACGGTCTGGGAGGACAGCGGGCCGAGCTCGCCGTTGCCGATGTCAACACCAGTCACGCTGAACCCGCCGAAGCCGAAGTTCCCGCCGAAGCTGCCGGACTGCCCGGGCGTAAAGGTACGCCGGCGGCCGGTGCCCGAGCTACTCGGGCCAGTGCCGTTGGTGTTGTTGGCGGTGCCGCTGACCGACCGGTCGGTGAGCGTCAGCCCGCCCGCCGCACCCGCCACGTTGCCCAGCTTGGAGATGCTGGTCACGTCGGACGTGCTGATCGACGCCAGCTGGCCGGTCGAGCTCAGCGTGTTGATGTTGATTGCAGTGCCGGTCTTCTGGC